>JADMIO010897300.1_pt1 | contig 102469 bp, 68 predicted proteins | sample 8958161 | NCBI WGS metagenome assembly JADMIO01 (sample SAMN16585339, study PRJNA669376) | soil metagenome | isolation source: Crop rotation soil | place: USA: Cullars Rotation, Alabama | collected 2011 | reverse complement strand
CGCGACAACTTGTCCACGTGGAATTCTAAGCTTAGGATCCCAATGTGCTGGAAACGAAGAGCTCGATCGCAAGCCCTCGTCATGCCCGTTCCTCTTCACCTGGAACGGCAGCCGCTTCGAGTTCATCACCGATTTCCTCGGCGGCGGCGAGATGGGCTACCTCGAGGATCCGCCCGGTGAGCGCAACACGCCTGACCCGGTGGAATACGTCCGCGTCACCGGCGATCAGTTGAAACCGCGGAACGGCATCTATGAGATCCGCGTGACCAACGAGCTCGAGGAATCCATGTTCCTCGATCGCGTGCAGCTCATCGCGGTCGCGCGTCCGGCCGATGTCGAGGTGTGGCCGAACGCCGGGCTGCGCTCGACGCCCGAGCCGTTCCGATTGATCACGACGCGCGGCGCGCGGCCGCCGCTCGCGGCCGTCGACGATGGGGGGCATGACGTGCTCGACGCCGTGTCGCGGCTCGATCGACGCTTCGTCGACGGCTTTGCGTCCGATCGTGTCCGCGGCTACGCCAAGCCGCACTCGCTGACGTTGACCCTGCCGGCGGCGGGCCCGGGCGGACGCCGCGTGCTCTTGCTCACCGGCTGGACCGACTACGCGTTTTCGATGGACAACTACGCGGCCAGCCAGAGCGGCATGCAGATGATGCTGCCCTCCCTTCAGATCGAGGACGGGCGCGGCGGCTGGCGCACCGTGATCGACGACATCGGCTTCCCGGCGGGGCGGCCGCAAACCGTCACCGTCGATCTGACCGGCAAGGTCCCGACCGCAGAGGCCCGCGTGCGCATCGTGACGTCGATGAAGATCTACTGGGACCGCATCCTCGTCGACACTTCCGCCGGCGGCGCGCCGGCGGCGATGACGCGCGTCGATCCGTCGACCGCGACGCTGTCGTGGCGCGGCTTCTCGAAGGAGGGGTCGCCTGACGGCCGCGAGCCGTTCGGCTACGACTACGATGCGGTGTCGAGCGCGTCGCCGTGGAAGCTCTTCCCCGGCCGCTACACACGCGAGGGGGACGTGCGCGAGCTGCTCGCCGCCACTGACGACCGCTTCGTCATCGCGCGCAGCGGCGACGAGATCGCGCTGTCGTTCGACGCCGCGTCGCTGCCGGCGCTGCCCGCCGGCTGGACGCGGACGTTCCTCTTCGTCGGCGACGGCTTCAGCAAGGAGATGGACCTGCACTCGGCAAGCCCCGACGTGCTCGATCCGATCCCGTTCCACGGCATGCGGCACTACCCGTTTGCGCCGTCGGAGCGTCCGCCGCTCACCGCCGCGCAGGAGTCGGACCTCGAGCGGTACCACACGCGGATCGTCGCCCGCCCGCTCCCGCCAATCGAGCTGTCACGGCGCTGACACGGGGTCGGATCTCGATTTTCGATCCAGCCGGTTGGATCGAAAATCGAGATCCGACCCCGTGTCAAGCGGCCGACGCTGCGCGCGTGCTATCGCACGACGATCAGGATCCGACGCTGCGCGGCTTTACGACCGTCGTTCGCCTCGACGGTCACCACGTACTGACCCCGGGCCTCCGGCGCGCGGACGGCGGCGACGTGCGTGCGCGCGGTATCCGCTCCGCGGCCGGCCGGCATCTCGCCGCTCGCCAGCTCCTGACCGAGCACGTCGCTGATGCGGTATCGCACCTCGACAGCTGCAGCATCGACCTTCAGCCGCGCCACCTCGCACGCCAGGCCGATCGCCTCGCCCGGCGCGAACACGCGACGGAGCGTCGTCGCGCGGCCGCTGGTCAGGATAATCCCCGACAGCCCGATCACGTCTCTCTTCAGGTCGGGGACGTCGACGTAGCCGATCACGCTGGCGGCGCGCCTGCCGTCCGCCGTCGCTACCGCCGCGCGCACCTCATAGGCGCCCGGCGCCGGCTTCAGCACCGACGTCCACTGAAACATGGCACTGCCGGTGACGGCGGATGGCGGCACGTCGAGCCGCTGTTTCAACGGCTCGCCGACCGGCGTGAACACACGATCGTAGGCGCGGATCAGCACGTCGAGCTTGCCGGCGACGCCGGAGTCGACGCCGAGGAGCACCCGGATCTCGGGCGAGCCGTCCTTCGCGAATTGCGGGACCAGGTTCATCTGCAGGGTGAAATCGCCGCCGGGCAGCAACTCGTTGAGCGCGCCGGCGGCGGCGTTGGGGGCGCGCTTCGCGGCCTCCTTGGTGTCTGACGCGAAATACAGATTGCGCGCGTTGACGATCGCGTCGGGCCGCTTCACCGTGATCTTGATCTTGTGCCGATCGTCCTCTTTCGACGTGGCGCGATCGCGCGCAACGGCCAGCACGTAGTAGGAGCGGCTCTCGTCGAAAATCGGGCCGATCTTGGTCTCCGGTTTGTTGTTGTCGATGACCGCACGGCCGCCCGTATACTCGGGCAGCACCCGCAGCGACTCCTGACGGAACGAGATGCCCTCCGTCGGATCGAGCCCGTGAGGATCAATGACGTGGAAGGTGACGTTGCCCGCGTCGAGGGCCCGCGTCAGCTTGTCGCGGGCCGGATAGATGAACGAGGCGCAGTATCCACCCTGCCCGGCGACCGTCGAGGCGATGGCGACGTCGCTGCCGACGAACAGGATGGATTTCTGGCGCCCCATCGAGCCGGCAAGCGACCTCGCCAGCGTGGTGAGGCTGCCGATGACGCAGACCCCGCACGGACAATCCGTCGCACGCACCTCGGAGATAAGCGGCATCGGGCGGTCAAGCTGGTCGACCTTCTGCGGCGCGCCGCGGCTGGCGATGGCGGCGCCCAGGCTCGGGGCTGCCGGCGCTGCGTTCAGTTCGCTGGCGGTAACCACGTTCGCGGCGGCGTGCAGCCGTTCGCGATCGTCGGTGAGGCCCTGCGAGAACTTTCGTGACGTCGTACCGGTGTAGACGACCGCGCCGAGGTCGTTCGGGCCGAGGCGCGCGATCGCCGCGTTGGCGATTGCGTGCGCCGTCTTCATGTCGTCGTCGCGGATCGACCTGTCCATGACGATGATGACGAGACGTCCCTCGGCAGGCAGCTGGTTGGACTGGACGTCGGGAGCGACGGGCGGAATCGTTGCCGCCGATCCCGGCGACTCGCCGGGGAGGGTGACCGCCGCGAAGGCAGCCAGGGGCGTCGGCCTGCCGTCGACCGTGACCTCGAAGTCCGCCGCCGTGAGCCCATCGATAGGACGGCGGCTCTTGTCGAGCACCGTCACCGTGAACTGGACGACGTCGACCCCGCTCGTGAAGCGCGGGATTCCTGACGCTGGCCCGCGGCGGCGAGCGGCAACTCCGCAACTCCCCAACTCCCGACTCCCAAGGAACTCCCAACGGCCAACGCCCAAAACACCCAAGCGAAGAACGCTGAAGCCTCGAGCTTCGCCTTCTTGCCTTGGGGGTCTTGGCAGTTGGTCATCGGTCGTTCATTGGGAGTCGGGAATTGCGGAGTTGTGGAGTTGTGGAATTGACAGCGACGCTCCCTAGCGCGCCCCCATCAGGATCTCGACGGTCAGCTGATCGAGCCGCTCGTAGGCCAGGCCACGCGCGCCGAGCGCAACCCGATCGTACTCGCGGGCCTTCAGCTTCTTGCCCGCGTCCGCCGAGTACTTCTGCCCCGCCCAGTCGGGCTCGTCCGATTTCGCCAGGTCAGCCAGGATTGCCTTGATCTCCGGATCGGCGTTCCACTTCTTCGCCCTCTCCTTCATCAGGTCGTAGGTGCGCATGCAGCCGCGGGCGAAGGCCTTCACGCCCTCGAGGTCTTCGGTGCGATACGCGTGGGCGTCGAAATGGCGGCTCCCCTGGTAGCCGACGTCCTCGAGGAACTTCACGACGAAGAAGTTCTGCTTGAGGCTGTTGGCGCCGAAGCGGAAGTCCTGGTCGTAGCGGCCGAAGGCCTGATCGTTGAGATCGATGTGGAACAGCTTGCCGGCATCCACGCCTGCGCGATGGCGTGCAGGAAGTTGAGTCCGGCCATATGCTCGTGCGCGACCTCGGGGTTGACCCCGACCATCTCCGGATGATCGAGCGTGGCGATGAAACCGAGCATGGCGCCGGTCGTCGGCAGGTAGATGTCGCCGCGCGGCTCGTTCGGCTTGGCCTCGAGCGCGAACCGATAGTCGTACTTCTGGTCGCGCGCGTACTCGCAGAGGAAGTTGACGGCGTCGCGCATGCGCCTCATGGCGTCGAGCGGGCTCTTGGTGGCGTCGGACTCCACGCCCTCGCGTCCGCCCCACATCACGTAGATGCGCGCGCCCAGCTCGTAGCCGAGGTCCATCGACCGCATCGTCTTCTGCAGGGCGTAGGCGCGGACTTTCGCGTCGTTGGACGTGAACGCGCCGTCCTTGAACGCGGGGTCGGTGAACAGGTTGGTCGTCGCCATCGGCACCTTGAGGCCGGTGTCGGCGAGCGCCTTCTTGAAATCCTTGACGATCTGATCGCGCTCGGCCGGCGTCGCGGTGATCGGCACGAGGTCGTTGTCGTGGAAGTTGACGCCCATCGCGCCGACCTCGGCCAGCAGGTGAACGATCCGGTCTGGCGCAATCGGCTGGCGCACGGGCTCGCCGAATGGGTCGCGCCCCTGATTGCCTACCGTCCACAGACCGAAGGTGAACTTGTTGTCGGACATTCGAGTCCCTCTCTTACCCGAGGGGCTTCGCCCCTCGGACTCCCCTACACCGTCGCTCGCTCGCCGCTGCGCCGGCTCGCTCCGCTCCGGTGGCTCGCTCGCTGTGCTCGCTCGCGTCGCCGTTGCTGGGATACGTTGTAGGGCGCATGTCTCTGCTTCGTTACGCCGCCGCCGCCTGCCAGACCGACTTCGCCAATCCGCTCGATCGCGCCGCCATGCGGACGAACACGGACCGGATGCTGGCGATGATCGACGCCGCCGTCGCGGGCAGCGCGCCGTTCCTGCCCGTCCGCCTGATCGTGTTTCCCGAGTTCGCGCACGCGGCGCCGGTGTTTGCCACCGTCGCCGAACTGCGCGAGAAGATCGCCGTCCCGATTCCCAACGAGCACACCGACCGCCTCGCGGCGAAAGCGCGCGAGCACGGGGTCTACATCCAGAGCGGCTCGATGATCGAAGCCGATCCGAAATGGCCAGGGGCGGTGTTCAATACGACCTGCCTCGTCGGCCCCGAAGGGATCCTCTACAAATACCGCAAGGTCAACCCGTGGATCCCCTACGAAGTGCACAGCAGCCCGCACGACCTCGAAGGATACGACGAGCCGCTGTTCCCCGTCGCCGACACGCCGATCGGCCGCATCGGCTGCGCGATCTGCTACGACTGGCTCTTTCCCGAAGCCATCCGACAGCTGGCGATGAACGGCGCCGAGATCCTGGTGCGCGTGTCCGCCTACATGGATCCGTGGGGCGCCACCGAACCGATGAACTGGTGGACGATCGTCAATCGCTGCCGCGCCCTCGAAAACGTCGCCTTCGTCGTCGCCGCCAACCAGGGTGCGTCGTTGCGGCACTATCCGCCGTATTCGTGGCCCGGCGGCAGCCAGATCGTCGACTTCGACGGCCGTGTCGTCGTCGAAGCGTCGCCCGGCCCGGGCGAGCGCATCGTCGTCGGCCCGATCGACGTCAGCGCGCTGCGCCACGAGCGCGAGAGCCGCGCCGGCCACCACATGCTCTCGCATCTCAGAACCGAAGCGTACCCCATCTACCGCCAGCCCGTATATCCGCCGCTCGCCGAGCCGCTGTCGTACGAGTCGAACCTGCGGCGGATCGCACAGGCGAAGCAGCTGACGAAGACACCACAGGAGACCAGGAGATCAGGAGAATAGGAGGTATTCGCGCTGTTTCGATTCGCCCAGCTGATTCGAATCCGCCCGATTTCCTCCTAAGCTCCTGGCCTCCTGATCTCCTGTACTGATCTTCGTCGGCTGCCGCGACTGCCGAATCAGCGGCGCGTGAATTCCTGCTTCATCGGCCCGACCGTCACGGTGTAGCTGCCGGGCTCGGCGGTGCGCTTGCCGTCGCGACCGATGAACGTCAGGTCGTCTCGCGTCAGGTGGAAGGTAATCGTGCGGCTCTCGCCCGCACCGAGCGGGACCTTGACGAACCGCTTCAGCCGTTTCACCGGCGGCGTCACCCTCGCCGATTTCTGCGACAGATAGAGCTGCACGACTTCAGCGCCGGGCTTGTTGCCGGTGTTCCTGACGCTGACCGACACGTCCGTCGCCGCGGCCAGCGGACCGTCGGCAGGGGTGACGCGAAGGCCTGAATACTCGAAGGTGGTGTAACTCAGCCCGGAGCCGAACTCGAACTGCGGCCGGAAGAACTTCTCCTGCTCGTCGAAGGCCTTGTGATCGTAGGGAATGAGCGCATTGGGGGCGCGCGGATAGGTGATGGGCAGCCTGCCGCTCGGATTCACCTGTCCGGTCAGGACATCCGCCATCGCCTGGCCGCCTTCGATCCCGGGATTGAGACCGAGGACGATCGCCTGGACGCCGTCCGCGATCGTGCGAACCAGACGCGGCCGTCCTTCGAGCAGGACGAGGATCACGGGCTTGCCGGCAGCGGCCACTTCCTTCGCCAGCCGGATCTGCGCTTCCGGCAGCTCGAGATCGTCGATGTTGCCCGGCGTTTCCGCGTACGCGGATTCGCCGAGACACAGTACGACCACGTCCGCCTGCGCGGCGGCGGATCTCGCCGCGGCGACGTCGATTTCTTTCGTGAAGTCCGCGCCGGGCACGTACGTGACGCGACCGCCGAGCTGCGCCTCGAGCGCGCGCCGCACCGTCGGCCGGTCCGCCGGATAGAGGTCCTTGCGGTCGCCCTGCCACGTCCACGACCAGCCGTTGTTGAGCGACAGCAGCGAGTCGGCGGCCGGGCCGGTGACGAGCACGCGCGCGGAAGCGCCGAGCGGCAGCGTGCCGCCGGCGTTCTTCAGGAGCACGATCGACTCGCGTGCCGCCGCGAGCGACAGGCGCCGCGCCTCGGGCGAGCCGCTCTCGACGGACGCTTTGGTGCCGCGCACCGGGTCGTCGAACAGCCCGAGGCGCGCCTTCATCGTGAGAATGCGCGTGACCGCCTCGTCGATGCGCGCCGCCGGCACCGCGCCCGACTGCGCGAGCTGCAGCAGCAGGTCGGGGAAGCTGTAGTCGCTCGGCACCATGCTCATGTCGATGCCGGCCATCACCGCGTCACGCGTCGCATCCTTCTCGGTCGCCGACGTGTGGTGCGTGTCGACCAGCTTCTTGATGTCGGCCCAATCGGAGTCGACGACGCCGTCGAAGCCGAGCTCGCCGCGGAGGACGTCCTTCAACAGATGCGTGTTGACGTGCCCCGGGATGCCGTTGACCTCGCCCGAATTGACCATCACCGACACCGCGCCGGCGCGCACGGCGGCGGCAAACGGCGGCAGGTAGTGCTCGCGCAGCTCGATGTCCGGAATCAGCGCCGGCGTCCGGTCGCGCCCGGTCACCGGCGCGCTGTAGCCGACGTAGTGCTTCAGCGTGGCGCCGACGCGGTCGGCGGCCGACGGGGCGCTGCCCTGATAGCCGCGCACCGCCGCCACGCCCATGACGGTGACGAGGTACGTGTCCTCGCCGAACGTCTCCCACAGGCGCGGCCACAGCGGCTGACGGCCGACGTCGAGCACGGGCGAGAAGTTCCACGGCACGCCGGTGGCGCGCTGCTCGACGGCGGTCAGGTGGCTCGCCTGCCGCATCAGCTCCGGGTTCCACGTCGCCGCCATCGCGAGCGGCTGCGGAAAGAGCTCGGCGCCGCGCACGTAGTTCGCGCCGTGAATCGAATCCAGCCCGTAGACGACGGGAATCCGGAGACGGGTCTTCGCTGCTTCATCCTGAACGATCGTCACGATCTCGCGCCACTTCGCCTGCGGCAGCGCCTGGTCCTTGACGTTGAGGATCGCGCCGACGCCGTAGTCGACGATCGCCTTGCGCAGCTTGTCGGGATTGATCCGCACCGCGTCACCGGCGCCGTCCGCGATCATCCCGAGCTCGAGCTGCGTCATCTGGCCGACTTTTTCCTTCAGCGTCATCTTCGCGACGAGCGCCTCGATCTTCGCCGTGTCGATCTTCAGCGGCGCCGGGCGGACGTTCTGCTCGAGAAACGCCTGGCTGTCGACGAGCGGCGCCGGCCCCTGCGCCAGGAGCGGCACGCACACGAGCGCCACGATCGCCAACACAGCTGCACGCATGGCGCAAATCATAGCTGGCTCGTCACAGCTGGCTATATATCGAACGGCTGGGTCGCTCGGCGCGGAGGGTGGAGGGTGGAGGATGGAGGACGGTCTCCGGAAGGCTTGCAGCTTCTCGGATCGAGAGTTCAGCGGCTTGGCGTTCACCCCATTCTGCTATGCACGCGACGCGGCAAGCCTGCCCGAAACCGCCCTCCGCCCTCCTCACGCGGCAAGCCCCGCCATCAGCCGCATGAGGGCATACTGCGTCGCCTCGGCGCGGGGAAGCTCGCCCGTGACGCGGCCTTCGCGGAGGACGAAGATGCGGGTCGAGAGATGCAGGACCTCGGGCAGCTCGCTCGAGATGAGGATCACGCCCTTGCCCGAGGCGGCGAGCTCGTCGATGAGCGCGTGGATCTCCGCCTTGGCGCCGACGTCGACGCCGCGAGTCGGCTCGTCGAGGATCAGGATGTCGCAGCGCGCGGCGAGCCACTTCGCGAGGACGATCTTCTGCTGGTTGCCGCCGGACAGGCCGGCGGTGATCGTCTCCGGGCCCGGCGCCCTGACGCGCAGGCGCTCGAAGTAGGTCCTGGCCAGCGATCGCTCGGCGGCGCGCTGGATGAACGTCAGCCTGGCCAGCGAGTTGAGGACGACCAGCGACGTGTTGCTGCCCGCCGGCATCGGCAGGACGAGGCCTTGCCGCTTGCGATCCTCGGGCACCAGGCCGATGCCGTGGCGCATCGCGGTGCCGATGTCGGAGATCGACACCTGCCGATCGCGGACAAGCACGCGGCCGGTGGCGTTCGGGTCGAGCCCGAAGAGCGCCATGGCCACCTCCGATCGGCCGGCGCCGACGAGACCCGCGAACCCGACAACCTCACCGGCGCGGACGGTGAACGATACGTCGCGGAACCTGCCCGGGCTGGACAACCCTTCCACGCGCAGCAGCTCCGGACCCGGCGCCGCTTCGACGTGCTTGGGGAAGTACTCGTCCAGCGAGCGCCCGATCATCATCTGCACGAGGGACTTCTCGTCCAGCGACGCGGTGGGCTGGGTCGCCACGTGGCGCCCGTCGCGCAGCACCGTGACGGTGTCGCACAGGCGGAAGATCTCCTCCATGCGGTGGCTGACGTAGATCGCCGTCACGCCCTGCTGGCGCAGCCGGCCGAGCAGCTCGTACAGCTTCGTAGCCTCGTGCTGCGACAGGCTGCTCGTCGGCTCGTCGAACACGATCACGCGCGCGCCGCGGCCGACCGCGCTCGCGATCTGGAGCATCTGCTGCTGGCCGGAGGTGAGCGTGCCGACCGTCTGGTGCACGTCGAGCGGCGCGTCGATTGCCGTCAGCATCTGCTCGGCGCGCGTCACCATCTCGCGTCGCGACACAAACCCGCCCTTCGACGGCAACGTTCCGAGGCAGAGGTTCTCCGCAACCGTGAGGTTGTCGCAGAACAGCAGCTCCTGGTGGACCATGCCGATGCCGGCGGCGAGCGCCGCCTCGGGGCCGGAGAAGCTCACCGCCTCGCCGAACACGCGCAGGCTGCCCTCGTCCACGCGGTACAGGCCGGCCAGGATCTTCCCCAGCGTGCTCTTGCCGGCGCCGTTCTCGCCGCACAAGGCGTGGCACGATCCGACGGCGATCGTGAAGCTGACGTTCTGCAGCGCGACGACGCCGGGGAAGCGCTTGGTGACGTGCGCGAACTCGACGGCGGGGGGCGCGCCCGACGCCGGACCTGCGGAGGTCCGGCCTACCTTCTGGCCTGTAGGGCGGACCTCCTCAGGTCCGCCGTCGTTGCCGCTCACTGGCGTTTCAGATACTCGGGGTTCACGTCGGTGAAGCCCCACGCCTGCAGCTGCCGCGCCCAGGTGCCCAGGTTGTCCTTCGTCACCTTGACCAGCTCCATCGGAATGATCTCGGGCACCTGCTTGCCGTCGTGGACCTTGTCGAAGATCGTGTTCACGCCGACGTAACCCCACTGGTAGACCGGCTGCGCGAGCAGAACCGGCGCCAGCCCCTTGTCAACGTAGGCCAGCTCGGCGGGAAGCGCGTCGACCGACACGATCTTCACCTTGCTCGCGTCGAGGTCGGTCAGGAGCGTCGGCGTGAACAGCGGCCAGCCGCCGATCATCGCCCAGCCCTGGATCTGCGGGTAGGCGTTCTGCGCGCGAACGACTTCCGCGGCGGCGTCCTGCGGCGTCTCGATGTGGTAGAAGGTGTCGACAATCTTCATGTTCGGATAGTTCTTCGCCGCCTCCTTCACCCCTTCGACCCGCTTGCGCAGGTTCGGCGCGTTCTGGTTGCCGGCGAGGATCGCGATCGACCCCTTCGACCCCATCTGCTTGGCCAGCTCGTCCATCACCGCCTTGCCGGTCTTGATGTCGTCGACGCCGTAGAAGGCGAACCGCTTCGACTCCGGCGCGTCGGAGTCGAACGTCATGACCGGCACGCCGCGCGCGACGGCGTCGTCGATCGCGCCGGTCACCTTGCCCGCGTCGGAGCACGAGATCAGGATCGCCGTCGCCCCCTCGTTGACCGCCTGCGCGATGCGCTGCGCCTGCACCTGCCCGTCTTCGGCGGGGGGCGTCAGCCAGGCGATCTCGATCGGCACGCCGCTCTTCTGCGTGAGCTCCTTCGCCGCCGCCTCCGCGCCGGTGCGCGCCGAGAGGAACACCGGGTTGGTCGAGCTCTTGGCGATCACCGCGATCTTCATCGCCCCTTTGTTCGCCGCCGGCGCCGACGCCGCCGGCTGCTGCGCCGTCTCCGTGGCGTTCTTGTTTCCGCCGCACGCCGAAAGCATCGCCGCGATACCGATCGCGACGAGGCCGAACCGCTTGCTGCTGATCATTGACTCTCCTTTGACACGGCGGAGCCGACGCCCGCCCTACAGGTTCACCCCTTGCCCGCTGCGGCCGCGAGCCGCCGAGCCGCCAGGCGCGACGACGCCTGGTCGAGCACCACCGCCACGATCGTCGCGCAGCCGATGATGATCCATTCGTAGTTCTGATCGAAGTGGAGCGTGCGGATCGACTGCCGGATCAGCACGATCAGCAGCGCGCCGAGCGCGGCGTTGATCGCGCTGCCCTTGCCGCCCGACAGCGACGCGCCGCCGACGACCGCCGAGGCGATCACGTAGAGCTCGTATCCGGTCGCGTCGACGCACGACGCCGAGCCATAGAAGCTGGCGCCGATGAACGCCGCGATCCCCGCCGTCAGCCCGGAAATCACGTACACGCCCGTCGTGATCCGCGGCAGCCGCAGGCCGGAGAAGCGACTCGCCTCGGGATTGCCCCCGATCGCGAACACATGGCGTCCCATGACGGTCCGGGTCAGATACACGGCGCCGACGGCGGTGACGACGATCATCGTCAGCATCGGCACGGGGTAGAGCGAGGAGGACAGGCCGAGCGAGGCCTTGGCGACGTCGGTCAGCGCGCGCGGCACGAGGATGCTCTCGGCGCTGCTCGACACGAACGCAATCCCGCGCAGGATCCACATCGTCCCCAGCGTGACGATGAAGGGATGCACGCGCAGGCCGACGACCATCAGTCCGTTGAGCGCGCCGCAGACGGTGCCGAGGCCGACGGCGACCACCATGCCGAGCAGGAACGTCCCGGCGCCTGACGCGGGGGCGGCGGACCGCAGCACCATCGCCATGCCGACGCCGGCCAGCGCGTAAATGGAGCCGACGGAGAGATCGATGCCGCCCGAGATGATGACGATGGTGGCGCCGACGGCCATGATGGCGAAGAAGCTGGCGTCGGTGCCCACCTGGATCAGCGTATTGGGATTGAGGAAGTTGTTGACGCTGTGCCCCGACAGCCGGTCGACGTGGCTGCCGGCGAAGAGCGTGAGGACGGTGCCCAGGAGCAGGATGATGACGACGAGGCCCGCCTGCTGGGAGGCGAGGAGCTTTCGAAACATTCGCGTAGGGATAAGACTAAAGAGAGGGGCGCGCTGTCAATCTATCGACAGTCGAGGTGGCTGTGGCTCCGTGACCACACGGGGTCGGATCTCGATTTTCGAATTCGAAAATCGAGATCCGACCCCTCTGTCAACGGCGTGACAGCCAGCGGCCGACCTTCTGGGTGCGCGTCAGACGCAGCTCGACGGGTAACTCGATCGGCGCGGCGGCGTAGGCGGCCGCCGCTTCCTTCACGGAAAGCCCCTCCAGGAAGGCCTGGGACAGACGGCGCGCGATCTCGGCGTCGTAGCCGGCCTTGTTGCCCCAGTAGTGCGCGAACCAGGGCTCGGCGGCGCGCAGCCGCCCGGCCCGGCCAAACACGAGACCTTCCGCGAGCTGCTCGGCCGCGAAGTGGCGGAACCCCCGCTGCCCCATCTCTTCGTAGAGCGCGATCGCCTGCTCGAGCAGCGGGCGGTCCGCCGCCGGCAGCGCCACCACCCCGGAGTTCCACATCGCGTCCTCGGAGGACGGCGTGTAGCCGGCGAGCTTGACGGCGCGAAGCGCGGTCCAGACGCGCCGATGCCCGGGCCGCCGCGTCTGGCTGAGTGTGTACTCCCGCTTGTGCATGAAGATCGATCCGGTCCGCAGGCCGTCGGCGAACGCGGCCAGATCCGCCCGTGCCACCACGTCGGCGTCGACGAGCGCGATCGCGCCGCCCTCGGGCCAGGCGGTGCGCAGCAGCATCAGCTTCTGCCGCATCGAGAACGGCGCGGGGCCCTGCCACGCGCGCAGCAGCGACGCGTCCATGAACTGGATGTCGACGCGCGTGCCGAACCAGACGTAGAGCTCCGGCCGGTCGGTGGCCACGACCAGCTCGTACGGCTCGGGCGCAAAGGCGACCAGCGACACCAGCAGCATCACCGACTGGCGGTAGACGTCGGCGTTGCCGCCGTAGGCGAGCGTCACGTACCGCGTGGTCACCGGCACTGGTTGGAAATGAGCAGCAGTTCGGGAAGCGGCTCGCGCGCCAGCACTCTCGCGAGCTTGACGTCGAACGTGGGCCGCCGATCGATGACGCAGGTTGGGCCCAGTCGATCCTTCAGCGCCGCGTAGTCGTCGTCGGACAGGACGGCGTAGACACGATTGGGGACGCGTACGGCGCGGATGAACGACTCCGGGTCGAACGTCGTGTCCACGTGACGCCGCAGATAGTACGCCATGCTGGGCAGCGACGCCTGGTAATGCACGATCGTGTCGCCCGGCTGCAGGCGCTGCTTCAGCGTCTCGCTGAAGCCCGGCACAGGCTTGTAGCGCTCGAACTCGGGCAGGACGCGGACGACGAAGGTCCAGTTGACGGCGATCATCGCCGCCAGGAGCGCGAGCGCGGCGGGGGCGGGGCGGCACAGCACGGCCAGCAGCCCCGTCGCGATGCCGCCGATCAGCCCGAACAACCCGACGTACAGCGCGGCGTCGAGCTGGTAGATGCGCCCCGCCGCCGCGAACAGATACAACACGCCGCCGCCGGCGACGGCCAGGAGCAGCCCCGTCACCGCGAGCGTCGCGCGAAGGGCGCCGCGCGAGGCCTCGTCCTCGAGGCCGCGCGCGATCGCCAGTCCGCCCAGCGCGGCAACCGCCGCCACGATGGGAAAGATGTAGAGATCCTGCTTCCCCGCCGAGAACGAGAAGACGCCGACGAACGCCGCGATCCAGCACCAGCACAGCAGCTCGAGCCGGCCCTTCGACCGCCACGCGCCGATCGCCGCCATCGGCAGCAGCATCGACCACGGGAACGAGTCGCTGAACACCACCGGCAGGTAGAACAGCGGCCCGCGGCGCAGCTGCACGCCGACCCCTTCGGTATAGCGCTCGAGGTTCTCGGTAACGAGGAACGACTTGATGTAGATCCAGCCGTGCTGGTGATAGAGCATCGCGTACCACGGCACCACGATCGCGGCGACGATCACCACGCCGGCGGGGATCATCATCTCGCGCACGCGCCCCAGCTCGCCGCGAGCGATCAGGTAGACGGCGAAGGCCAGCCCCGGCAGCGCGATGTACACCGGCCCTTTCGTCAGTACCCCGAAGCCGACCGCCGCGTACATCAGCAGCAGGTAGCGCCGCCGCGTCTGCGGATACGCTTCGCTCATCGCGAAGCAGGCGAGCGTCATCGCCATGAACGCCGTCACCCAGATGTCGATGAAGATGCGGCGGGCAAACATCAGAAGCCTCGGCGAGGCCAGCAGCCCGGCCGCGGCCCAGGCGGAGGCCGCATGTCGACGATCGATGTTCGATGTCCGATCTCTCCCTGCGTCGATGACCGCGCTCGCCAACAGATACGCGGCGAGCACGATGAGCATCGCGCCGATCGCGATCCCGAAGCGCTGCACGCCGACCGAGACGCCGAACAGCTTGTACAAGCCGGCGACGATCCAGTAGCTCAGGACGGGCTTGTTGAAGCGCGGCTCGTAGTTGAACGACGGGTTGACGAGGTCGTGCGCCTCGAGCATCTCGCGCGGCGTCTCGACGTAGTAGGCCTCGTTGGCGTCCCAGATCGCCGAGTTGCCGAGGGCCAGGAAGTAGACCGCGGCGCCCGCGGCCAACAGCAGCCACAAGGCCACGCGTATTCCGCGTGGTCCGTGTATTCCGTGGCCCAACTCAGTGGCGGAAATGGCGGCGCCCCGTGAAGACCATGGCCAGGCCGCGCTCGTCGGCGGCGGCGATCACTTCCGCGTCCTTGACCGATCCGCCCGGCTGCACGACGGCGGTCGCGCCGGCATCGGCGAGCGCGTCGAGGCCGTCGCGGAACGGGAAGAACGCGTCGGACGCAACGACGCTTCCCTGCAGCGGAATCGGCGGCTGCGAAGAGGCCGCCTTCATCACCGCGACCTTCACCGCGTCGACGCGGCTCATCTGTCCCGCCCCCACGGCGAGCGAGCGGTCCCTGCCGGTGAAGATGATCGTGTTCGACTTGACGTGCGCGCAGACGCGCCACGCAAACCGCAGCGCCTCCCATTCCTCTTCGGTGGGCTGCCGCTTGGTGACCACGCGTATCGCGCTCGCGGCTGCGGAGGCTGGAGGCTGGGTGTTGGAGGTTGGCTCCTCGTGCGCAACCGGCGGCCAGGGCTCACGCGCTTCGGTCACCCGGTCCGGCTCCTGGTAGAGCATACCGCCGAGAATCGACCGCATCTCGGTCCCCATGACGCGCTCCCCTTCGCCCATCAGCGTCGGCGCGTTGCGCATCGCCTCGAAGTCCGCGGTGACGACGCGGAGGTTCTGGCGCTTGCCGAGAATCGCCTTGGCATCCGCGGTGAACGACGGCGCGATCACCGCCTCGATGAACGTCGACGTGATCGCGGTCGCCGTATCGGCGTCGATCTCGCGGTTCACGCCGACGATCCCGCCGAACGCCGACAGCGGATCGCATTCGCGCGCGCGAACGTAGGCCTCGGCAATCGCGGCGCCGGTCGCGGTGCCGCAGGGATTGGTGTGCTTGATGACGGCGGCGGCAGGCTCGGTGAACTCGAGCACGATACGCGCCGCGGCGTCGAGATCGAGCAGGTTCGTGTAGGACAGCTCCTTGCCCTGGTGGGTTTCCCATTTGACGCGCCAGCCGGGCCCGTGCCCCTGCACCCAGTGCGCCTTCTGGTGCGGGTTCTCGCCGTAGCGAAGGGCCTTGATCGCCGCGCCTGCCGGCGCGCCCCCTCGCGTGAACGACTCCCCCTCGCACCGGATCGTCCCCAGGGTCTGCGCGATCAGCGCGTCGAAGCGGGCGGTGTGCGCGAACGTCTTCCGCATGAGCTCGAACCGGAACTCGAGCGACGGACCGCCCGGCCGGTCCATCTCGGCCAGCACGCGCGGGTAGTCGGAGGGATCGACGACGACGAGCACGTCGCGGAAGTTCTTGCCGGCGGCGCGCAGCAGCGACGGGCCGCCGATGTCGATCTGCTCGACCAGCTCGTCGAACGGCGTCTCGGGACTGCTCGCCGCCTTCTCGAAGGGGTAGAGGTTGACGACGATGAGGTCGACCAGCTCCACGCCCTGCGATTTGATCGCCTCGAGGTCGTCGGCGCGATGGCGGCGGGCGAGGATGCCGGCGTGGATCTTGGGATGGAGCGTCTTGACGCGGCCGTCCATCATCTCGGGAAAGCCGGTGACGTCGGAAACGTTGACGACGGGCAGGCCGGCGTCGGCGAGCGCTCTGGCGGTGCCGCCGGTAGAGACGAGCTGGACGCCGCGGTCGAGGAGACCCTTGGCGAAGGAGGTAATTCCAGATTTGTCGGAAACGCTCAGGATCGCGCGCATGGCAGGCCTTTTTCTTGACACGTCGTTGTAACGGCGGCTAGTATTTCCCCGGCGCTGGCGGGCCAGCGTCGATAGCCGAGGCCGCGCTCTCGCGGTCTTTTTTTATGTTCAGGCCCATTGCAAGGCAGGAAAAGTACGATGCGTATCACAGGCAAGGTCAAGTGGTTCAACAACGCCAAGGGTTACGGCTTCATTGAGCGCGACGGCGGTTCCGACGTCTTCGTGCACTTCTCGGCCGTCCAGGGCAACGGCTTCCGGACGCTCGAGGAGGGCCAGGCAGTCGAGTTTGAAATCGTTGACGGACCGAAAGGCCCGCAGGCCGGCAACGTCACCAAAGTCGCGTAAGCCACTCCGCCGCGCAAGCCACTCCGAAAAAGAAGAGGGGCGGCGGCCGCGCCGCCCCTCGCTTTCGTCCGGTTCTTCCCTCAGCCCTTCTCCCCGTCCTTCACACCGCGCGCCGTAAAGTTCACCTTGCCCTCGTCCATCGTCACCCGGAAGGCGACTTCCTTGGCGCCGCCGTCCCGGACCTTGGAGACCTGGTCCTTGACCAGCGCCGCGAAACGGTGGAACGGCACGACGTCCTCGCCGATCTCGCGGCGCGCGTCCATCAGCGAATCGTAGAGCGAGTGGAGCTTGTCCATCTCGCGCATGGGATCCTGGAACGAGGTGGTGTGCACCACCTTGACCTCGGGCTTGTGCTCGCGCGGCGCCTTCGGCGGCGGCGCCGCGAAAGGGCCGGCGCGCCCTTCCTCGCGCGAGCGCAGGCCGCGGTCCCACAGATCGACGAACGTCTGGAAGCGCCGCTGCAGCGTGTCGAACTGGAAGCGATCGGCGGCGCTCTGGATGTAACCGCGGTCCCACTTCTTGACCAGCGCCTGCACGCGGTTGCGCGTCTCCCACGGCGGGCGCGGCAGGCGCCCGGCGAAGAACATGTTGTATTCGGCCTCGAGCTGCTTGAGGCCCGCCGCCAGCGCCTGCAGATCCTTCTGGACGTCTGTCAGTTCGGGCATCGGGGCTCACCGGATCAGGAACCAGATGAGCGGCAGCCACAGCTCGCGCGCATGCGGAACCGGCTTGTCGTCGATCAGCACGTCGGTGGCGTCGAAGCGGCCGACGATCTGAAAGAGGTCGCGCAAGCCGACCGCGTCGCTCGGATAGAACCGCGCGCGATGGCGCAGCCGCGGCGCGCTCCCGACCTCGCGATACTCCGCCGAGCCACGCGCCATCGCCAGCGCCCTGTCGTAGTCGGCGCCATCGAACATGGGGAACTCGAGCGTCACGGAAAACGGCAGCTTCGGCGTGCCGAAGAGCGCTTCGCCGAGCTCGGGATCGAGCGCGGCCAGCTCCTCGTCGGTCGGCTGCTCCGGCAGATCGACATAAGGCCAGAAGCGCTCCACCGGGCGATAGTCGGGCACCGGAACGCGCGGCGGGTCGTTGGGGTCGGTGGCCATGGCGGTGGAACTCAAATGGTATCCTGACTCGACGCGCCTGTCACGGATCGCAGGAGACCAGGAGAACAGGAGCCATGTGGGATCTCTGACAACAAAGAGCTCCTTATCTCGTGCCTTCCTGCTATCTCCGTATCTCATGATCTCCTGCGATCGGTGACGGGCGCCGCGAACCCATGTCCGACTTCCGAGTGATCCCTTCAGTGGAACAGCTGCGCCAGCGCGAGGCGATGCGCGCGCTGGAGACGCGCTACGGCCGCGCCGCGCTCGTCGATGCGCTGCGCGGCGAGACCGCAGCGCTCCGCGACGAGCTGGCGGCGGGACGGATCGCCGCGGTCACGCTGGCGGACGCCGTCGACCGGATCGAGCGCGGCGCCGAGGCGAGGCTGCGCGCCGCGATGCGGCCGTCGCTGGTGCGCGTGATCAACGCGACAGGCGTCATCGTCCACACCAACCTCGGACGGGCGCCCCTCTCGCCGGCGGCGCTGGCGCGGGTGCAGGAGGTCGCCGGCGGCTACACGAACCTCGAGTACGATCTCGCCGCCGGCGGGCGCGGCCGCCGCGATACGCACGCGGAGAAACTCATCGCCCGACTCACCGGCGCCGACGCCGCCGTCGTCGTCAACAACAACGCCGCGGCCACGATGCTGCTGCTCGCGGCGCTGGCGCAGGGACGCGAGGTGATCATCTCGCGCGGCGAGCTGGTGGAAATCGGGGGCGGCTTCCGCGTCCCCGACGTGATGGCGCAGTCGGGCGCGCTCCTGCGCGAGGTGGGGACGACGAACCGCACGCGCGCCGCGGACTACGCCGCCGCGATCTCGGATCGGACGGCGCTGATCCTGCGCGTGCACCCGTCGAACTTCACGGTGGTCGGCTTCACCGAGCGCCCGTCGCTCGAGGAACTGACCGCGCTCGGCGAGCGTTTCGACGTCCCGGTCGCCGAGGACCTCGGCAGCGGCTGGCTGGGCTGGCCGCTCGACTCCGCTCGCGGCAGGCCCGACCGATCCGAACTGCCGGAGGCTCTTCGCGACGAGCCGATCGTGTCCGAGTCGATCGCCGCCGGCGCCGACGTCGTGTGCTTCAGCGGCGACAAGCTGCTGGGCGGCCCGCAGGCGGGGATCATCGCCGGGCGCCGCGCCGCGCTGAACAGGATCCGGCGGCACCCGCTGATGCGGGCGCTGCGCGTCGACAAGCTGACCTACGCCGCGCTCGAGGCGACGATCGAGGAACACGCGATCGGCCGTGCCGCCGACGCCGTACCCGTCCACCGCATGCTGCGCATGAGCATCGAAGAAGTCGGCGCCCGCGCCGAGGCGCTGGCGCGTGCCCTCGCCGCCCGCGGCTGGCAGGCCCGCATCGTCGACGGCATGTCGACGATCGGCGGCGGCAGCGCGCCAGGCTCCGAGCTGCCGACAAAGCTGGTCGAGCTGTCGCACGCGACGATGTCCGCCGCCGAGATCGAACGGCACCTGCGCGCGCAGGACCCGCCCGTCATCGCGCGCATCCAGAACGACCGCGTCGTCCTCGACCTGCGCACCGTCCTGCTCGAGGAAACCGAAACGCTTGCAGCGCTGACACGGCCGACGGCGTGACGCTCCGGCACACAGGCCACTGCGATCACGAAGAACACGACCAGCTATTCGATGTTCTTTGTGCGTCTTCGTGGCCTTCGTGACGGAGCGTAGCCGTGGCTCGTCTCGGCCGCTCACTGTACGCAGAACGGGGCGGCACCCGCAGGCACCGCCCCGCTCCTTCGTGTCCTTCGTCTTCCTTCGTGCCTTCGTGGTTACCAGTTGAAGCGGAAGACCAGCTGGATCGTGCGTGCGGTATTGGTGCCGCTCAGCGCCGTCAGCTGATAGCTGCTCAGCGTCGTCGGGCTGTTCGCCGTGGTCCCGGAGCCCCCGGGGGTGAAGTTCGGGTGGTTGAACGCGTTGAGCATCTCGAGGCGGAACTCGCCCGTGGTGTGGCCCACGACCTTGGTCCGCTTGGCGATGGTGATGTCGTGCTGCTGGAACAGCGGACCCGCCACGACCACGCTGCCCTCGCCGCAGTCGCCGACGCGCGAGTTCTCGGTCTCGATGCAGCTCGCGTTGTTCGCCGGCGCGAAGTAGCGGCCGGTCGGCGCCGCGCCGGCGTAGCCGCTGGCCGACGTCGCGCTCACGTTGAACGCGTTGATCGTGTTGGCGACGACGTCCTCCGGCAGCATGTAGACCAGGCCCTTGCCGGTCGGATCGAAGCGCAGCTGGATCATCTTCTGCACGTCGCTCTTGCTCATGCCGACGAGACGGACGTTGCCGAAGTCGACGAGCTGGCCGCTGTGGATGACCGAGGACACCGCCACCTGCCAGCCGCCGATCAGCCGATCGACGAGACCGTTGGCGCCACCGCCGAAGCGGCGGCCCTGCCCGAACGGCAGGTCATAGGTGACGAGCGACTTGTACTGGTGCGTCAGGTCGCCCTCGGTCCCCGTCGGGCGGCGATAGTCGGTCCCGTGCAGGAACCCGAGGTAGGTCGTGGCCCAGGCGTGGTCGAGCGAGTAGCTCACCTGGAACTGCAGCCCCTTCGAGTAGCGGCGGCGGAACTCCGTCTGCAGGCCGTTGTAGTAGGTCTGATCGCGGTTGCCGCGGACGTTCGCGTTGGTCACGTCCGGGTTGGCCTGGAAGTAGTTGGCCGGGATGCCGGCTGCCAGGCCGTTGGCGCGGAACGTCGAGTTGCCGGCGAGTCCGCTCGTCGTGTTCGTCGAAGCGAAGCCGAACGGGTTCGGGTTGTTCGCCGCGAGGAAGCCGAGGAAGGTCGTGCTCGAGAAGTTCGCGCTCGTGTAGTTCGCCGGGTTGCCCGCGGCGGACGAGCCGAGCCCCGAGAAGAAACCGAGGAACGTCGGCAGCGGATTCGTGCCCGGCGCGCCGGTGAACGCGAAGGTGTTGCCCCGGCCGGCCGCGATGTTGGCCGCGAGGTTCGCCTGCGCCGTCCGGAACTCGTTCAGGAAGCCGTTGCTGACGATGTTCAGCTGGTTGTAGTTGAAGTCGCCCCAGATCTGGTAGCCGTGGGTCCCGACGTAGCGCACTTCGAGCGCCATGTCCTTGCCGATCGAGCGGGTGATGCCCGTCTGCCACGTATCGGAGTAGGGAATCTGGATGCGCTGATCGAAGGCCGCGATCGAGTTGGTGTTGCTGGTCGGCGGGAACGGATAGGTCGGCGCGGCCGGGAAGCCCGGCACCGGCTGCTGCACGAGCGGGTTGCTGAGCACCAGCGCGCCCACGGCCGACTGGCCGTTGGCGGCAAGAATCTGCGCCGCCGACGGCTGGTTGGTAAGGCGCACACCGGGGTTGGTGTTGAACACGGCGGTGAAGTCGCCGATGGCGGGGCGGCTGAACGAGCGCGCGTAGCCGCCGCGGACGACGAAGTCGTTCGGACCCATCACCTTGCCGAGGAAGCCCGGCCGCGACTGCGGCGTCCACGCGACGCCGACGCTCGGGGCGAAGTTGTTGCGGTCGGTCTTCGCCGAATCGGTTCCGGCGGCGTACTGCTGCAGCAGCGTGTGCTGTCCGGGCAGGACGCCCGGCTGGAACAGGTTGCACGCGCTGTCGCCGTTGGCGCCCGACAGGCCGCACAGGTTCGCCGCATCCACGTAGGAGTAGATGCTGTTCGACGCGCTGAACGGCTGCTGCAGGTCGTAGCGCACGCCCATGTTCAGGGTGAGGTTCGACTTGAGCCGCCACTGATCCTGGATGTAGGCCGCTTCTTCGTGCAGCGCGCCCTCCTGCAGGCCGGTGCCCATGTAGGCGTACTGGCCGGTCGAGGCGTCGATGCGCGCGTCACCGAAGATGTTGTTGACGCGGCCGGTGAGCAGGGAGAACAGGCCCTGCGCCGCGATCAGCTGCGCGCTCGAGGCGCCGGGAAAATTCGCGGTCGTGAAGAACGTCGACGCCGGGTCGCTGCTCGGCAGTCCCTGCGTGGTCGAGCAGCACAGGTTGACCTGCGGCACCGCCGTCGAGTTCTTGAGCCATACGCTGTAGAACGACACCTGGCCGCCCATCGTGATCGAGTGCGACCCCTTCAGCCACGTCAGGTTGTCGGTGATGTCGAGCGTATCGGCGTTACGCGACTGCGGCGCCGGGTTGGAGACCTGCGCCGAGGTGATGGCCGAATCCACCGATCCGAACGAGATCGCATTGCCGTTCTGGTTCGCGAGGCTGCCGGTGAACTGGCCGACGCCCTCTTCCGGGAAGAACTGGACCGGGGCCCAGGAGTAGGCCGCGGTCGCCTCGTTGACCATGTTCCGGCTCAACGTCGAGCGCAGGCTGTTGCTGAGCGCCATGCGCTTGGACGTCTGGCTGGCCGCCGACCCCGGGAACCCCGGGAACGCCGGCTCGTGCGAGTTCAGCGTGTCGGGGGAGTCGGTGAAGTACTGGTAGTTCAGCGCCGACGAGATCCGGTGGTTCTGCGACACGTTGTAGTCGACGCGGCCGGTCGGGTAGCGGCGCACCGACTGCACCGGGATGTTGAAGTTGTAGCTCTGCTGGTTGGCGTTGCCGTTGCTGGTCAGCGAGCCGGTCGACGCCGTCGCTGCATTGATGTCCGCCAGGAGCTTCGCGATCGTCGGGTCGATCCCCGACAGCGGCGCGCCGAGCTTGAGGACGTTCACGCAGGTGGCGCCGTAGCAGTAATTGCCCGCCTGTGCATTCGCGTTGAGCACGGTGCGCGTGCGCGACACGGCCGACGGCGCGTGAAACTCCTCGTAGTTGACGAAGAAGAACGCCTTGTTGTGGCCGTCGAACATGCCGGGGAACACGATCGGGCCGCCGACGCGGAAGCCGGTCTGGTTCTGCTTGAGCGGCACCTTGGCCACGCCCTTGGCGTTGTTGAACCAGGTGTTCGCGTTCAGCTTGTCGCTGCGGAAGTACTCGTAGGCGCTGCCGGTGAAGTTGTTGCTGCCCGACCGCGTCACGAACTTGATCTGCGCCGCGCCGTCGGCGGTGGCGTCGGTGCCCTGCGCCGCCGTCGACACCGTGACTTCCTCGACCGCGTCGAGGCGCGGGTTGACGATGGCGAAGAAGCCGTCGTCACCGCTGGTGCCCTTGTTGGTGTTGTCCTGGATGTTGACGCCGTCGAGCGTGATGTTGATCGCCGTGCGCGGCAGGCCGTTGATCGAGGCCTGGCGGTTGCCGTTCGGGGTGGTCACGCCCGGGAGCAGGTTGACGAAGTCCATCGCGCCGCGCGAGGTGAGCGGCAGCTTGACGATCTGCTGCGCGTTGACGGTCTGCGCCACGCCGGCCGTCTGCGTCTGCACGATTTCCGAGGTGGAGGCGACCGTCACCTGCTCGCTGACGCCGCCCACTTCCATCGTCGCCTTGACGTTGGCGCCCGCGCCCGACGTCAGCACGACGTTCTGGATGACAACGGTCTTGAACCCCTGCAGGGTGACAGTGACGGTATAGGTGCCGATCGGCAGCGACGGAATCGAGAAGAGACCTTCGCTGTTGGAGACGGTGCTGTTGGCGACACCAGTGCCCGTGTGCTTGACGACGACGTCCGCGCCTGGAATGACCGCGCCCGAGGAATCGACCACCGTTCCTGAAAGGGTCTGACTGGTGGCGCCCTGCGCGTAGGCCATGCTGGCTGTCGCGCAGAACACCGCCGCGAGCAGGACGAGAAGTCCCATCCGCAACGTACTGCGATTCATGATCCATCCTTTCGCCCGCGGGAGAGGCACGGGCGCGTGGCCACGAGGCCCTGCATCCACTCGGTATCCACGGACAAACCGACGACCGGTCGTCATGGTTTACCGCGCGTTGACCCTCCTCCAGGGCCAACCCGCGGTCGCACAGTCCGGGAATGGGAAAACCTAAACGCCAGCCCCTGTTCCGGTCAAGAACATCGTTTTGGATGGCAATAATCCGGCATTTTGGATGCCTGAGGGGGGAGTATCGTGTGGAGGACGGAGGGTGGAGGCTGGGTCGTGGAGATTGGTCTCGGAAAGGCGTGTCGCATCTGGACCGCGATCAGAACTGCGTGAGCCCTTCCTGAAGCCAACCTCCACAACCCAACCTCCAGCCTCCGCACCCGTTCACCAGTTGAAGCGGATTTCCAGCTGGATCGTACGGGCGACGTCCTGGCCGAGGAGGTCGGTCACCTGGTAGTTGTCGATCTGGTTGCCGAGGCCGCCCACCGGGGCGAAGTTCGGGTGATTGAACGCGTTCAGCAGCTGCGCCGCGAACTCGAGGTTCGTGCGGCCCACGAGCGTCGTCCGCTTGGCGATGCGGATGTCGTGCTGCTGGAACATCGGGCCGCTCACGACCAGCTCGCGGATGCCGCACGTGCCGAAGTCGGTCGGGGACGTCTCGATGCAGTCCGGCCCGTTCGCCGGCGCGAAGTAGCGGCCGGCCGGCGCGTCGCCGGCGTAACCGGTCGGCGAGGTCGCGCTGACGCTGAAGGCGCGGATCGTGTTGTCGATGACGTCCTGCGGCAGCATGTAGACCTGCCGCCCGGTGGCGTCGAAGCGCAGCGTGAACATCTTCTGCACGTCCCTCTCGGACATGCCCACCAGCCTGACGTTGCCGCCGAGATCGACGAGCGTGCCGCTCTGCAGGCGCGAGGTGATCCCGATCTGCCAGCCGCCGATGATGCGCTCGACCACGCCGTTCACGCCGGAGCCGAAGCGCCGGCCCCGCCCGAACGGCAGGTCGTAGACGACATTGGCCTTCAACACGTGCGTGATGTCACCGGGCGAACCGGTGTTGCGCGACCAGTACAGCGGGTTGCGGAAGCTGGTGAACTGCGTGTCGTATTCCCTGCCGAACGCGTAGCTGGTCTGGAACTGCAGCCCCTGCGCGTAGCGGCGGCGCAGCTCGATCTGCAGCGCGTTGTAGCGCGTCCGGTCCTGGTTGCGTACGACGATCGCTCCGCCGAGGTTTTCGGGGTTGGCGATGAAGTAGTTCGCCGCCAGGCCTGCCTTCGCGGCGTTGGCGCGAAGCGTGGCGTTGCCCATCAGCCCCGGCGTCGTGCTGCTGGTGCTGGCGCTGGCGAAGGCGAACGGACGCGGGTTCAGCGCCGCCAGGTAGCCGAGGAACGTGGCGTTGGTCCAGTTGCTTCCCGTGTAGACCGCCGCGTTGCCTGCCGCGGACGAAGACAGGCCGTTGAAGAACGCCAGGAACACCGGCAGCGGAGCCGTTCCCGCGGCGCCGGTGTAGGCGAAGGTGTTCCCCTTGCCCGCGGCGATGTTCGCGCGCAGGTTGGCCTGCGCCTGGCGGAACTCGTTCAGGAAGCCGTTGTTGACGATGTCGAACTCGTTGTAGTTCGAGTTCGCCCAGTTGTCGCGGCTGCGCGTGCCGACGTAGCGGATCTCGACCGCCATGCTCCTGCCGATGCCGCGCTGGATGCCCGCCGACCACGAGTCGGTCGACGGCACCTGCAGGTTCGGGTCGAACGTGTTGATCGAATCGGTGATTGACGGCGTCAGCGGGTAGGCCGGCTCCGACGGGAAATCGGGCGCCCCGAGCTCCGAACCGTTGCGGAACAGGAGCGGATTGGCGCCGAGATTGCCGTTCGACGCGCTGCGGTTGGTGACGAGGCGCAGCCCCGGGTTGGCGCCGAGCCGTCCGATGTAGTCGTTGAGGCCGGGACGGCTGTAGGCGCGGTTGTATCCCGCGCGGACCACGAAGTCCGCTTCCGGTCCCATCAGTCTCGACAGGGCACGCGGGCGAGCCGACGGCGTCCACGCGAAGCCGACGCTCGGCGCAGGGTTGTTGAGGTCCGTGCCATGCGCCCTCGCGCCCTTCGCATATTGCGTGTAGGTCGGGTGGACGCCCGGCGTGGTCCCGGGCTGGAAGAGATTGCAGGCGGCGGCGCCGTCGGTGCCCGACACACCGCAGGTCGCATCGATCGACGCCTGCGAGTAGAGGCTGTTGCTCGGCGCGAACGGCTGCTGGATGTCGTAGCGGACGCCGAGGTTCAGCGTCAGGTTCGGCCTGAGGCGCCAGTTGTCCTGCGCGAACATGCCGCTCTCCCGCAGGCGGCCGCGCTGCATGCCGGTGCCGACGTACACGTACTTGCCGGTGGCTTCGTCCAGCCGCGCGTCCGCGGAGATCTGGCTGACGCGGCCGGTGAGCAGCGCGTAGAGCGTGGTCGCCGCGGTCAGGTTCGAGCTCGACGCGCCGGGGAAGTTGGCGCCGGTGAAGAGTCCCGCCGCCGGATCGCCGCCGACCATGCCGAAGGTCACGCGCGGCAGCAGCGACGAATTGCGCGCCCAGATGTCGTACTGCGTGAAGCTGCCGCCCAGGCTGAAGCTGTGCGCCCCCTTCAGCAGGTTGACCGTGTCCTGGACGACCAGGCTGTTGGCGTTGCGCCCCTGCGGCGACGCGCTGGCGCTCGGATCGGTGAGGGCGGATCCGACGCTCGGGAAGTCGAGCTGGAACCCGCCGTAGCCCTCGTACATGCCGAGGTTCAGCTCCTGGAAGAACGACACCGGCGCGCCGCTGTAGCCCAGCATCGCCTCGTTGACGAGGTTGTTGCGCAACGTGGATCGCAGCGAGCCGGACCAGCCGAGCCGTACCGAGCTCTGGCCGGCTTCCACCGGAAAGCCCGGGAACGATGCCTCGCGGCTGTTCAACGTGTCGGGATAGTCGGTGAACTTCTGGTAGTTGTAGGAAAACGACGCGCGGTGCTTCGTTGCCACGTTGTAATCGAGCTTGAACGTGGGATAGCGGCGGATCGACTCGACCGGCACGTTGAACGCGAAGCGCTGCAGGTTGGGATCGATGTCGCTCAACGAGCCGCCCGACACCGCGGTGCGGATGTCGCCCATCGTCCTCGCAATGATCGGATCCATCGTCGCCAGCTGGCCGTTGGCGGCGGCGAGCTGCAGCACGTTGACCGTGTGCGTGACCCCTCCCGACACCCAGCTGTAGTCGCCGTTCATCGCCGCCGGATTGAGCAGCACGCGGTTGTTGCGCGTGACGTCGCTCGGCTGGTGGAACTCCTCGTAGTTGGCGAAGAAGAAAGCGCGGTTGTGACCGTCGAAGAGGCCGGGGATGACGATCGGGCCGCCGGCGCGGAAGCCGGACTGGTTCTGCTTCAGCGCCGCCTTGTCGACGCCGTCGCGGTTGTTGAACCACGTGTTCGCGTTCAGGCCGTCGCGGCGCGCGTAGTAGTAGCCGCTGCCGGTGAAGGCGTTGCTGCCGCTGCGCGTGACGAACTTGATCTGTACGGCGCCCTGGCCGGAGTCGCCCGCGTCCTGCGCCGCCGACGACACGCTGACCTCTTCGATCGCGTCCAGCCGCGGCGAGACGATGGCGAAGAAGCCGTCGGTCGTGCGCAGCGTGTTGTCCTGCACGTTGACGCCGTCGAGCGTGATGTTGATGGTGCCGCGCGGCAGGCCGTTGATCGTCGCCTGGCGGTTGCCGTCGGCGGTGGTGACGCCGGGCAGGAAGTTGACGAAATCCATCGCGCTGCGGCTGGTCAGCGGCAGCTTGGTGATCTGGTTGGTGTTGATCGTCTGCGCGACGGTCGAGGACTGCGTCTGCACGACCTCGGACGTCGACGACACGGTGACCTGCTCGCTGAGGCCCCCGACCTCGAGCGTCGCCTTGACGTTGGCCGGCGAGGTGGCCGTCAGCACGACGTTGCTGATGACGACGGTCTTGAACCCCTGCAGCGTGACGGTCACCGTGTATGTGCCGATCGGCATGCTGGGCATCGAGAACAGCCCGCCGCTGTTGGTGACGGCAGTGGTGACCACGCCGGTGCCGGCGTGTCTGGCGTTGACGTCGGCGCCGGGAATGACGGCGCCCGACGTATCGGCGACGGTCCCGGAAAGCGTCTGCGTGGTCGAGCCCTGCGCGAACGCGAGCGTGGCGCCCAGGCAGAACACTGCAGAGAGCAGGGCGAGACGCCCTGCAGGCGTAGAACGACGGTGCATGTGCTCCATCCTCCCGACCGCCCGCCGGGGAAGCGGACGGCCATTCGGAACGGCGCGCCGGATACACGCCGTATACACGGAGGAACCTGGCAAGCCTCTTCCCCCGGGAGACAGGCCACGGTCGCACACACCCCCCGACGACGGGGCAACTTAGTCCCTAAGGATTATTGTGTCAAGGTACTGCTCAGCTGGAAAGGACGAGGGATCCGCAGGTCAGGCCGCCTTCGGCCTTGGCAAGCTCGCCCGCCGGGACCGACAGCGTGACGATGCCATGCGCCTCCAGGCGTCGCCGCGTCGCCGGGAACACCTCCGCGCATAGCACGCGATCGCCGATCGCCAGCACGTTCGCGCCGTGCGGCTCGGCGGGGTCCACTTCGACCACATCGAACTCCGCGCCGAACACGGCAAGGTCGACCCATAGCGGGTTCAGGAGGAGATGGCCGCCGCCTGCGGAAGTCACCGCGGACTTGAGGTGGAGACACCCGCTGACGGGCACGGGGACGACGCGGTAGCCGTGCGGCGCCAGCAGCGTCGCGAGCTGCCGTCCGCCGTCGGCGTTGGTGCGGCCGCTGATGCCGACGAACGCAACGCCGGGGAGCACGAGCACGTCACCGCCGTCGAGCGTCGCCGGCGGCCGAATGTAGGCCAGCGGCCGGTAGCGCGCGAGCGCCGCCGCAGCCGACGCCACTTCCCCGCGGCGCGAGACCGCACCGGGACGCGCGATCACGGCGAGCGCGTCGAGCACGATCGCGGTGTCTTCGACGAAAACGGAATCCGGGTCATCGGGAAGATCCGGCAGCCGCTCGACGCGGCAGCCGAGCCGGACGAGCGCGTCCTCGTAGGCCTCGTGCTCGCGCACCGCGCGCGCGTGATCGATCGGCTCGCGCTGGAGATGCGTCAGCTCACAGCGGCCGATCGACGCCGGGACGGATCTCGTCAGCGCAACCAGCATGGCGCGCCGATTGTACCGCGCAGAGAAAAGACAGCCACGGATTTACACGGATTAACACTGTAAAGACAGGCGCGGATGAACAGCGATGGACGCGGCGTCGCTCAGGGCTCATCCTCGCCGAATCTGTGTCAATCCGTGTGTATCCGTGGCTGTCTTTCCACGGTCGCCGCGAGTCAGAAGATCGTCTGTATCGACTGCAGCGCGTAGTCGAGCACGCGCGTCGGCAGCACGCCGAGATAGAACGTCGCCAGCATCGCGAAGCCGAGCGCGAGCATCGACGGCATCGACACCCGCGGCCGCGCCGGGACGGCGGCCTCGTCGGTCATGTACATCATGACGACGATGCGCAGGTAGAAGAAGACCGAGACGACGCTCGTCAGCACGCCGATGATGGCCAGCCAGTAATGGCCTTCCTGGACCGCGGCGTTGAAGATGTACCACTTGCCGATGAAGCCGGCCATCGGGGGGAAGCCGCCCAGCGACAGCAGGAACACGGTCATCAGGCCGGCCAGCCCGGGGCGGGACTTCCACAGCCCGGCAAAATCGCGCAGCTGATCGTGCGGGTGCTCGTGCGTGCCGAGGAGCGCCACGATGCCGAGCGCGCCGAGGTTGGCCACCGCGTAGGCGAGCAGGTAGAACAGGATCGCCGCCTTCCCCGCCGAGTTCGCCGCCACGATGCCGAGCAGCAGGTAGCCGGCGTGGGCGATCGACGAGTAGGCCAGCATCCGCTTGATGTTGCTCTGCAGCACGCCGAGCACCGCTCCCCCGATCATCGTCGCCGCGGCAATCCACGAGAGGATCGGCATCCAGTGCCCCTGCAGCGGCTCGAGCGTCGACAGGAAGACGCGCGCGAAGGCGGCGAACGCCGCCGCCTTGACCGCCGTGGACATGAACGCCGTGACGACCGTCGGAGCGCCCTCGTAGGCGTCGGGCGTCCACATGTGGAACGGCACCGCCGACACCTTGAAGCAGAAGCCGACGGCGAGCAGCCCGACCGCCAGCAGCGCCAGCGTCTGCGTCGGCCCCGAGGCCATCGCGGTGGCGACGGCGTCGAGCCGCGTCGAGCCGGCGATGGTGAACGCGAAGGCGATGCCGTAGAGGAAGAACGCGCTGGAGAAGGCGCCGAGCAGGAAGTACTTGAACGCCGCCTCCGCCGACTGCGCGCTCGAACGGCGCAGCGCCGTCAGGACGTAGACCGACAGCGACAGCACCTCGAGTGCCAGGAAGATGACCAGCAGGTCGACGGCGGCGGCCATCAGCATCATGCCGGAGATGCCGAACAGCGTCAGCGCGTAGTACTCGCCGGGCGGCAGCCCCTCGCGCTCCACCACGTCGTTGCTGAACACCATCGTCAGGATGCCGATGATGCAGAGGATGATGTTGACGAAGAGCGCGAAGTTGTCGGCGCGGACGACGCCGAAGCTGACCGCGTCGGTGTCCCACAGGAAGCAGGACGCGACCAGCGCGCCGACCAGACCGATCAGGCCGAAGCCGGCGATGTACATCCGCTCGCCGGGGTGGCGGATCGCCTCGGCCAGCATGGCGGCGATCGCCGAGAGCACGACGATGAGGATCGGGATGGTGGCGGCGAAGCTGTTCATCGTCCCACCCCCTGGATCAGCTGCACGACCTTCTGGACCGCCGGCTCCATCGGCCGGAGGAAGATCGCCGGCGCGACTCCCATGAAGATGCACATCGCGACGGTTGGAATCATCATCGCCCACTCGCGTCCGGAGAGGTCCGGCAGGGCGCGGTTCTTCTCGTTGGTGACCTCGCCGTAGTTCACGCGCTGGAACATCCACAGCATGTAGACCGAGGAGAGAATGACGCCGGTGGCGCCGAACGCGGTCAGCCAGGGCCAGACGTGGAACGCGCCCAGCAGGGTCAGGAACTCGCCGACGAAGCCGTTCAGGCCGGGCATGGCGATCGACGCGAGCGTCACGATCAGGAAGCAGGCGACGAGCCGTGGCATGACCGCCTTGAGGCCGCCGTACTCGGCGATGAGCCGCGTGTGCCGCCGGTCCGACAGCATCCCGACGATGATGAAGAGGCCGCCGGTGCTGACGCCGTGGTTCAGCATCTGGTAGACCGCGCCCTGCACGCCGTTGACGTTGACGGCGCACAGGCCGAGCACGACGAAGCCCAGGTGGCTGACCGAGGAGTAGGCCACCAGCTTCTTCATGTCCGGCTGGACCATCGCGACGAGCGCGCCGTAGACGATGCCGATCACCGCCAGCACGGCGATGTACTGCGCGAAGTAGGCGGCGGCGTTCGGGAAGAGCGGGAAGGCGAAGCGCAGCAGCCCGTAGGTGCCCATCTTCAGCAGCACGCCCGCGAGGATGACCGACCCGGCCGTCGGCGCCTCGACGTGCGCGTCGGGCAGCCAGGTGTGGAACGGGAACAGCGGCACCTTGATCGCGAACGCCAGCGCGAAGGCGAGGAAGAACCACTTCTCCATCGGCCACGAGAGGTGCAGCTTGTAGAGATCGAGCAGGTCGAAGCTCGCCTGCCCCGTCGCCGCCTGCGCGGCCCACGACAGGCCGATGATGGCGATGAGCATCAGCACGCTCCCGGCCATCGTGTAGAGGATGAACTTGACCGCGGCGTAGATGCGGCGCTCGTAGCCCCAGATCCCGATCAGGAAGTACATCGGGATGAGCATCGCGTCCCAGAACAGGTAGAAGAGGAACAGGTCGAGCGAGACGAAGACGCCGAGCATCGCCGTCTCGAGCGCGAGCATGAAGAACGAGAACAGCTTCACGCTCTTGTGGATGCCCGCCCACGACGACAGCAGCGCCAGCGGCGTCAGGAACCCGGTGAGGACGATGAGCAGCAGGCTGATGCCGTCCACACCCAGGTGGTAGCTGATGCCGAATTGCGGCAGCCACGTGTGGCGCTCGACGAACTGGAAGTCGGCGCTGGCCGGGTTGAACGCCCACCACATGTAGAGGGTGGCGGCGAAGACGACGAGCGACGACACGAGCGCGACGGCGCGCACGGCCCCCTCGCGTTCCGGGTTGTCACCCCGCCCGCCCGCCAGCAGCACCAGGATGGCGCCCAGAAGCGGCAAGAAAACGATAGTCGTCAGTATCATGCGAATGTGTCGATGTCGCGGCCGCGCGTCGACGTCCGAGATCCGACATCCAAGGTCCGTTGGCTCGGACTTCGGCGTTCGGACGTCGGGCCTCGGACGTCGGGCCTCGGCATTACCGCAACAAGTACCACCCCAGTATCAGAACCACTCCGAAGAACAGCGACGCCGCGTAGGCCCGGATCGACCCCGTCTGCAGCCGGCGCAGCGAGCTGCTCGAGGCGCGGACCAGGCCGCCGACGCCGTTGACCGTTCCGTCGATCAGCCCGGCGTCCATGCCCTTCCACAGGAGCAGCGTCGAGATGCCCTTGATCGGCTGCACGATGACGGCGTTGTAGATCTCGTCGACGTAGTACTTGTTGAGCAGCAGCGTGTAGACCGGCGCCATGCTGCGCGCCGCGCGCGTCGCCGCCGGGCGGTTGCGCAGCCAGAAGTAGGCCGCCAGCCCGATGCCCGCGAGCGCAAGGCCCGTCGACACACCCATCAGCAGGTATTCGGTGCTCTGGTTCTCTTCCCCTGCCGGCGCGGCCGGCGCTTCCACCCGGCGGTCGTCCTTGGTTGCGTCGGGCGCGCCGCCGGGCCGCGTCTGCGTGACCTGGAACTCGGGGTTCGCGGGCGCCGTCTGGTGCGCCTCGAACGACGGCTCGAGGAACGCTTCGATGCGGTTGCCGCCGTGGACGATCGAGTCGGGGATGCCGACGAAGCCCGCCACGATCGAGCCGATGGCGAGGACGATCAGCGCCAGCGCCATCGCGGGCGGCGCGTCGTGGAGGCCATGCGCGTGACCGGCGTGCGCATGGGTGTCGACGTCCGAGGTCCGATGGCCGACGTCCGACGCCCGACGCCCGAGGTCCGCTCCGTGTTGTGCGACGGGTTCTTCTTCTTCGGGATGGGCCGGAGCCGCGGTGGGCACTTCGTGGCGGCGCTCGCCATGGAATGCCAGGAACACCAGGCGGAACATGTAGGTCGCGGTCAGGAACGCCGTGACGATGCCGACGGCCCAGAGGATCGTGTGGCCGTGCGCGAAGGTCTGCCACAGGATCTCGTCCTTCGAGAAGAAGCCGGCCAGCGGCGGCACGCCGGCGATCGCGATGGCGCCGATCAGGAACGTCCAGTAGGTGATCGGCAGCTCCTTCTTCAGGCCGCCCATGTTGCGCAGATCCTGCTCGCCGGCGAGCGCGTGGATGACGGCGCCGGAGCCGAGGAAGAGCAGCGCCTTGAAGAACGCGTGGGTGTAGAGGTGGAAGATGCCGGCGGCGTAGGCGCCCACGCCCATCGCCAGGAACATGTAGCCGAGCTGCGAGACCGTCGAGTAGGCGAGCACGCGCTTGATGTCGTTCTGCACCAGGCCGATGGTGCCGGCCATGAGCGCGGTCGCGACGCCGATGCCGGCGACGACGCTCAGGGTGATCGGGGCGTGGCCGAAGAGCACGGCGTTGCGCCCGATCATGTAGACGCCCGCGGTCACCATCGTCGCCGCGTGGATCAGCGCCGAGACCGGCGTGGGGCCCTCCATCGCGTCGGGCAGCCAGACGTAGAGCGGGATCTGCGCCGACTTGCCGGTTGCGCCGAGGAAGAGCAGCAGCGTCGCCGCGGTGATGACGCCCATCGACGTCTCGGGCGCGTTCGCGCTGGCCTGCCAGGCAATCACCTGGAAGTCGAGCGAGCCGAAGGTCACGAACAGCAGCAGCATCCCGAGGATGAAGCCGAAGTCGCCGATGCGGTTGACGACGAACGCCTTCTTCCCCGCGTCGGCCGCCGACTGCTTCCTGAACCAGAAGCCGATCAGCAGGTACGAGCAGAGGCCGACCCCTTCCCAGCCGACGAACATGACCGGGAAGGTCGAGCCGAGCACCAGCACGAGCATGAACGCGGCGAAGAGATTCAAGTAAGAGAAGTAGCGCGCGTACTCGCCGTCGCTCTCCTCGTGCATGTACGCGGTCGAGTAGATATGAATCAAGGACCCGATGCCGGTGATCACCAGGATCATCAGCGACGACAGCGGGTCGACGCGGAAGGCCAGCGGGATCTGCAGGTCGTTGGACCCGATCCAACGGTAGAGGGTCTGCTGCACGAAGTGCTCGCCGGCGCCGCGCGCGGCGAGGACGGCCATGACCGAGACGGCGAACGAGGCGAGCATCGCCAGGCAGGCGACGCCGCCGGATACGGCCTTCGTCAACCGCTTCCCGAGGAACGCGTTGACGAGAAACCCCAACAACGGCAGCAACGGAATGAGTACCAGCATCTGCATCGACAGCCTACGGCCTCACGCTCCGGCACAAAGACCACGAAGAACACGAAGCCCACATAGCCACTTGGTGATCTTCGTGATCATCGTGGCCTTTGTGCCCGGAGCGTGGACCGTGTGTCGTCACTACCATTTGAGCGAGGTGAAGGCGTCGGGGCTCAGCGTCTCGCGGTGGCGGAAGAGCGCGATGACCAGCGCCAGCCCCACCGCCGCTTCCGCCGCCGCCACGGTCATGACGAAGAACGTGATGATCTGCCCGTCCACGGTGCCCTGGTAGCGGCCGACCGAGACGAAGGTGATGTTGACCGCGTTGAGCATGATCTCGATCGACAGCAGGATCGTGATCAGGTTGCGGCGCAGGAACACGCCGGCGGTGCCGATCGAGAAGAGCACGCCGGACAGGATCAGGAAATGGTTCAGCGTCGGCATGCGTCAGTGCTCCCGCCGGGCGATGACCACGGCGCCGACCATCGACACGAGGATCAGCACCGAGGTGACTTCGAAGGCGAAGGCGTGCGTGGTGAAGAGCGCGGTGCCGATGCGCGCGACGCTGCTGATCGAGGCCACCGCGCCGGGATCGGTGCTGAAGGTCGTGATCCCGATGCGCGACAGCGCCACGGCGATCTCCCCCGCCAGCACGATCGACAGGAGGACGAAGCCGCGCGCGCTGACGCCGCGCAGCGCCGCCGGCACGACGCCCGGATCGTCTTCCTTGTGCTGGTTGAGCAGCATGACCACGAACAGGAACAGGACCATGATCGCGCCCGCGTAGACGATGATCTGCGTCACCGCCGTGAACGGCGCGTCGAGCAGCACGTAGAGGCCGGCCAGCGCGCCGAAGGAGACGATGAGCAGCATCACGCTGTGCATCGGGTTCTTCGACGACACCACGCCGATCGACGCCAGCACGGTAATCGCCGCCAGTATGTAGAAGACGACTAGATCCATACACCTGTCGGCCGGACGTTCACGTCCGGCATCATCCCAGCCAAATTACCAGCGCCGCCGTGGCGATCAGGTTGAGCACCGCGCCCGGCAGCAGCCATTTCCAGCCGAACTCCATCAGCTGGTCGTAACGGTAGCGCGGCAGCGTCCACCGCATCCACACGTAGAAGAAGAGGATCAGCAGGACCTTGGCCATGAACCAGACCCAGCCGAGGGTGTCGGACGCGAACGGCCCGAGCCAGCCGCCCAGATACAGGCTGGTGGCGACCGCCGACACGGTCACCATGTTGATGTACTCCGCCATGAAGAACAGGGCGAAGGACATGCTGCTGTACTCGGTGTGGTAGCCGGCGACCAGCTCCTGCTCCGCTTCCGGGAAGTCGAACGGCGCGCGGTTGGTCTCGGCCACGCCCGCGGTCATGTAGATGAAGAAGCCGACCGGCTGCAGGAAGACGTACCACCGGGGGATGAAGCCCCACCACGTGCCCGCCTGGTTGGTGACGATCTCGCGCAGCGAGAGCGACCCCGCCAGCATCACGACCGAGGCCAGCGCCAGGCCGTAGGAAAGCTCGTAGCTGATCATCTGCGCCGAGCTGCGCAGGCCGCCGAGCAGCGAGTACTTGCTGTTGGAGCTCCACCCGGCGAGGACGATGCCGTAGACGCCCATCGAGGCGACGGCGAAGATCACCAGCACCGCCACGTTGACGTCGGTGACTTCCAGGCGCAGCGGCTGATCGAGCAGCCCGAACAGCGTCGTCTCGCCGCCGAAGGGCACGACGGAGAAGGCGGCGAACGCGGTCGCGGTGGAGATGATCGGCGCGATCATGAAGAGGAACGTGTCGGCCGCCTTCGGCCGCAGGTCCTCCTTGAACACCAGCTTGATGACGTCGGCGAACGGCTGCAGCAGCCCGGCCGGACCGACGCGGTTGGGACCTTCGCGATCCTGAATGTAGGCGCACACCTTGCGCTCCATCCACACCATGAACGCGGAGGTCAGCACCAGCGCCTGGAAGATCACGAAGATCAGCACCAGGTGCGCGATGAGGCCCTGCGAGATCCCGAAGTCCGCGAGTGTCAGTTGGCTCATGGCGTTAGTGGGCCGCCGCCATCACGCCGCGGGCGCGCCAGTCGGCCTGCACCGTGCAGCGGCCCTCGCGGATGTGGGCCTCGTACTCCGCCCGGAAGTGCTTCAGCGTGGTCAGCGGCGGCGTCGCCTCGGCGTCGCCGAAGGCGCACAGCGTCTTGCCGGCGATGTTGTTCGAGACGCTGGTCAGCAGGTCGAGGTCGCGCATCTCCCCTTCGCCGCGCTCGATCTTCGACAGGATCTTGAACAGCCAGTCGCCGCCCTCGCGGCACGGCGTGCACTTGCCGCACGACTCGTGCTTGTAGAAGTGCATCAGGTTCATCGCCGTCCACACCATGCAGGTGGTCTCGTCCATGACGATGATGCCGGCGGAACCCAACATGGACCCGGCCTTCTGCACCGAGTCGAAGCTGGCGGGAATGTCGAGCTGATCCGGCAGCAGGATCGGCACCGACGATCCGCCGGGGATCACCGCCTTGAGCTGGTGCCCGTCGCGGATGCCGCCGGCGCGCTCGAAGATGAGCTCCTTCAGCGTCGTGTTCATCGACGCCTCGTAGACGCCCGGCCGCTTCACGTGGCCGCTGACGCAGTACAGCTTGGGCCCGCCGTTCTTCTCCGGGCCGAGCCTGGCGAACCACTCGGCGCCGTTGGTGATGATCGCCGGCAGGTTGCACAGCGTCTCGACGTTGTTGACCGCGGTCGGCTTCTGGTAGAGCCCGGCGACGGCCGGGAACGGCGGCTTGATGCGCGGCTGCGCGCGTTTGCCCTCGAGCGACTCGATGAGCGCCGTCTCTTCACCCGCCTCGTAGGCGCCGGCGCCGCGGTGAATGACGATGTCGCAGTCGAAGCCGGAGCCCATGATGTTCCTGCCGACGTAGCCCTGGGCGTAGGCCTTGGCGAGCTCGGCTTCCATCACCTTCTGCACGTGATAGAACTCGCCGCGGATATAGATGTAGGCGACCTTGGCGCCGATGGCCCAGCAGCCGATCAGGCAGCCCTCGAAGAGCAGGTGCGGGTTGCGCTCCATGAGGACGTGATCCTTGAACGTCCCCGGCTCGCTCTCGTCGGCGTTGCAGGCGATGTAGCGCGGCTCGGCCTTCTTGTCGACGAACTGCCACTTCATCCCGGTCGGGAAGCCGGCGCCGCCGCGGCCGCGCAGCCCCGACGCCTTGACCGTCTCGATGACGTCGTTCGGCTGCATGCCGAGCGCCTTCTTCAGCCCCTGGTAGCCGTCATGCTTGACATAAAAGTCGAGCGTGTAGCCGTTCGGCTCTTTGCTGTGTCGCGTGAGTACGAGCTCCATGTCAATTCCCAACTTCACAACTCCCAATTCCCAATCAACTCCCGACCGCCAACTCCCATTCTGGTTCTTACGCTTGGGACTCGGGAGTCACGTGGGAGTTGGAAGTTGCGGGATTGAGGAGTTGTCACGACCGCTCCACCTGTAAATGACAGCCCGAGAGCGCGGACAACCCGCGCTGGCGAAGATCGTCCACCAACTTCGAGCAACTCTCGGCGGTCGCTCTCTCGTGCCAATGTTCGTTGTTGACCATCACCACCGGCGCGCGGTCGCACGCGCCGAGGCACTCGAACTCGAGCAGCGTGAACATCCCCGAGGCGTCGGTCTCGCCCACCTTCAGCCCGAGCTTCTCGCTGAGCGACTCGGTGACGCGCTCGGCGCCGGCCAGCGCGCACGACAGCGTGCGGCAGACCTGGAGCACGTACTTCCCGACCGGCGCCTTGAAGAACATCACGTAATAGCTGCAGACGTCCTCGACCTCGGCCGGGGTGATGCGCAGGAACTCGGCCACGTGCCGCGCGGCGCTGGCGGTGATGTAGCCCTGCTGCTCCTGGACGAGATAGAGCGCCGCCAGGACCGCCGACTTGCGGCGCTCCGGCGGATACTTCGAGCAGATCTCCTCGAGCTTCGCCGCGCGCTCCGGCGTGTAGGCGAAGGGCTCGCCGGCCGGCAGCAGCACGCGCTCCGAGCGGTGCCACCGGTCGGTGCCGTACGGCATCAAGGGATGGAAGCTCATCTTTGATCAATCGAGGGGCTTCGCCCCTCGAACTCCCCTACACGCTCGCTCACGCACGGGCACCCACTGGCACATGAGGGCGCCCGCGCGGCTCGTTCGCGTGGCTCACTCGCAGCGCTCGTTCGCATCGTCACAAAGCTCATCGATCGACGTCCCCCATCACCACATCCGTGGACCCGATGACGGCGATCACGTCGGCAATCATCCCGCCTTCGATCATCTTGGGCAGCGCCTGGCAGGCGTAGAACGTCGCCGGCCGCATCTTGATCCGGTAGGGACGGTTCGATCCGTCCGACACCACGTAGACGCCGTGCTCGCCGCGCGGCCCCTCCACCGGCACGTAGGCCTCGCCCGCCGGCACCGTGAAGCCCTGCGAGTAGATCAGGAAGTGCTGGATCAGCCCCTCCATCTCCGTGTAGACCTTGTCCTTCGGCGGCGGGACGATGCGGTAGTCCTTGATGTCGAAGTCGCCGCGCGGGCTGATGCGATCGAGCGCCTGGCGGATGATCTTCACGCTCTCGCGCAGCTCGGCGATGCGCACTAGGTAGCGATCGTAGACGTCGCCGTTCTGCTGCACCGGGATGTTGAAGTCGTAGGTCTCGTAGCCGAGATACGGGAAGACCTTGCGCACGTCGTAGGGCACGCCGATCGCGCGCGCCATCGGGCCGACCAGGCCGTACTGGATGTGATCTTCCTGCGAGATGATGCCGACGCCCCTGGTGCGCTTCAGCCACACCTGGTTCTTGGTCAGCAGCTTCTCGTACTCGTCGATGCGCGCCGGGAAGTAGTCGACGAAGGCCCGGACCGCCTCGTGGAACCCCTGCGGCAGGTCCTCGCGCAGGCCGCCGACCCGGATGTAGCTCGGGAACATGCGGAAGCCGGCGATCATCTCGTAGATGTTGAGGATCCGCTCGCGGTCGGTGAGGCAGTACATCAGCACCGACACGGCGCCGACTTCGAGCGCGTGCGTGCCCAGGCTGACGAGATGGCTGGCGATGCGCTGCGTCTCGACGAGAAGGAGGCGGATGTCCTTGACCCGCTGCGGCATGTCCTGCTCGACGCCGAGCAGCCGCTCCACCGACAGGCAGAAGGCGAGCGAGTTGGACTGCGCGCCGAGGTAGTCCATCCGCTCGACGAGCGGGATCACCTGCTGCCACTTCTTCTGCTCGGCGGTCTTCTCGATCCCGGTGTGCAGGAACCCGATGGTCGTGTCCGCCTTGACGATCGTCTCGCCGGAGAGCTGAACGATGATGTTCAGCACGCCGTGCGTGCTGGGGTGCTGCGGCCCCATGTTGACGGTCATCGTCTCTTGACGGAGTTCAGGCATGGCTCTCAATCACTTCGCACATCACGTGCAGCAGGGTGCGATGCACCTCCTGCACCCGCGCCGTGTTCTGGTCCGGCACGTTCACATGGATCTCGGCGGCCTGGCCGACGGCGCCGCCGTCTCGCCCGGTCAGCGCAATCGTCTTGAGGCCGCGCTCCCGCGCCGCCTTCAGGCCGGCGACGACGTTGGGCGACTCGCCGCTGGTCGAGATGCCGAGGGCCACGTCGCCCGGGCGGCCGAGCGCCTCGATCTGGCGCGCGAACACCTGCTTGTACGAGTAGTCGTTGGCGATCGCGGTCAGGATGCTCGTATCCACCGTCAGCGCGAGGGCCGGCATGGCCGCGCGCTCCTTCATATAGCGTCCCACCAGTTCGGCCGCGAGGTGCTGCGCGTCCGAGGCGCTGCCGCCGTTGCCGAACACCAGCACCTTGCCGCCGGCCGACAGCGCGTCGACCAGCGCCTGCGCCGCCACCAGCGTCGGCCCGACCTGCGCGCGCATCCGCTCGTGCAGCTTGACGGCCGCCGCCAGCGCGTCGTCGGCGATCCGCGACGCCGTCTTCTCTGATCCGAGGGGCTTCACCCCTCGGACTCCCCTGCACGCGCTCTCGCCCGCCGCTGCCGGCGCGCCCCGTCCGCCGAAGCGCGTCCGGCGCGGAGGCGGATCCGATCGCGTGGCTCACTCGCTGCGCTCGCTCGCGGGGACAACGTCAGTCCTGCTTCGCCCGATCGCGCTGGCGCTGCACGTTGCCGGCGAACTCCTCCGCCGTCACCTGCAGCGGTTCGTAGACCTTCGGCGTCATCGTGATCTGCACGGGGTAGTCCTTGCGCGCCGGGTGCCCGTCCCAGTCCTCCGGCATCAGGATGCGGCGCAGGTCCGGGTGACCCGCGAAGTGCACGCCGAACAGATCGTAGACCTCGCGCTCGGCCCAGTTCATCGCCTTCCACACGCCGGAGATCGTCGGCATCTGCGGGTCGGTGCCGGGAACGCGGAACTTGACGCGCAGCCGCTTCGGCGTGTCGCCGTAGGGCGGGATGCCGAGCGACACGAGATGGACGACCACCTCGAACCGCGGCTCGCGCGGCATGAAGTCGACCGCGGTCATGTCCACGGCAAGCGCGAACTGCAGCGCCGGATTGTCGCGCAGCGCCTGGCACACGGCCGGCGCGTGCTCGCGCGCGACGTAGATCGCGGGCATGCCGTCGGCGGCCGGCGCCGCTTCCACCGCCCCCTCGGGAACCGACCCGCGCAGCGCGTCGAGGATCTGTTGACTATCCATTAACCTACCGAGGGGCTTCGCCCCTCGGGCTCCCCTGCACGCGCTCTCGCGCGCCGCTTCGCCGGCGCGCTCCGTGCGCGTGGCTCGCTCGCAGCGCTCGCTCGCGTCGATGAGTACTGCGGCTGATTATCCATTGACGATGAGCGGTTTGCCGGGAACGCGGCTCGATTCGCTCGACAGCTCGTACAGCCGCTGCTGATCGATCTTGCGCTGCAGCTGGACGATGCCGTAGATGAGCGACTCGGGGCGCGGCGGACAACCGGGCACGAACACGTCGACCGGGACGATTTGATCCACGCCCTGCACGAGCGCGTAGTTGTCGAACACGCCGCCGACCGAGGCGCACGCCCCCATCGACAGCACGTACTTCGGCTCGGGCATCTGGTCGTAGATGCGGCGCAGCACCGGCGCCATCTTCCTCGACAGCCTGCCCGCAACGATCATCAGGTCCGACTGGCGCGGCGAGCCGCGGAAGACCTCGGCGCCGAAGCGCGCGATGTCGTAGCGCGAGGTGCTCATCGCCATCATCTCGATCGCGCAGCAGGCCAGGCCGAAGGTCACCGGCCAGATGGACGACCGGCGCGCCCACTGCACCATCTTCTCGACGGTCGTGGTCAGGACGGGAATTTCGAGGTGGTCAGACATGGTTTCGGAAACGCTAGCGCTCCTCGTGGCCCCAGTTGAACACGCCCTTGCGCCAGACGTAGACGTAGCCGGCGAGCAGCAGCAGGAAGAAGCAGACCAGCTGGAAGAAGCCGACCCAGCGCAGCTCGCGCACGGCCAGCGCCCACGGATACAGGAAGGCGATCTCGATGTCGAAGAGCAGGAAGATCATCGCCACCAGGTAGAACTTGACCGGATGGCGGTCGCGCGCGTCGCCGACGGGCGGCATGCCGCACTCGTAGGGCGCTTCCTTCTCCGGCGTCGGCCGCTGCGGCGCGACGAGCTTGCCGAGGCCGATGTTCACGACGGCGAACCCGGCGCCCATGCCGATCATGATGAGGATAGGAAGCCACGCGTGCATGTGCAACTTTTCAGTAACCGCTCAACCTCGCATGCTATCACAATGACCCACGTGCACAGTCCGCGGTCCGACGTCCGCATCGCGTGGTTCAGCCCGTTTCCCCCGGTGAGAACGGGTGTCGCCGCCTGCAGCGCCGAGCTGGTGTCGGCGCTGGCCGCGCGCGGCTGCCGGATCGACGCCTATCCGGAAACCGCGGCGCACGATTTTCCCTGGACCCACCGCCGGCGTCCCTACGATTTCGTCGTCTACCAGTTCGGCAATTCGTCGCACCACGATTACGTGTGGCCCTACGCGCTGCGCTACCCGGGGCTCGTCGTGCTGCACGACACGCGCCTGCACCACGCGCGCGCCGCGCTCCTGCTCCGCGAGACACGCCGCGACGACTACCGCCGGGAGCTCGCGTGGAACGAGCCGCAGCTCCATCCCGACGCCGCCGAGCTGGCGATCGCCGGGTTCGACAGCCGTCTCTACTACGAGTGGGCCATGGTACGAGGCCTCGTGGAGCGCTCCCGTGTCGTGGCCGTACATGGCGAAGCCACGCGGCGGGAGCTCCTCGAGGCCCTGTCCGACGTCCGAGGTCCGACGACCGACGTCCGGGGTTCGATGGTCGATGGTCGATGCGCATACGACGAGCGAATCGTCTCCATTCGGTTGGGTCATGGAGCGCTCGTCAGCGCCGAGCGGGCGGCGGCGGCGCGGAAGGACATTCTGGCGCGCTACGGCATCGCGCAGGACGCGGTCGTGTTCGGCGTCTTCGGCGGGCTGACGCCGGAGAAGCGCATCCCGCAGATCGTCGCCGCGTTTCGCGCCACCCGCGCCTACGCGCCCAACGCGCGCCTGCTGCTCGCCGGCGCGGCCGCGCCCCACTTCCCGCTCGATCCTTACCGCGCCGTCGACGGCGTCACGATCACCGGCTACGTCGACGAGCACGAGCTGACCGATCACGTCGCCGCGGTCGACGTCAGCCTCAACCTGCGCTGGCCGACGGCGCGCGAGACCTCCGGCCCCTGGCTGCGCGCGCTCGCGGCGGGAAGACCCACGGTCGTCATCGACCTGCTGCAGCTCGGCGACGTACCCACGATGGATCCGCGCACCTGGCAGCTGAACCCATCGTCCATCGTCCATCGTCCAGCGTCCAGCGAACACGCGGTCGCGATCGGCATCGACATCGTGGACGAGGACCATTCGCTCCGCCTGGCGATGCGGCGGCTGGCGACCGATGCCGACCTGCGGTCGACGCTCGGGAGAGCCGGACAGGCGTACTGGCAGCGGGAGCACACGATCGAGGCGATGACGCAGGACTATCAGTCCGCCTTCGCTCGCTGCGCGAGCTACGGCGAGATGGCCGCCGGCGGCGGCAACGGCGTCAGAATGCCGGACCACCTTACGCCAACCGGAACCGAGACCCTGCGCGCGCTGCTCGCACCTTTCGGAATCGACACACCATGGTAACGATCCAGCTCAACGGCGATCCCTACGAGCTGCCGGCGCCGCTGACGATCGCGGAGCTGCTGGCGCGCCTCGACGTCGATCCGCGCCGCGTGGCCGTCGAACGCAACTGCCTCATCGTCAAGCGCGACGCCTATGCGACGACCGCCGTCGAGGCCGGCGATCAGATCGAAATCGTGAACTTCGTCGGCGGTGGATAGTGGCGCCTCGCGTCGGTGCTGGGGTGCTGGCGTGCCGCGGTGCTGGAGGTTCTGGTGCTGACGTGCTGTGGTGCTGACGGTGCCGTGCTGTGGTGCTGACGGTGCCGTGCTGTGGTGCTGACGGTGCTGGTGCCGACGGGCTGCGGTGCGGAAGGTGCCGTGCTGCGGTGCGCCGGTGCGGCGCACCCCCCGCACCGTAGCACTCCAGCACCAGCACCCCAGCACCACGGCACACCGGCACCTTCAGCACGACGGCGAAGCGCGGCATAATGAGTCCATGGCCGACCCCTTCGTGATAGCCGGGCGCGAGTTCCGCTCGCGGCTGATCATCGGCACCGGCAAGTATCCGACCCACCCGATCATGCAGGCGGCGCACGAGGCCTCGGGCGCCGACATGGTGACGGTCGCGGTGCGGCGGGTGAACCTCACCGACCGCAGCAAGGAATCGCTGCTCGACTACATCGATCCGCAGAAGTACTTCCTGCTGCCGAACACGGCGGCCTGCTACACCGCCGAAGACGCGATCCGCACGGCGCGTCTGGGTCGCGAGGTCGGGCTGTCGCACTGGGTCAAGCTCGAGGTCATCGGCGACGAGAAGACGCTCTTCCCCGACAACGAGGCGCTGCTCGAAGCCACGCGCGTGCTGGTGAAGGAAGGCTTCGTCGTGCTGCCCTACACGACCGACGACCCGGTCGTGTGCCGCAAGCTCGAGGACGCGGGCGCGGCCGCGGTGATGCCGCTCGGCGCGCCGATCGGATCGGGACTCGGCATCCAGAACCCGAACAACATCCGCATCATCAAGGAGCAGGCCCGCGTCCCGGTGATCGTCGACGCCGGCGTCGGCACGGCGTCCGACGCGACGATCGCGATGGAGCTCGGCGCCGACGGCGTGCTGATGAACACCGCCGTCGCGCTGGCACAGGACCCGGTGGCGATGGCGCGCGCGATGCGGCTCGCGGTGGAATCCGGCCGCCTCGCCTGCCGCGCCGGCCGCATCCCGCGCCGGGCCTACGCCTCGGCGAGCAGCCCGCTCGAGGGGACGATCGCGACGGCGCGGGCCTGATGCCTCACGCATGATCCGCGAACACGAGCCGCTCGACGCGACGCTGAAGCGCCTTGCCGACGAGCGCGAGCGCGCGGACCGCGCCTACAACGACGCGTTGACGGCGCTCGACACGGCGCTCCTGCACCTCCCGTCGCTGCCGCCGGCGCCGCCGCAGTACGACGAGCGCCAGCTCGCGCAGCTCAACGAATCGTTCCGCACGCTGGTCGAGCCGCGGGCGGGCGGCGGCCTCAAGGGCCGGCTCGCCGCGTTCGTCTGGCGGCTGGTCGCGCCGTCGCTGCAGCGGCAGGTCACGTTCAACGCGTCGCTCGTCGAGCATCTGAACCGCAACGTCGCGGCGCACCGCGAGGCGCAGCGCGCGCTGGCCGCGATGCTCGACGTCGCCCGCGCGCAGATCGCGGATCTCACCGCCTTCCACACGCGCCTGCTCATCTACCTCCAGCAGATCACGGCCTACGTCGACACCAAGGACCGCGAGACCGGCGGGCGCGCGCTCGTCGTCAACGCCGCCGTCAACGCGGTGGCGGAGGATCTCGGCAAGCGCTGGGAGTCGATGGCCGTCAGGGAGCAGCGCTTCAGCGCTCAGGTCTCCGGCATCGCGGCGGAGCACGAAGAGCTGCGCACGGCCGTCGGGATCGCGCAGCAGGCGGCTTCTACCGCCCGCCGTGAGATCGCGCGGCTGGCGTCAACGCCCAACTCCGCAACTCCCAACTCCCAAGGAACGCCCAACTCCCAACTCCCAAAATCTACGAAAAACCAAACCTCCAACGCCCAACCTCCACCCTCCGCAGCCTTCAGCGACAGTCTCGATTCCTACAAGTACGTCGGCTTCGAGAATCTCTACCGCGGCTCGGAGGAGGCCATCCGCGCGCGGCTCGAGAGCTACCTGCCGTACTTCGAGGGCGCGGCCGACGTCCTCGACGTCGGGTGCGGGCGCGGGGAGTTTCTCGACCTGCTCGCGGTGCGCGGGATCTCCGCGCGCGGGCTCGACCTCAACCACGAGATGGTCGAGGTTTGCCGCGCGCGCGGGCTCGACGTGACGGAGGACGATGCGGTGGCGTATCTCGAGCGCCAGCCGGACGGCGCGCTCGGCGGCGTCTTCGCGGCGCAGGTCGTCGAGCACCTGCAGCCGGCATACCTGCTGCGGTTCCTCGACCTGGCGTTCCAGAAGCTGCGGCCCGGCGCGCCGATCGTGCTCGAGACGCTGAACCCGGCGTGCTGGACGGCGTTCTTCGACAGCTTCATCCGCGACATCACGCACGTGTGGCCGCTGCACCCCGACACGCTGCGCTATCTCGTGCTGGCGAGCGGCTTCCCCGCGGCGCGCATCGAATACCGATCGCCGGTCGAGCCCCAGGATCGGCTCCAGGCGCTCCGCCTCCGCGGCGAAGCCGCGACGGCGGACGAGACGGCGGACCTCGTCGAGACGTTCAACGCCAACGTCGAGAAGCTGAACGCGCGGATGTTCACGTTCCGGGACTACGCCATCGTCGGGTCGCGATGACGCCGCTCGCCCGGGCGGGATGGGCGCTGACGGCGATCGCCTGCGCCGCGATCGCCTCTTCCCTCCTGCACGTGGCGCACACCGGTCCGGTCCCCTTTGCCCTGCTCGTGGTCATGGCCGCGGTGTCGTTCGCCCGGCCGCGCTGGGGACTCGCGCTGCTCGCCGCCGTCGTCCCCGTCGCGTTCTACGGCGCGTCGCAGCTGTGGAACCTCGACGTCGCCTGGGCCGAGGCGGTGGCCTGCGCCGTGCTCGCCGGCCTCGGCGCCGACGCGGCGCGGGCCCGTGATGGCGTTCCCGCGGCCGTGGCCTGGCCCGCGGCGGTGCTCGCGGCCGTGGTCGGCGGCTCGCTGGCCGCGACGCTGCGCGTGATGGAGATGCGCGAAGGGATCGCGTTCTGGGGACGCTTCGGCCACGATCTCACGCACATCTATCTCACCAATTACCGGCTGACCCCGATCAACGCCGGCTTCCTGCTGCTCGAAGGGCTGCTCGTCTTCGCGCACGCGGCGCGCGCCGCGGCACGCGGAGCCGCGCTGCGCGTCGTCTGCGGCGGCCTGGCGATCGGAACGGCGGTCGCCGCCGCCTGCACGCTGCACCATCTCGCCGATTCGGCGGCGCGCGCGCCGGCGTTCTGGCGGGCCGTCGTCGATCTCGCCGCGGCCGTCCGCTGGAACGTCCACTACGCCGACATGAACGCCGCCGGCTCGTTCTATGCCCTGGCGCTGCTGGCGATCTGCGGCGCGACGGCAACGGCGACGGGCGCGCGGCGGGCCGGGTGGGCCGTTTGCGCGCTGCTCGCGCTCCTCGGCCTGTGGCTGACGAGCTCACGCGTGGCGCTCGTCGCCGCGCCGGCGGGCCTCGCCGCGGTGCTGCTGCTCCGGCGCGCGCTCGGCGGCGGTCGCCGCGCCCTGTCGGTCGTCGCGATCGGCGTCGCGGTGTGCGCGACGCTCGCGCTGCTCGCCCTCGCGCTGCCCCGGCGCGGCATCCAGCAGTCGTCGCTCGTCTCGGCGGACGTGCGGATCGGCCTCCTCGGCACGGGCCTGCGCATGATCCGCGCGTATCCGGTCTTCGGCATCGGGCTCGGCGAGTTCTACCCGAACTCGGCGCGCTACAGCTCGCCGGATCTGCTCGCGCAGTTCCCGATCATCGCCACGCACGGCGAAAACGCGCACAACAACTTCCTGCAGATCGCGGCCGAAACCGGGATCGCGGGCGGCCTGGCCTTCGCGTGGACGATTGCCGCCGCGCTGCTGCTCGCGGCGCGCCGCGCCACACGCGACCACGATCGCCTGCTGCAGTTCGTGCTCGCCGGCCTCGTGGCCTTCGTGCTGACGATGCTGGGCGGGCATCCGCTGCTGGTGCCCGAGGCGGCCTACGTGTTCTGGCTGATCGCCGGGGTGGCGGCGGGTGCGGGCACCGCCGTCACGGAACGGCCGGCGGCCGCCTCGCCCGCGCGGCGCCTCCGGACCGTCGTTGCCGCCGCGGCGCTCGCGGCCGTCGTGCTGACCGTCCCCCTCCGCGTGGCGATGGCCGCGCGCGACGCCAACCTCGAGCACGTGGCGATCGGCATGTCGTTGTGGCGCGTCTCACCCGACGGCATCCGCTACCGCGAAGCGACCGGCGACGCCACCATCTACGTGCCCGACGGCGCGGTCAAGTTCAGCGTCGAGCCGCGCGGCGCGGCCGCGAGAATGGAGATCGTCCTCGACGGCCGGATCGCCGACGTGAAGGAGCTGGTCGCCGATCGCTGGACCGACATCGTCATTCCGGCCCGCACGGTGGAGAGCGAGTCGCGTTTCCGCCGTATGGACCTTCGTACTGCCGGCCCCGCCCACCCGACGTTGTGGGTGACAAAGACCGAACCGATCGTCCCCCGCTGACGTCCCAATTCGCAGACGCGCGATTAAACCCGCGACGCCTTCTACCGGTCTCAGATCCAGCGGCCGATACCTGCGAGGGAGGACGCATGATTACGTGGCTCGGCATTCTTGTTTCGATAACCGTGCTGATCCTGTGCGTCCTCGTGGCCACCGCCCTCACGACCGAGTCGTAACTACCAGCCGTTTTCGCTCCTCGGGTTGGCGCGCGACGTGCTTGCCCCCGCACCGATGCGCCGCACATCGCCGACGTTCGCCGGCCTGCTCGTCTGCTTCATAGCAGGATCCGCACAGGCGCAACTTCGTCCCGTCACCTACGTCACCGGCCTGTCACTGCCGATCGCCTTCGTCCAGGACCCCGGCGATCCGACCGTCCAGTACGTCGTGCAGCAGGGCGGACTCATCCGGACGATCGTGAATGGAACGCTGCGCGCCACGCCGTTTCTCGATCTGCGAACCGCGACCGCCGGCGGCGGCGAGCAGGGGCTCCTCGGGATGGCGCTGCCGCCGGACTACGCCTCGAGCGGCCGCTTCTTCGTCGACTTCACCGATCTTCACGGCGACACGGTCGTCGCGCGGTTCACGCGGTCGTCGGGCAACCCGCTCGTGGCCGACCCGGCGTCGCGGCTCGACCTCCGCTGGTCGACGGGCGAGCGCGTGATCCGGCAGCCGTTCAGCAACCACAACGGCGGCACCCTGCAGTTCGGCCCGGACGGCTACCTCTATATAGGGATGGGCGACGGTGGCAGCGGCAACGATCCCAACCACAACGCGCAGAACATGGCCAGCCTGCTCGGCAAGATGCTCAGGATCGACGTGTCGGTGCCCGACGGGGATCAGGCGGGCTTCCGCGTGCCGCCCGACAACCCGTTCGTGGGCAGTGGCGCGCCGGAGATCTGGGACGTCGGCCTGCGCAACCCCTGGAAATACAGCTTCGACGACCCGGCGCGCGGCGGCACCGGCGCGCTGGTCATCGGCGACGTCGGGCAGAACCAGTGGGAGGAGGTCGACTACGAGCCGCCGGCGCGCGGCGGCAACAACTACGGATGGCGCAACCGCGAAGGGGCGCACGACAACGTCACGACGCTGCCGCCGGCGTTCACGCCGCTGGTCGATCCGATCCTCGAGTATCCGCACCCGACCGGCAACAGCGTGACCGGCGGCTATGTCTATCGCGGCGCGGCACTCGGCGGCGCGTTCCGCGGCCGTTACTTCTTCGCCGACTTCGTCGCGGCGAAGATCTGGTCCGTCGCGCTGACGATCGATCCCTCGACGGGCCGCGCCACCGCGTCGGACCTGCGCGAGCACACCGCGCAGCTGAAACCAGGCAACGTCAGCTCGTTCGGCGTCGACGCCGCCGGCGAGCTCTACTTCGTGGACTACGCCAACGGCGCGGTCGTGCGCATCGCGCCGGCCTCTCCGCCGCAGCTGTCGATCGACGTGCCGGGTTCCGGCCAAACCGTCCGCGAGCCGTTCGGGATCAGTGGATGGGCCGTCGATCCGCAGGCCGCGTCTGGCGCGGGCATCAGCGCGGTGCACGTGTGGGCGGTGCCGCTCTCAGCGCCTGGCGGCGCGCAGGCGGGATCGCCGACCTTCGTCGGTGCGACGCCGACGACGATCGATCGCCCCGACGTTGCGGCGCTGTTCGGCTCGACGCAGTTCACGCGATCGGGGTTCGCGCTGCTGGCGAGCGGCCTTCCCACAGGCCCGTACCGCTTCATCCTCTTCGCCCAGATCACCAGCACGGGCACGTTCGACGTCGTCCGCACCGTTGACGTCACGATCGTCCCTTTCACCTTCATTTCCGTCGACGCGCCGCAGTCCGGCGTCACCGTCGGCGGCACGATCGGGATCGGCGGCTGGGCGCTCGACGCGTCGGCGTCATCGGGGACCGGTGTCGACGCGATCCACGTGTGGGCGGCGTCGGTCGGCTCGGGCTCGCTCGTCTTCCTCGGCTCCACGACGTCCTTCTTCGATCGCCCGGACGTGGGCGCGTTTCTCGGGACGCGGTTCACGACGAGCGGATTCGCGCTCACCGTCGCGTCGCCGCCGCCGGGAGTGTGGGATCTGTACGTGTTCGCCCACAGCTCGGCGACCGGCCAGTTCCAGTCGGCGCCGCCGGTGCGCGTCACGCGCTGACTACCTGTCGATCGCGGTCACCGGAATCACCGCGATGTCGCGCGTGGCGCCGTTACTGTCGACCGCCTGGACGACGACCGTGTGCGGGCCGGGCGCGTCGAAGCCCGCCAGCAGCGTGAATCCGTGCTTGTGGTTGCCGCGCGTGTAGCGCGGGTAGGCCTTGCTGACGTCGGGACGATCCTGACCGAGCGCGCCGGTGGTGACGATGTGATTGTCGACGTAGATACGGATCTGCGCGACACCGCGATCGTCGAGCGCCCACCCGCTGACGGGTGATTCCGCCTTCACCTCCGCGCCCGGCGCCGGCGCATCGACGTGGCCGAACGGCAGCTCGTTGGCGGGATCGTCGACGCCTTCGGGTCTGCCGCCGCACGCCGCGAGCAGCACGGTCACGACGGACGCCCATGCTATACTTCGCCGTCTCCTCGCCGCTCTTGATGGCGTCTTTTTCCGCAGCATATCCGTCGCCGCGAGTGTATCCGAGTTGGCGGCCGGTTCGAATCCTCTCGCTGCTGCTGGCGCTGGTCCCCTTCGCCTATCTCGTGTTCATGTGCGCGCGCCATCACGCCGACGTCCCCTTCTGGGACGAGTGGGAGATGGTGCCGCGCCTCGACCACCTGGCGTCGGGCACGCTCAGCCTGCACGACGTGTGGCGGCAGCAGAACGAGCACCGGCCGATGTTCCCCGTGCTGACGATGCTGCTGCTCGCGCGGCTGTCGGGATGGAACATCGACTGGGAAGTTGCCGTCAACGTGCTGCTCGGCGCGGGCACCTTCGGCGTGTTCTGGGCCTACCTGCGCGGGGCGTGGCGGTCGCGCGGCGGCGCGCCGTTCTGGCTGCTGCCGCTCATCTCGGTCCTGGCCTTCTCGCCGGTGCAGTGGGAGAACTGGACGTGGGGCTTCCAGATGATCGTGCTCATGTGCGTGCTCGCCGCCGTCCTGGCGTGCTGGCTGGTGGCCAGCAGCGCGGCGAGCGATCGCCGCGTCGCCGCGGCGATCGCCTGCGCGGTGTGGGCGACCTACTCGTTCGGATCGGGGCTCATCGTCTGGATCGCGCAGCCGGCCGGCATCTGGATCACCGGCGGCCGCCGCCGCCTCGTCCGACTGGCCGTCTGGGCCGCGGCGGCAGCGCTGACGATGGCGAGCTACTTCTACGGCTACCAGCGGCCGCCGCAGCCGTCGATGCTGTCCAGCCTCTCGTCGTTCGCCAGCGCGAAGCGCACGGTCCACTACCTGCTCGTGTATCTCGGGACGCCGCTGACGGCGCACGCGACCGGCTGGGCGGCGTGGGCCGGCCTCGCGCTGATCACGGCATTCGCCTTTCTCGTGTTTCGCCTGCGCGCGATGCGCGACGACCCGATCTTCGTGTTTCCCGCGCTCGTCGGGCTGCAGATGTTCGGCATCGTGGCGGCGGCGGCGCTGGGGCGATCGTGGATGGGCGTCGAACAGGCGACGAGCTCGCGCTACTGCGTGTGGACGATTCCGCTGTGGTGTTCGCTGCTGTGCCTGATCGCCCTCTGGCGCGCGACTGCGCCGGCGCGTTTCCGCATCCAGCCGCTGCTCATCGTCGCCGGGCTGACGCTGATCCTGTGGGGCGCGTGGGCGAGCGGGAGGAACGGCGTGTATTACGCGGCCGGCCGGGCGGAAACGCTGCGCCTGGCGCGGCGGGGCCTGATCACCGGCCGCAGCAACGCGATGCTGCTGATGCTCTACCCGGACGTCGACGTCGCCCGTGAGCGGCGGGCGGTGCTCCTGCGGCTGCGGCTGGGGGTGTTCCGCCCGACCCCGTATCCAACGTACCCTGTGCCAGGTCCCCCATGACCGCTGCGATCGTCACCGGCTCGGCAGGCCTGATCGGCTCGGAAACGGCGCGCGCGCTGTGCGCCCGCGGCGTGACCGTGGCCGGCATCGACAACGACATGCGCCGGCACTTCTTCGGGCCGGAGGCGTCCACGGCGGGCGTTCGCGACGAGCTCCGTCAGCTGCCGGGCTACCGCCACGTCGACGCCGACATCCGCGATCTCGCCGCGCTCGAGCGGGTGTTCGCCGAGTACGGCGCGGACGTCAGCCTCGTGGTGCACACCGCGGCGCAGCCGTCGCACGACTGGGCGGCGCGCGATCCGCTGCTCGATTTCGGCGTCAACGCGACGGCGACGCTGAACCTGCTGGAGATGACCCGCCGTCACTGCCCCGGCGCGGCGTTCGTCTACACGTCGACGAACAAAGTGTACGGCGACACCCCCAACCGGCTGCCGCTCGTCGAGCGCGAGACGCGGTGGGACATCGATCCGTCGCACGCCTACGTGCACGGCATCGATGAGTCGATGCCCGTCGATCAGTGCCTCCACTCGCTGTTCGGCGCGTCGAAGCTGGCCGCCGACGTCGCGGTGCAGGAATACGGCCGCTACTTCGGGATGAAGACCATCGTCTTTCGCGGCGGCTGCCTGACCGGGCCGCGGCATTCGGGCGCGGAGCTGCACGGGTTTCTCGCCTACCTGATGAAGTGCGTCTGCATCGGCCGTCCCTATACCGTGTTCGGCTACAAGGGCAAGCAGGTGCGAGACAACATCCACTGCGCCGACGTCGTCGGCGCCTTCATGGAGTTCTGGAAGGCGCCGCGCGCGGGCGGCGAGGTCTACAACCTCGGCGGCGGCCCGTTCAGCCACTGCTCGATGCTCGAAGCGATCGAGAAGTGCGAGCGCATCGCCGGCCGCACGCTGCAGTGGACCTACACGCCGGCCAACCGCGTCGGCGACCACATCTGGTACGTCAGCGATCTGCGCAAGTTCAAGGCGCACTACCCCGGGTGGACGCAGCAGTACGGCATCGACGCGCTGCTGCAGGACATCTACGATCACAACGTCGAGCGCTGGGAGCGGGAGCGCGCCTGATGGCCCGCACCATCCTGGTGACCGGCGGCGCCGGCTTCATCGGGTCCAGCCTTGCCGTCGATTTCAGGCGGCGCTGCCCGGACGACCGCATCGTCGCGTTCGACAACCTGCGGCGGCGCGGCGCCGAGATGAACGTCGCGCGGCTGCGCGGCGCGGGCGTCGAGTTCCGCCACGGCGACGTGCGCGCGGCCGCCGACCTGGAACCCTTCGCCTCGCATCTCGACGTCATCGTCGAGTGCTCGGCCGAACCGTCCGTGCTCGCCGGGCGCGACGGGCAGCCGCGCTACGTCATCGACACGAATCTCACCGGCTGCGTGAATTGCCTCGAGCTGGCGCGCGCGACCGGCGCCGCGTTCGTCTTTCTCTCGACCAGCCGTGTCTATCCCACCGCGACGCTCGCCCGTCTGCACCTCGAGCCGCGCGGCACGCGCTTCGCGCTGCTCGACCATCAGGACGTGCCCGGCGCCGGCGCGCGCGGGATCGCCGAGGACTTTCCGCTCGAGGGCCCGCGCACGCTGTACGGCGCGACCAAGCTCGCCTGCGAGCTCCTCGTCGCCGAGTACGTGGACATGTTCGGCCTGCGCGCGGTCGTCAACCGCTGCGGCGTCGTGTCGGGGCCGTGGCAGATGGGCCACGCCGAACAGGGCGTGTTCGCGCACTGGATGATGGCCCACGCGTTCGGACGCCCGCTCGCCTACATCGGCTTCGGCGGCGACGGGCTGCAGGTGCGCGACGTGCTGCACGTCGCCGACCTGGCCGACCTGATCGATCGCCAGCTCCAGCAGCCGGACGGCTGGACGGGCGAACCGATGAACGCCGGCGGAGGCGCGGGCAACAGCGTCTCGCTGCGCGAGTTCACGGCGATCTGCGAGTCGCTGACCGGCGTCAGGCTCGCCATCGCCTCGCGGCCGGACACCCGCCCTGGCGACGTGCCGGTCTACATCACCGACAACAGCCGCATCGAAGCGCGCTTCGGGTGGCGGCCCACGCGAAGCGTCGACGCCGTCGCGCGCGACCTCTACGACTGGATCCGCGGCCACGCCGACGCCCTGCGCTCGGCGCTGTCGTGACCCGCCGATGAGCGAGCGCCTGCCGACCTACTCGATCGTCGTCCCGGCACACAACGAGGAGGGCGCCATCCGCCCCGTCCTGCGCGCCTTGTGCGACGCGCTGGAAGCGGCGAGGATCCCCCACGAGATCGTGGTCGTCGACGACCACAGCGCCGACGGCACGCGCGAGGCAGTGGCGGAGATCACCCGCGAGCGCCCGGCCGTCCGCTGCGTCGACAACCCGGGCGCCGGTGGCTTCGGCCTCGCGGTGCGCGCCGGGCTCGACGCCTTCGCCGGCGACATCGTCGCGGTGGTCATGGCCGACGGTTCCGATCCGCCGGAGGACGTCGTGCGCTGCTACACCGAAATCCTCAACGGCTACGACTGCGTCTTCGGCTCGCGCTTCATCGCCGGCAGCAAGGTCGTGGACTACCCCGGGTTCAAGCTGCGCATCAACCGCCTGGCGAACTTCTTCATCCAGATCCTCTTCGGCATCCCGCTCAACGACACCACCAACGCGTTCAAGGTCTACCGCCGCGCGACGATCGACGGGCTGCGGCCGCTGCTGTCGCACCACTTCAACCTGACGGTGGAGCTGCCGCTGAAGGCGATCGTCCGCGGCTACACGTTCAGCGTGATCCCGATCGGCTGGCGCAACCGCACCGAAGGCGTCTCGAAGCTGAAGCTGCAGGAGATGGGCAGCCGCTATCTCTTCATCGTGCTCTACGTCTGGCTGGAGAAGCACCTGGCGAAAGGCGACTACCAGCGCCAGGGTGGGCCGCCTAGGGCTTGACGGCGACGACGAGGAACTGGCGGCCGAGCAGGTGGTGCAGCGGCGTCAGGCTCAGGTACAGCGACGCCGTCCACAACGGCGGATTGCGATCGCGCGCCATCGTATAGGGCAGGAAGCGCGCCTGCGCCTTCGCGATGGTGAAACCGGTCAGCTCGAGGCCTTCGGCAATCGACCGCTCGGTGAGCGGCAGGTAGTGGTCCCAGAAATCCCAGTACGCGCCGGGGATCACGCGGGCATTCGGCCCCATGCAGACGAAGCGGCCGCCAGGCTTCAGGCAGCGGTGCGCCTCCCGCAGCGTACGGCCCAGCGCCGGCTTGTCCGGCAGGTGCTCGAAGAAGTTGCTCGAGAACACGAGATCGAGACCGCCCGCAGGCAGCGGCCACGGCTGCGAGCAGTCCTGGTGCAGGAACTCGACGTCGGAGCCGAGCCGACTCGCGGCGCCCGGATTGAGGTCCATCGCCAGCTTGCGGCCCGCGCGAACCTGGTTGATGAACTCGCCCCACCCGCAGCCGAGCTCGAGCACCGACCCGGTCTCGGCCACGTAGCGCTGGAAGACGCGCCTGGTCAGGATCGTCCACAGGCGCCAGCGGTACTCCTGCCGCGACGCGAAGCGCCGTTCGTAGCTGCGCTGCAGCTCCATGCCCTGATCGAGGCTGCTCACCGCTTCATTGTAGTCGGCCGCGCGAGACGCGAACCGCGGCGAACGTCTTCTCGCGGCGTTTGTCGGCGAGCCAGCCGCGTGCCATCAGGCCCGCGAGGTGCGCGGCCGGCGTCGTGCGCGCCGCCTGCACGCGCCGCCGCTCGCGCAGGATCGCCGGCAGCCCGGCGAGCGCGGCGAGCTTGCCGCGGATCGCCGACCAGCCGCGGCCGGTGCGCACGTAGTGCAGCACGCCGGCGGTCGCGTAGATCGCGTGCGCCGGGACGGTTCTCCACAACAGGCCCGGCGGCGTGTTCTTCAGCCACACCCATTCGAGATTCCGCTGCCCGTAGTACACCGCCGCCGGGCTGACGGCGCCCAGCGAGGCGCTGCCGGCGTGACGGACGATTGCCGACGCCGCGTACCACACGCGCAGCCCGCGCAGGCGCGCGCGGTACGACAGGTCGACGTCCTCGAAGTTCATGAAGAAGCGCGCGTCGAAGCCGCCGAGCGCGGCGAATGCCGCGCGCCGGATCATGAACGCCGCGCCGCAGGCGCCGAACACCTCGCGCGACGTCGCATACCCGTCTGCCGCGCCGCCGTAGCCGCGCTTGAACGCGCCGCCGGCCAGGAAGTAGCCGTCGCCGGCGCTGTCGACGATCGACGGATCGTCGAGAAAGACCACCCGCGACGTGACGATGGCGAAATCGGCGTGGGCGGCCGCCTCCGCGGCGAGGCCGGCGAGCCAGCCCGGGTCGGCGACGGTGTCGTTGTTCAGGAACACGAGCCATTCGCCGCGCGCCGCGCGCGCGCCGACGTTGTTCCCTTCGGCGAACCCGAGATTACCGCCGCTGTCGATCACCCGCACGGCCGGCCACCGCTCGCGCGCGAACGCGGCCGAGCCGTCCGTGGATCCGTTGTCGACGAGCAGGATCTCGAACGCGGGCGCGCCGCGCTGCGCGACGAGCGCCTCGATGCAGCCGGGCAGCCACGCGCGGCCGTTGTAGTTCAGGACGATGACGCTGAGAGCAGGCTCCATCCGCGGCAGACAAACGGTACCAGAAAAGCCCGTCGGTTTAAGATGTGAGCTCTGTGTCCTTGAGTGTGCTCGCCGCGGTCGTGGCGGCGATCGTCAGCTTCGCGGTCGGGGGCCTCGTCCGCCGCATCGCACTTGCCCGCGGCATCGTCGTCGCGCCGCGGCCGGATCGGTGGCATCAGACGCCGACGCCCACCTACGGCGGCGTCGGCATCCTCGCCGGGACGCTCGCCGGCGCCGCGATCGCCGGCGCGCTCGCCGGGCCCGCCTGGCCGGTGCTCGTCGCCGCGGTGGTGCTCTTCGCCGTCGGCTGGTTCGACGACATGACGCAGATGTCGGCGCTCGAGAAAATGGTCAGCTCGCTGGCCGTCGCCGCTTTCTTCGTCTTCACGATCGGCAGCGCGAGGGCGGTGACGCCGATGCACGCCGTACTGGTCGTGCTCGCGATCCTGTGGGTCGGCGGCCTGATCAACGCGATCAACCTCCTCGACAACATGGACGGGCTGGCCGCGGGTGTCACGGCGATTGCCGCGCTCGGCGTGGCGGCGGCGTTCACGGCGGAGCTGGGCGCGCCGCTGGCCGCGCTGCTCGTCGCGCTCGCCGGCGCGCTGGCGGGGTTTCTCGCCTGGAACCGGCACCCGGCGCGCCTGTTCATGGGCAACTGCGGCAGCCTGGCGATCGGCGGCATCGTCGCCGGCACGGCGACGATCGCGATGACCCGCGCGGCCTCGCTGACGGGCGTGGCGGCGGCGGTGCTGATCCTGATCGTGCCGGTGTTCGACAGCTCGTTCGTCGTGCTGCTGCGCCGCCTCGCCGGGCGCAGCACCACGCGCGGCAACATCGATCACACGTCGCACCGCCTCGTGTCCGCCGGCTTCAGCGACAAGACGGCGGTGTGGCTGCTCTACGCGCTGGGGATCGTCGGCGCCGGCGCGGGGTGGCTGCTGCAGACGCACCCCGGCATGGCGCCGATCGCGGCCGCCGTCGCGATCGGCACGCTGATGGTCGCGCTGTGGCTGGCGCGCGTGCCCGCCTACGCGGGGCAGGACTTCCAGGCCTTCCAGAACGGCCCCTTCGCGCCGCTCCTCACCGACCTGACGTTCCGCTGGCACGCCGGCGAAGTCCTGCTCGACCTCGTCCTGATCACGTCGTGCTACTACGCGGCCTACCGGATCCGGTTCGAGGGCGACCCCAACCTCCCCGTGTTCATCGAGTCGTTCACGCGCTCGCTGCCGGTCATCCTCGGCACGCAGCTGGCGGCGCTCTACGCCTCCGGCCTCTACAAGCGCATGTGGCGGACCTTCGGCCTGCACGACGTCTCGACAGTGGTGCGGGCGGTCGGGAGCGGCGTGATCCTGTCGGTCCTGCTGGTCATCTATCTGTACAAGAGCCAGTTCGAGGCCTTCTCGCGCAGCGTCTTCGTGATCTATGCCGTGCTGCTGACGGCGGCGATCGTCGCCACCCGATCGTCGTTCCGCGTCTTCGGTCGGATGGCGGCGCGCACCGGCGCGCGCAGGCGCATCGCGATCTACGGGGCCGGCGCGCGCGGGCTGCTGCTGGCGCGCGAGCTGCAGGCCAACGAGGACGAGGACCGCGTGCCGGTGGCCTTCGTCGACGACGACCAGGCGAAGCAGGCGCGGCGGCTGGTCGGGATCGCGGTGCGAGGGACCGCCGAGGACCTGGTGTGGCTGCTCGAGCGGCACCGCATTCAGGAAGTGATCATCAGCACGCCCGCGATCGGCGGCGACGTCGAAGCGCGCGTGCGTGCCGTGTGCGAGCCGCGCGGCGTCACGGTGGCGCGGCTGTTCTACGAGATCCGGTGACGGCGGCCCTGCGCATCGGCGTCGACGGCCGGGCGTTCGCGTCTCCCGCCGGCGGCGTCCGCCGCTACGTCTTCGAGCTGTACGGCGCGCTGACGGCGGTGGCGCCGGATGTCGACCTCGTGGCGATCGGCGCGCCCGCCGGCACCGCGCTGCCGCCGCGCATGAGGCGCCGTGGCGCGGTGCCGTTTCCGACCAATCTCGGCTGGATGGCGGCGTCGCTGCCGCTGGCCGCGCGCGGCGCCGGGTTGAGCGTGTTTCACGCGCCCGCCTACAAGGCGCCGCTGTGGGGCGTGCACCCGCAGGTGGTCACGATCCACGACGTCAGCTACGAGCGGAAGCCCGAGTGGGACGCGTATCGCAACGATCGCGTCCGCCGCGCGTTCTACCGCCTCGGCGCGCTCGCCGCCGACCGCATCGTCACCGACTCGTCGTTCTCGCGCGACGAGATCGTCGCCGCCTACGGCATCCCCGCGGAGCGGATCGCGGTGGTGCCGCTGGCGGCCTCCGCGGTGTTCGCGCCGGGATCGTTCGACGCCGCCGCGGTGCCGCCGGGCGTCCGCCAGCCGTACGCGCTGCACGTCGGCGACCTGCACGTCCGCCGCAATCTGGCGACCGCCGTGGCGGCGCTGCTCGATCTGCGGCGCGCCGGTTCGCCGCTCCGCCTCGTCTGCGCCGGCATCGATCGCGGCGTCGGCGGCGGGCTGCGCGCGGCGACGGCGGCGGATCCGGACGCGCTGGTGCTCACCGGTCCCGTCGACGAGCGCGCGCTGGTGAACCTCTATCGCGGCGCCATGCTGCTCGCCTACCCGTCGATGTACGAGGGCTTCGGGCTGCCTGTCCTGGAGGCGATGCGGTGCGGCGTACCGGTCGTCGCCGCCGACCGCGCGTCGGTGCCGGAAGTGGCGGGCGACGCCGCGCTGCTCGTCGACGCGCTGGATGTCCGCGCGTGGCGCGAGGCAATCGGGCTGGTGTCCCAGGACGCGGCGGCGCAGGCGCGTCTGCGTGAGGTGGGACGCGCGCGGGCGGCGCAGTTCTCGTGGGAGCGGACCGCGCGCGAGACGCTGGCCGTGTTCCGGCAGGCCGCCGCCGAGGGACGGCGATGAGCGCGTCCCGCGCCGTGGACGTCATCGTCGTCACCTACAACTCGCGCGCGGTGGCGCGCCGCTGCATCGAGACGGCGTCGGCCGACCTTCGCGAGCACGACTGGCGAGTCATCGTGGTCGACAACGCGTCCCGCGACGGCACGATCCCGTCGCTCACCGGCCTCGAGCGCACCACCGTGATCGCGAACGCCGTCAACGCGGGGTTCGGCGCCGCGGTGAACCAGGCGGCGGCCGCGTCGCACGCGCCCCTGCTGTGGATCCTCAACCCGGACTGCCTCGTCCATCCGGGGGCGTTCGCCGCGCTGGCCGCGACGCTGGACGCGCACGAGGAGTGCGCGATCGCGGCGCCGCAGCTGCTCAACGCCGACGGCTCGGTGCAGGCGAGCGCGCGTGGCAACCCGACGGCGTGGACGGGATTGTTCGGCCGGCACTCGCTCCTGAGCCGGCTGTTTCCGCGCGCGCCGCACGCGCGGCGTAACCTGCCCGCGCAGGATCTCGTCGCGTCCGGCGTCGACGGCGCGTCCGTCGACTGGGTGATGGGGGCCGCCATGCTCGTGCGCCGTGACAGGTTCGCGGCCGTCGGCGGTTTCGATCGGCGCTATTTCCTCTACTGGGAGGATGCGGACCTCTGCCGCCGCCTGTGGGCGCGCGGCTGGTCGACGCGTTACGTGCCCGGCGCGCGCGTCACCCACGCGGGAGGCGAGAGCGCGGCGAGCGATCCCCGCTTCGCCACCCGCGAGTTCCACCGCAGCGCCTATCGCTACTACGCCACGCACGTCGTGCCCTCGCCCTGGCACCCGATGCGCTGGCTGGCGCTGGGCGCCCTGACGGCGCGCAGCGCTTGGAAGACGTGGCGCCAGCCGATATCCTAAGCAGCTACTCGTGGCAGCACTCCTTCGCGATCTCTCGATTCTGCTGGTTGCGTACGCCGTCGGCTATCTCGCGCGGTTCCCCGGCGCGGAGCTGCCGGCCATGGTGCCGGGCGCGCTGCGCTGGGCGCCGGCGCTGATCCTGGCGCAGCTCGCCGGCCTCGAGCTCGGACGCCGCCGCGGCGGAGGGCGGCGGACGCCGATCATCGCGGGCCTGTTCGCCGGCACGGTGGTCGGGCACCTCCTGTCCTTCGCGTGGATGCAAACCCTGCTGCCGGTGTCGCGCGCCGCGTTCGTGCTGGATTTCGTGCTGTCGCTCCCCGCCGTGTGGCTGGGATCGCCGCGCGAAGCCGCCGTTGCGACCGACGCCAGCCTGGTCGATGCCGCAGGCGGCAGGGGCGGGATGCTGGCGTCCTTCGCCGCGGTCTTTCAGTTCCGCGAGCTCATCAAGAACCTCGTCGCCAAGGACCTCAAGCTGAAGTACCGCGGCTCGTTCTTCGGCTTTCTCTGGTCGCTCATCAACCCGCTGCTGATGATGGCGGTCTACGTCGTCGCCTTCACCAAGATCATGCCGGTGCGCGGTGAAGGGTTCGTGTTCCTGCTCCTGCTCGGGCTCGTCGCGTGGACGTTCTTCGCCGGCTCGGCCTCGATGGGGGCCGGCGCCATCGTCGACAACTCCGGGCTCCTCAAGACCGTGCACTTCCCGCGCGAGGTGCTGCCGATCTCGTCGGTGCTGTTCAACTTCGCGCAGTACCTGCTGACCATCGCGGTGTTCGTCCCGCTGCTGCTCGTCATCTATCACACGCCGGTGCGGCCGGTCATGCTGCTCTTCCCTCTCGTCATCCTGCTCCAGCTGACCATGACGATCGGCGTCGCGCTCGCGCTCTCGGCTGGCACCGCCTACTTCCGCGACATCCGCCACCTGCTCGAGATCGCGCTCATGGTGATGTTCTGGACGACGCCGATCATCTACAGCTACCAGGACATCCCGGCGCCGTGGCGGTGGCCGGTCCTGCTCAGCCCGATGTCGCCGTTCGTGCTCGCCTATCAGCAGATCCTCTATTACGGCCGTGTGCCCGATCCCGAGGTGTGCACGGTGGGCCTGCTCTACGCGACGGTGGCGCTCTTCGGCGGCCTGGCGGTGTTCACGCGCGTCAAGCACGGGTTCGTGGAGCAGGTGTAGATGCTGCGGGCCGCGGGGCTCATCGCCCTCGCCTTCGTGGCCGCGCAGAGCGCGGTGGTGCTCGCCGGCCGATCGTTGATGCCGACGACCGGCAGCCGGACGACGATCCCCGGCGTGCCCTTCGGCTACGCCGGCCCGGTGCCGGAGTCGCCGACGTCGATCGACCCGGCCGCCGCGATCAACGTCAGCTACCCGAACGACACGCTCACCGGCGCGCAGCTGTCGCGCGGCGTGCTGCCGTTCTGGAATCGGCACCAGGGCTTCGGCGCGCCGTTCCTCGCCAGCGGGCACCCGGCGGTGCTGTATCCGCTGACGCCGCTGCTGACGGTGCTCCCGCGCGACACGTACGAATTCGTGCTGCTGCTCGACTGGTATCTGGCGGCGCTGTTCACGTTTCTCTACCTGCGGACCATTGGCGTCGGGACGACAGGGGCGCTGCTTGGCGCAACGGCCGTGGCGGGCGGCGGCTTCTTCCAGTACTACCTGGCGTTTCGCGAGGCGGCCGTGACCGCCTGCACGTTTCCGGCGCTGCTCTACGCGGTCGAGCGGACGGTGCGCGAGCCGGCGTGGCGCTGGCGGCACGTCGCCGTCGCGGCGACGAGCTACTGCACGATCACCGCGGGCCAGCCCGAATCGACGGCGCTGGCGATGGCGGCGGTCACGCTCTACGCGCTGGTGTCGATCGCGTCGCGCCCCAAACGCCTGGCGGCACTGGCCGCGTTCGTGCCGGGCGCCCTGTGCGCGGCGCTCGTCACCGCGCCGCACTGGTGGACCTTCAGCGACTACGCGTTCACCGCGAACAACGGGCACGAACCGGGGGGGATGGCGGCACGCTCCATCCTCGGGTGGCGGACGGTTGCCGCGTACGTGACGCCGCAGATCTACGGCCGGCCGCATACGCTGCCGCCCGCCATGATCCCGCCTGGCTGGTCGTGGGATCTGAGCCCGGGCTGGATTTCGGCGGCCATCGCGCTCGGAGCGGTGTTCGGCGTCTGGCGGGCGGTGACGGAGCGGTCGCGACCGCTGCTGCTGCTCATCGCGGCGAGCGCAATCGTCGGCGGCCGCATGTGGGGGATCGCGCCGTTCACGCTGATCTCGCGGCTGCCGCTGTTCGATCGGATCGTCTACCCGCGCTACGGCGCCTTCCTCCTGGCGGGCACCGCCGCGATCCTGGCCGGCGCCGGCTGGGAGCTCGCGCTCTCACGCGGCACGCGGTCGTGGCTGCGCGCGAGCGCGATCTGGATCGGGACGGCGGCGGCGCTGTACCTGCTGACCGGCATCTGGCATCAGCCCGTCTTCACCGCGATCCAGGTACGCGCGTTCAGCGCTCTCGCCTGGATGTGGGCGCTCGCGGTTCCGGCAGCGCTCGTGTGGCTGCGCGCGCGCCAAGGCCTCAATCCGACGACGATGGGCGTCGTCGTCGCGGCGGCCATGGTGATCGAGCTCGTCGCCTACATGCCGGGGTACGCGCCGGAAACCTACGCGGTGCTGACGGTGGCCTGCCTCGGCGCCTGGCTGCTGCTGACCGTGTTCGCCGGCATGGCGCCGTCGCGATCGATCGGCGCGACCCTCGCCGTCGCGACGCTCGTCTGCGCCGCGCCGGCGGTCGTACTGGCGCTGTCGGATCGCCGCGGGCTGCCGGTCCGCTACGACGCGGCGACGGCGCCGCCCTACGCCGTGACGCTGCGCGCGCTCCAGGCGGCGACCGGCGGCCGCGCCTACGCGATCGACGGCACCCCGCAGCCGGATTTCGCGCAGCCGCTCGGCCTCGAGACGCTGAACAAGTGCGACCCCCTGCAGCCGCGCGGCGCCGCGCTGTTCCTGATGCGCCGGCTCGACCGCGGCGCCGACGCCGTCTGCTTTTCCGGCAACGCCTGGCCGCGCGCGGGCTTCGGCACCGCGATGGACGAATACCGCGCCAACCGCCGCTTCTTCAATCTGGGCGCGATACGCTATCTGGTGACGCGTGTGACGCCGGTTCATCCCGACAGCATCGATCCGCGCATGCGCCTGGCGGCGTCGGACGCGGCCACCGGCGTCCAGATCTGGGAAGATCTCGACGCGTTTCCCCGCGCCTTCCTGGCCTGCCCGGCGGCGCGGGCCGATTCGATGGAGGCGGCACTCGGCGCGCTCCCCGCTCTCGCCGATCTCCAGCACGAGATCGTGGTCGGCCGTGACGTCGCGGATCCGTGCGCGTCAACGCAACGCGCGCCGGCGGGGACGCTGGAATCGTTCCGCGCCGACGGCAACGACATCAGCGTGCGCTACCGCGCGGATGCGCCGGGGATGCTGGTCGTGGCCGACGCCTACGAACGAGGGTGGTCGGCGCGCGACAACGGGCGGCCGGCGAACGTGGTCGAGGTCGACGGCGCGTTCCTCGGCGTCCCGCTGGCCGCGGCCGGCGAGCACGCCGTCGAGCTCTCGTACGAGCCGCCCCGGTGGCGGCGATCGCTCGCGGCCGCCGGGGGCGGCGTCGCAATCCTCGCGGTTGTGACCGCGCTGCCGTTTCGCCGCCGTCCACGCGCGGCAGATCTGAACTGAACATGGCGCCACTCATCGAACTGCGAAACGTCTCCAAGCGCTACTGGCTGCGCAAGAACCGATCGGGCGATCTCAAGTCGCGCTTCGTCGGCCTCATCGATCCGAACAAGCGCGAGGCGCGCGAGGAGCTGTGGGCGCTGCGCAACGTGTCGTTCACCGTCGGTCGCGGCGAATCGGTCGGCCTCATCGGCAGAAACGGGTCGGGCAAGAGCACGCTGCTCAAGCTGGTCGCCGGGATCCACGAGCCCACCGAGGGGCGCGTGCTCGTGCAGAGCGGCATCCAGATCGGCACGCTCATCGAGCTCGGGATCGGCTTCCACATGGAGTTGAGCGGCCGCGAAAACGTATTCCTGAATGCTTCCATCCACGGCATGACCGCGGAGCAGATCCAGCAGATCTACCCGGCGGTGGTCGAGTACTCGGGGCTGCGCGACTTCATGGACGTGCAGTTGAAGAACTACTCGTCGGGCATGCAGATGCGCCTCGGCTTCGCGGTCGCCGCCAACCTCGATCCCGACGTGCTGCTGCTCGACGAGATCTTCGCCGTCGGCGACGAGGAGTTCCAGAAGCAGTGCCGCCGCACGCTGGAGCAGTTCCTCGCCAACGGCAAGACGATCCTCTTTGTCTCGCATTCGTCGGTCTCGGTGCGCGACGTCTGCCAGCGCGTCTGCCTGCTCGAGCACGGCCACCTGCTCTTCGACGGCCCCGTCGACGAGGGGCTCGACGCCTACCAGCGCCTGATGCTGACCCCGCCAACCCCGGTTACGAAAACGTAACATTCAACGTTTTTGGGACACGACAGTTCGCGTAAACTGCACTCAAAAAGCAATTTCTCTCCCAGGCGCCCCGGCATCCCCCTTGCTGGAATGCTCTACACACCGGTTTTTCAGGCAGCAATGGGTTTCATCATGAGTCGACGATTGATCCGCCGCTCCTCCCGCGGCCTTGCCGTCCTCGCGGCCGTCGCGGGCCTTGGGTATTACACCGCTGCGCGGACGACCGCCTCCGGCACCATCACCATCTCCGGCTGCGCGTCGCCATGCGTCGTCAAGGCAGGTCCGGACTTCGCCACCGACACGTTCGCGGATCCCTGGGACTTCAGCGAGCGCACGGACGTGGCGACCGACCCCGCGCAGTTTCCGGGGATCGCGAACTTCTCTCTCACCGGCGGCGTGTTCTCCGGCACCGCGAACGACTCGGGCGGGAACTTCGCGGTGCTCGAGCAGCCGTGGCCGAACATGATCAATCCCGGCAAGACGGGCCGGAAGTTCCCGATCAACACCAGCCAGTACACCAAGCTCGCGGTGAAGATGAACCTCAGCGCCGCGCAGTTCGCACGCATCTACTGGTTCCACAATGACATCACCCAGGGCGGTGCGGGCTGGCGGTTCTTTGATCCGGTCACGGCTATTCCTTCAGGCAACGGGATCTACGTCATCGATCTCAGCCAGCCGCCACAGCCAAGTCAGAGCCAGGGGGTTCCATGGACGAGCGGCAACGTCGAAGGGCTCGTCTTCTACCCGAACTCGTCCGGCACTCCGGTCGACTTCTCCTTCGACTGGGTGCGTTTGACCGCCGGCGACAGCAGCGCCTCGGCGGCGAAGATGAGCTTCTCCTGGAGCGGCACCAGCGGCGGCGACGTCAAGGTCACCGAGAACGCGTCGGGCGTGAGCTACACGATTCAGAAGAACGCTGCGGCGACCGGCTCGGTGAGCAACTGGAACTACGGCATCCTGCCGCCGGGCCAGTACACGCTCACCGTCGGCTCCACGATGCAGACCACGTTCACCATCAACGCGCCGCCGCTCATTCACATCACCGAGCCCGATCAGTCGGGCGGCGCCGACTTCGCGACCGACGTCCTGCGCAATCCCTGGGACATGAACGACCTGAGCGACGTCGTGCACGGCGTCAACATCGTCCCGCACGTGATCAACGAGTCGGCCAACGGCATCTACACCGCGACGAGTGACGGGCAGGTGATGAACTACGTCGGCAACATCCCGGTCGGAGACCCGCAGGTCTACCTGCTCTCGAACCAGCGCACGTCGAATACCGCCGACATCATCGACACGACCAAGTACCACCGCGTCACCTTCGACATGACGATCGACCGCGCCTTCGACCTCGGCCGCGGCTCGATCGCCCGCGTCTTCTGGGGCTCGAACTCGTCCGACACCGCGCCCGGCGGCACGCCGTATCAGGTGACGCTGACCCAGGACATCATCATGTGGCCCGGGACGAACACCTACACGGTGGATCTCTCGACGTTGACGTCGGGGAACGGCATCGAGCCCGGCAGCCTCGGCATCCCGTGGTCGCAGCAGCCGGTGCGGCACTTCCGCATCGATCCCTTCGAGTTCGGCGAGCCGGTCACGTTCCACGTGGACAACGTGAAGCTGGCCGCCGACGACGAGACGACCAACAGCAAGTTCACGATCAAGTGGACGGGATCGGACGCCGACGCCGGCGACACGCCCGTCGTCGCGCTCTACTACCAGGCGACGAACGGCGCGCCGGTCCTCATCACCGGCAACGTGCCGATGTCCGCCGGGCAGTACGTGTGGGACACGACCGGCGTGCCCAACGGCACCTACAGCATCCTCGCGGTCGCGAGCGACGCCTACAACCAGTCGGCGCCGCAGTCCTCGACCGGACCGCTGAAGGTGAGCTCGAACGCCGCGCCGAGCAACCCGCAGATCGGCGTCGACACGCCGACGCCGAACCAGGTCGTCACCTCGTCGTTCGAGATCTTCGGCTGGCTGCTCGACGCGGGCGCGCCGACCGGGACAGGCGTGGACGCCGTGAAGATCTACGTGCAACTGCCGGGCGCGCCCGCGCCCGGCGTGTTCATCGGGAACGGGCGGCTCGGCCTGTCGCGCCCGGACGTCGCGGGCCTGTTCGGATCGCAGTTCATCAACTCGGGCTTCCACTTCACGATCACCGGTCTTTCGCCTGGCGCCGGAACGTTGTGGGTCATCGGGCACAGCACGGTGAGCAACACCGACTCGATTACCAAGTCGGTGCCGTTCACGGTGAGCGCGACGGGGCTGATGTCGATCGACATCCCCAGCTCGGAGTCCTTCATCAGCGACAGCTCGTTCGGCGTCTCCGGCTGGGCGATCGATCGCTCGGTCGAAGGGACGGCGCAGTCCGGCACCGGAATCGACCAGGTCGTCGTCTACGCGTTCCACAATCCCGGCAGCGGCGAACCGGCCGTCTATCTCGGCGAGGCCAGCTACGGAGGGATCCAACGCTCCGACGTCGCGGCGTTCTACGGCAGCCGATACCAGAATTCCGGGTACCTGTTCATCGTGGACCGCGCCGCGGCAGGCCTGGGCACCGGCGAATACAACATCGTCACGATCGCGCACAACACGATCACGAACAGCTACGACAACCTCGCCATCGTGCGCGTCGTCCTGCAGTAGTTCCCAGAAACGGCTGGGCTGCGTAGTTTCTACGCGCCTCAGCCGCGCGTCGTTGTAACTGTTACCTGCGGGCGGCATCTCTGCCGCATCCCTCCCTTCGAAAACCCGCGCCGTTTCATCGGCTGATCCCGGAACGTCATTTGCTCCGGAGATCCCGCTCCGGTCTCTTTTCTCGAAGCGAACTCAACGAGGCGGACCTGAGAGGTCCGCCCTGCACACCGATGAACAGACCATCTTTCGCATATATTCGTGTGTCTGCCGCCGCGCTGGCGGCGGCGCTGCTGCTCGTGCGCGGCACCGCGCGCGTCGGCGCGCAGAGCAGCATCACCATCACCTCGCCGGCCAATGGCGCCGTGCTCGCCGCCGGACCGGACTTCGCCACCGACGCGTGGGCCGATCCGTGGGACTTCAACAACCGCGAGGACGTCGCCGTCGACCCGATGCAGTTCGACGGCTTCAGCAACTTCCATGTCGGCGGCGGCGTGGCCGGCGGCACGATCACGACGTCCCGCGTGGGCGCCTCGAACGGCAGCAACTTCTCGCTGCTGCAGCGGCCGTACTACGGCATCGTCAATCCGGGCCGCACCGGCGGGACGTCCCCGATCAATTCGGCGGCGTACACGAAGCTCGCGTTCAAGATGACCTCGTCGCGAAGCGATCAGTATCCGCGCGTCTATTGGTTTCACAACCAGCTTGGCAGCCCCGCGGGCGACGGCTCGGGGTGGCGCTTCGTGGATTCGGCCACGGCCGCGCCGTCGGGCAGCCACATCTTCGTCGTCGATCTGACGCAGGCCAACCAGGGCACGCCGTGGACGTCAGGGGCGGTGCAGGGACTGGCGCTCTACCCGAACAGCTCGGCGACGGGCTACGACGTGTCGGTCGACTGGGTGCGCTTGACGACCGCCGACGGCAACGGCTCGTCGAAGGTGCTGCCGATCGCGTGGTCGGGCGGCAGCGGCGCGGCCACGATCCAGGTGCGGGACGCGGCGGGCGCGGTGTTCACCGTCGCCAGCGGCCTGGCCGGCACCTCCTACAACTGGAACTACGGCGTGCTGCCGCCCGGCTCCTACACGCTCACCGTGACACGCGGCGGCGTGGCCAGCACCGCCCGCAGCTTCCGCATCAACACCCCGCCGACGCTGCAGGTCCTCGACCCCGACGCCAGCGGCGGCGACGATTTCGCCACCACCGTCCTCGGCAACCCGTGGGACATGCAGGACGCCGCCGACGTGGAGGCGAACGGCACCATCGTCGACCACGTGATCTCACGCTCGTTCAGCGGCGGCCTCTACAACGGCGTCAGCGACTCCGCGATCGTCGGCTACGCCGGATCGGTGCCGATGGGCGATCCGCAGATGTACCTGTTGTCGAATTCCACCGCCGCCAATACGCACGACGTGATCGACACCAGCCGGTATCATCGGCTGACGTTCTCGCTCCAGGTCGATCACGGCTTCGACCTCGGCGCCGGCTCGGTGGCGCGCGTGTTCTGGGGCGCGGCAACCGGCGGCGGCGCGCCGTACACGAACCTCTCGGTGACGAAGGACATCATCACCTGGCCGGGGATGAACACCTACTCCATCGATCTCGCGACGCTCTCGGGCGCGGCGGGCGGCGGACTCGAGCCGGGCTCCGCGACCCCGTGGACGGCGGCGAAGGTGCGCCACCTGCGCATCGATCCGTTCGAGCTGGCGGGACAGATCCCGTTCCATTTCGGCGCGGTGAAGCTGGCGGCCGACGACGAGACGAAGAACGGGTCGTTCACGATCCGCTTCTCGGGGGCCGATGCCGACGGCGATGCCGCGACCGTGGCGCTCTACTACGACACCGATCGGAACTCCGCGAACGGCCTCACGCCGATCGCGTCCGGCGTGCCGCTGGCGAACAGGCAGTACGTGTGGAACGCCGGATCGGTGCCGCAGGGGACGTACTACATCTACGCGGTGGCGAGCGACGGCAGGAACACGACGGCGCAGTATTCGACGGGTCCCGTGCACGTGAGCGGGTTCGTCGGCGCGGCGAGCCAGCCCGTTCTCAGCATCGACACGCCGGGGAACGGCGCGACCGGCGGAGGGCAGTTCACCGTTGCCGGATGGGCGATCGATCTCGGCGCCGCCGGCGGCACGGGCATCGACGCCATCGACGCGTACGCGGATCCGGGAACGGCGCAGGAGACGCTGCTCGGGCACGCGAAGCTCGGCACCGCGCGGGCCGACGTCGCCGCCGCCTACGGCGCCCAGTTCTCCAACTCCGGCTACTCGATCGCGGTCGGATCGCTCAGCGGCGGGCGCCACACCATCGCCGTCTACGCGCACAGCACGGTGTCGAACGGCAACACCGTGAAGTCGTTCACCTACACGGTCAGCGGCGGGCCGGCGATGGCGATCGACACGCCCGGCAGCAACGGCGTGTGCCAGCAGCCGTGTCCGCTGTCGGGCTGGGCGCTCGACACCGCGGCCGGATCGGGCACGGGCGTCGACGCCGTCCACGTCTACGCCGTGCCGGCCGGCGGCGCGGCAAGGTTCGTCGGCGCGGCGCAGCTCGGCGGCTCGCGTCCCGACGTCGGCGCCGCCTTCGGCAGCAGCCGGTTCTCGAGCTCAGGGTTCCAGCTGATCGTGCGCGGGCTGCCGCCGGGCACCTACCAGCTGCTGGCGTTCGCGCATAGCACGGCGACCGGATCGTTCAACGACTCGCGCGCGATCGCGAACGTGACGGTGCGCTCGGCCCCGCGCATGTCGATCGACGCGCCGGCCGCCAACAGCACGGTCGGCACCGGCGGGTTCACCGTCAGCGGCTGGGCCGTCGACGCGGCCGCGGCCAGCGGCCCCGGCGTGGATGCCGTTCACATCTATGCCTTTCCCGTCGGCTCGAGCACGCCTCGCTTCCTCGGCGCGGCGACGCTCGGCGTGTCCCGATCGGACGTCGGCGCGCTCTTCGGCGGCTCGCAGTTCACGAAGTCGGGCTACAACCTGAAGGTCACGGGCCTCTCTGCCGGCACCTACGATCTCGCCGTCTGCGCGCGCAGCAGCGTGTCCGGCGAGTTCGACGACATTCTCACGGTACGAGTCGTTCTTCGCTGACTGGAGATAACTCCGCAACTCCGCAACTCCACAACTCCCAATGAACGCCCAACTCCCAACTCCCAACGCCCAACGCCCAACGCCCAAAACTTCGAAGCAAAGAAGGAAAGTCTTGGTTCCTTACCTTGGGAGTTTTGGCAGTTGGGCGTTGGGAGTTAGTTGGGAGTTGCGGAGTTGCGAAGTTGTGGAGTTAGTCCCGAGCGCCCCGTCTCCACCATTCGATGGTTTCCGCGAGTCCTGACGCGAGCGATCTCTTATGGACCCAGCCGACCTCGTCGCGCAGGCGCGCCGTGGAGGCGGTGATCGACGGGGGCTCGCCGGCGGGGATCGGCCTGGCGCCGAGGCGCACGAGCGGCTCGGCGTCGAGCTGGCGCGCGATCGTGCGTACGACGTCGGCGACGGCCACGGGCCGGCCCGACGCGATGTTGACCGGCCCTTCGACGTCGCTGTCGAGCAGCGCGGCGAACGCGCCGGCGACGTCCTCGACGTGCGTGAAGTCGCGCACCTGCGTGCCCGCGGTGCAGAGCGCCTCCCGTCCCGCCAGCAGCGCGCGAACCACGCCCGGCACCAGACGCGACTCGTGCTCGTGGGGACCGTAGAGGAAGAAGATGCGCCCCCAGCCGAACGAGAAGCGCCCGGCCGCGAGCGACTCGACGACGATCCGGGTCGCGTGCTTGCACGTCCCGTAGAGCGTCGCCGGCGCCAGCGGCGTCGTCCGCTCGTCGCAGTCCCCCTCGCCCGGCGCGTACTCCGCGCACGTGCCGGCGCCGACGAAACGGCGTCCGCCGCGCTGCTCGAAGGCGCGCGCGAGCGCGGCGCTCGCCGCGACCCAGTCGACGTTCTCCGGACCCGTCCAGTACTTCCCCGGCACCGCGTACCACGCCAGGTGCAGCAGGTGCGTGGGACGGACGCTGTCGACGACGCGGGCCGGCTCGCCGGCGGCGAGCAGGTCGTGCGTGTGCCAGGTCACGCCGGCGGCGGCGCGGCGCGGCGGACGGCTGCCGACCACGTGCACCTCGAACCCGCGCGCCGCCAGCGGCGCCAGCGCCGCGCGCCCGATGAAGCCGCTGCCGCCGGTGACGAGTACCCGTTTCATACGCCCGTCACGCACGTACCTCACGCAGAGATCGCGGAGATCGCAGAGCCATTCTGGTTGCCGTTCTGAAGACGTCCAAGAATTCCTCCGCGGGTTGCTCAGAAGATGCTGTTGCGATCAAAGAACGGCCACGGAGTACGCGGACGACACGGAATACCACTGGCGGCCGCCGTCGTCGTACTCCGTGTGATCTCGTGTATTCCGTGGCCAAATCCCTGGCCTTTCGTGCCGCGGGGTGACCGAAGGGTCATGAAAGATTCTGCGGTCTCCGCGTGAGTACATGCCGTGACAGGCGCCCCAGCCTGAATCCTACGCCACGAAATCCGGGTACCCGGCGTCGCGCTCGTTCATGACGCGGTTGGGCTCGGCCGGCCAGTCGATGCCGAACGCCGGATCGTTCCAGCGCACGCCGCGGCCGTGCTCCAGGCTGTAGGGCGTGTCGATCATGTAGAGCACCTCCGCATCCGGCGTCAGCGTCTGGAACCCGTGCGCGCAGCCGGCGGGGACGTAGACGGCGCGCCGGTTGTCGGCGCTCAGCTCGACGGCCAGCCAGCAGCGGAACGTCGGCGAGTCGCGGCGCAGATCGACGGCCACGTCGTAGACGGCGCCGCGCACGCAGCGGACCAGCTTCGTCTCCGCGAGTGGCTCCGCCTGGTAGTGCATGCCGCGAAGCGTGCCCTTCTGCGCGTTGAACGACACCGCGACCCGATCGAGCCGGGTCACCAGCCCCCGCGCCGCAAGCTCGCCGGCGTTCCAGTAGGACGCGAAGAACCCACGCGCGTCGCCGATCGGCTCGGCGTCGACGATGAGTGCGCCGTGCACCGCCGTTTCTCGAAAGATCACCCGATCCTCTAGTAGAGAGAGGAACACGCCACTGAGTACACGAAACACACGGAACAATTAAGAGCGCCACGGATCCGCGGGCGGACTCCGTGTGCTCCGTGTATTCCGTGGCTGATCCGGTTTTTCAGCATCCTGCTAGACGACCCGGACGTCCGGAATCGGGATGATGAACCGCCCACCCTGTTCCAGGAAGGCGGCCTGCTGGCCGAGGATCTCGTCGGCGAAGTTCCAGGTCAGGAGCAGCACGTAGTCCGGCCGGGTCGCGACCAGGAACTGCGGCGGCACGATCGGGATGCGGACGCCGGGCATCAGCTTGCCCTGCTTGTAGGGGCTGCGATCGGCGACGAACTCGATATCCCGGCAGCCGATGCCGAAGTAGTTGAGCAGCGTGCTGCCCTTCGCCGCCGCGCCGTAGGCGGCGATGCGATGGCCGCGCGCGCGCAGGTGCTGCAGCAGACCGGTGAGCTGCGTGCGCAGGTCTTCGACGGCCCTCGCGAACCGCGTGTAGTACGGCAGTTTCGTCAGCCCGAGCCCGTCCTCCTCCTCGAGGAACCGGTCCACCACCGCCGATCGCGGCGTCCCCTCGGCGGCCGCGGTGATGCGCAGCGACCCGCCGTGGATCGGGATCCGCTCGACGTCGACGAGCGACAGCCCCTGCGACCTGAACAGCCGGTCGAGCGCGGTCACCGAGAAGTAGCTGAGATGCTCGTGGTAGATCGTGTCGAACTGCCGATGATCGATCAGGTCCTTCACGTAGGGGACCTCGATGATCGCCCGCCCGTCGTCGTCGAGCACCGCCGCCAGGCCGCGGCAGAAGCCGGGCAGATCCGGGATGTGCGCCATCACGTTGTTGGCGTGGATGACGTCGGCGCGCACGCCCTCGGCGCGCAACCGCCTCGCCAGCGGCTCGCCGAAGAAGTCGACCACCGTGCGAATCCCTTTGGCTTCGGCGACCCTGGCGATGTTGGCGGCCGGCTCGATGCCGAGGACGGGCACGCCCATCTCGCGGTAGTACTGCAGCAGGTAGCCGTCGTTGCTGGCAACCTCCGCCGCCAGGTGCTCGGGCCCGAGGCCGCGCTCGGCGACGACGCGCTCGACGATGCTGCGCGCGTGCGCGAGCATGGTGTCGGAATACGACGAGAAGTAGGCGTAGTCCGAGAACATGTGCTCGGGCGGCACGGTCTCGTTGATCTGCACCAGCGTGCAGTCCTCGCAGACACCAGCTCCAGCGGATACGTCGGGTCCTCCGCCGGCGCCACCTCGGGCGACACCAGCGAGTTGGCGAGCGGCATGCGGCCGAGCGACAGGATGAGCGGCACCCGCGTGCCGCCGCAGGCGCGACAGGAGAATCCGCTCATGACCGCGCGGGAGAGTCCGCTCCGAGGAACTCGCGATACCAGGGCACCGTCCGCTCGAGCCCTTCGTCGAGCGTGAAGAGCGGCCGCCACTGCAGCAGCTGGCGCGCCTTCTGCGCGCTCAGGTACTGGTGGCGGATCTCGTGCGCGGCACGGTTCTGGACGTCGGGCTCGAGCGTCGATCCCATCAGGCGCAGGATCCGCTGCGTCAGCTCGAGCACCGTGATCTGGATCTCGTTGGAGAAGTTGAACGCTTGCCCGGCGAGCGATCGATCCGCCGCCAGCCGCTCGGCCAGCAGCGTGTAGGCGGCGGCGCCGTCTTCCACGTAGAAGTAATCGCGCACGAACTGCCCGTCGGACCGGATGATCGGCCGCTCGCCGCGCAGCACCGAGCGGATCGTGCCGGGGACGATGCGGTTCCAGTTGAGGTCGCCGCCGCCGTAGAAGTTGCCGCAGCGGGTGATGACGACCGGCATCCCGTAGGTGTTGGCGTAGGTGTGCGTGATCAGATCCGCGCACGACTTGCTGACGTCGTAGGGGTGCGTGCCGCGCAGCGGCGTCTCCTCGTCGTAGGGCAGCTCCAGGCACTCGCCGTAGGCCTTGTCCGACGAGGCGACGACCACCTGCTTCACCAGCGGGCTGCGCCGGCACGCCTCGAGCAGCGCCCACGTCCCGCGGATGTTGCTGTCGAACGTCGACACCGGGTTGCGGTTGGCGATGCCGACGATGGTCTGGGCGGCGAGATGGATGACGGTGTCGATCTCGTGCTCGCCGAGGATGCGTTCGAGCGCCGCCTGGTGCCGGACGTCGCCGCGAACGATCTTCACCTTGCCGGCGGGGACCTGCGCCAGCAGCACGCTCTGCGGCACCCAGTCGCGCACCAGGCACACGACGTCGGCGCCCGCGTCGAGGAGGCGGCGCACGAGCCAGCCGCCGACGAGGCCGGTGCCGCCGGTGACGAACGTCGGCCGGTCGCGCCAGAACGCCTCGTTCAGCGAGCCGGTCGGCGGAGCGGCCGGCCTCACCACTGCTTCCACTCCGCGCCTCCCGACTCCCACAGCTGGTTGAGGAGCTGGTAGTCGCGATAGGTGTCCATGCACTGCCAGAAGCCGTCGTGGCGATAGACGGAGAGCTGGCCGTCGGCGGCGAGGCGCTCGAGCGGCTCGCGCTCCAGCACGCAGCCCGGATCGTCGCTCAGATAGTCGAGCGCGCCGCGCTCGAGGACGAAGAAGCCGCCGTTGATGACCCCCTCGTGCGTCTGCGGCTTCTCGCTGAACTGGTGGACGCGGTCGCCGCTGACGAGCAGCTCGCCGAAGCGGGAGGCGGGGCGGACGCCGGTGACCGTCGCCAGCGTGCCCTGGCGCGTGTGAAAGGCCAGCAGCCGCGCGAGATCGACGTTGCTGACACCGTCGCCGTAGGTGAGCATGAAGCGGTCGCCGGCGAGGTAGCGCGAGGCGCGCTTGACGCGGCCGCCCGTGCTGGTGGCGTGGCCGGTCTCGACGAGGGTCACCCGCCAGCCGTTCTCCTGGTGCCCGTGGTGGAAGAGGATCGACTCGCGCCGTCCGAGCTCGACGGTGAAGTCGTTGTTCATCGCCTCGTAGTTGAGGAAGTACTCCTTGATCCGGTCCCCCTTGTAGCCGAGGCAGATGATGAAGTCGGTGAAGCCGTAGACGGCGTAGCTCTTCATGATGTGCCAGAGGATGGGACGGCCGCCGACCTCCACCATCGGCTTGGGGCGGAGCTCGGTTTCCTCGCGCAGGCGCGTGCCGAGGCCGCCGCAGAGGATCATCACCTGCATGCGCGGATCCTGCAGTCTGCGGCGTCGCGGCTGAGGTTCACGTTGTAGTACGGGTCGCGCTCGAGCACGCTTCTCCACCTCTCCCACATCTCCGCCACGTCCTCCGGCCGCTGCGTGCGGTCGCCGATGCTGCCCGACTCGTAATGAAACAGCCGCGCGTGCGGCGTGAAGACGATCCGGTAGCCGGCGCGCCTGATGCGCAGGCACAGGTCGACGTCGTTGAAGTCGATGGCGAGCGCCTCGTCGAAGCCGCCGAGCCCCTCATACAGTTCCCGCCGCGTCAGCATGCAGGCGCCGGTCACCGCCGAGCAGTTGCGCACGGTCACGGCGATGCCGCCGCAGCCCTGCGAGCCGCCGGGAAACTGGTGAAGAAGGTGCGCGACTACGCCGCACACGCCCACGGCGACGCCGACGTGCTGCAACCGGCCGTCGGGATAGAACAGCTTCGCGCCGACGGCGCCAATCTGCGGTTGGTGCGCATATTCTAGCATCGCGTCCAGCCACTCCGCGTTGATCGGCTCGATGTCGTCGTTGAGCAGCAGGACGTACGGCGCGGTCGCCTGCCGCACCGCGAAGTTGATCTTGTTGGAGAAGTTGAACGCCCCTTCCCAGCGGTAGGTGACGCGCTGATGCGGCACGGCGTCGAGGACGGCGCGCGTCTCCGCGGTCAGGTTCCCGTTGTCGCAGACGAGCAGCTCGTAGTTGGTATAGCGCGTCCGCTGGTGCAGGCCGCGCACGCACTGGGCGACGTAGGCCGGCGCGCCGCCGCCGGGGCCATGCCCGGCCGTCGGGATGACGATCGCGATGCGCGGCCGATCGACGATGCTGATGCGCGCGCGCCAGCCGCCGGCGAGCGCCCCCGGCTCGATGTTGGCGGTCAGCCCGCGCGCCGCACAGGCGTCCGCGAGCGCGACACCGGCGTCGGCGTGCACGCTGTCCGGATGCCCGGCGCCGCCGGCATGGCGATGATAGAGCACGTCGGGCACGTGCACGATCCCAGCGGCGAGAGCGGAGGCGCGGAGCGCGAGATCGTAGTCGAGCGCGCCGGCAGTCGACGCGCGGTAGCCGCCCGCGGCGAGCGCCACCCGGCGCCGTACGGCGAACAGGCGGCCGAAGTACATGCCCGACTGCAGCAGTTCGGGCGACCAGTCCGGCTTGAAGCGCGGCGCCCGCCGCTCGCCGTCGAGCGGCCAGACGTCCTCGTCGCTGTAGACGATGTCGACGTCCTCGCCGGCAGCCGCCTGCGCGAGCGACAGCAGCGCCAGCGGCGACAGGCGGTCGCCGTCGGCGATCGCGGCGACGAAGTCCGCCGTCGATCGTTCGAGCGCCGCGTTGCGCGCGTCGGCGTCGGCGGCGGAGACGATCTCCCACTCCGGATAGACCTGCGCGTCGAGCGAGGCGCGCGTGGCGGCGGCCAGCGCCGGGCCGCCCGCGGCGTCCTCGACCAGGAGCATGAATCGCGGGCGCGGCGTCAGCGCCGCCGCGGCGGCGCGCGCCTCCGCCAGCCGCTCGTCGGTCAGGGCGTGGCACGCGCACCACTGCGCATAGAGCGTCGACGGATCGGTGTCGATCTTCGTCCGCAGGTGACGCAGCGTCCCGGAGAAGCCGAGCTTGCGCACGGCGAAGCCGAGCGATCGCGAGATCGCGTGCGGCGACTTGCGCCACGTGAGCGACGGCACGCCGCACACCGCGCCGACGGCCGCCGGATCCGACGCGGACGTCACCGCGATCGTCAGCGCGAGCGTCCCGGCCGGCACGGCCATCTCGACGGTGTGCCACTGGTGGTAGCCCGAGGCGGAGATCTCGGCGCGGCGCCGGCGTTCGGGCTGGCCCGGCGCCGCGACGGTCACGGTGAAGATCGCCGGCGCGCGCGCCGCGCCGATCGCCGCGCACGGCACCCGCAGCGTCGCGCGCGCGGCCGTCCGGATCTCGACTGTCACCGTTCGCGCGGCGGAGAGATCGAGCGCGTCGTGCGACACGCCGTCGAGCGTCAGCGCGCCGAGGCGCCGCGCGGCGGATCCGCTCTCGTCAAGGTAGGGGTCGATGGTCGTCGAATGCCGAAGGAGCCGCGAAACGGCCGTGGAAACGAGCGGGCGTGAACGAGCCAACGACTGAATTGTAGCGTGTTCCCGTGTTATGCTACGCCTTCGATCGTGCCGGTCATGCTTCGCGCCCGCGTGAGGGCCGTCCAGCGGCGCCTGGCGCCGGCTGGAACGAAGCGGCACGAGTACCTTCGGTCCATCTGGCGCGGCGTCCGCGGACTCTGGGGCCCGCCGCGTCTCACCTTCCTGATCCCCGTCGACGATCCCGGCTGCACGTCCGAGGCGATCCATGTCACGCTCGCCTCGCTGGCAACGCAGCGCGACCCGAGATGGCAGCTCGTGCTCGTCGGCGACGGCGCCGACGCGCACCGCGCGGCGCTGCCGCAGGACGCGCGCATCGATGCGTTCGCCGGATCCGGCGACACCGCCGCCAGGCTGAACGCCGCGGCCGCCGCCGCCCGCGCGCCCTTCGTTGCCGTGGCGCGCGCCGGCGACGAGGTGCTGCCCGATGCGGTGCGCGCGATCGATCGCGCCGCCGCGCGCCGGCAGGCCGACGTCGTCTACGGCGACGAGACCGGCGCGTCGAAGCCGGAGTGGTCGCCGAACCTGCTGCTGGCCTTTCCCTACGTCGGCCGTCTGTGCGCGTTCGGCAAGACGACCGTCGCCGAGCTCGGCGGCTGGACGGCCGACACGCTCGCCGCGGAGGACTATCGGCTGCTGCTGGCCGCGTTGCGCGCGGGCACGCGCGTCTGCCGCGCCGATGCGACCGTGTACGCCCGCGCCACCCCCGCGCGCCTGTCCCTCGTGACGCCGGCCGCGCTCGACGCGCGCCGGCATGCGCTGATCGAGCACTTCGCCGCGACCGGCGAAGCGACGCGCGTGACGGCGGATCCCGGCCCGTCGGGGCTCCGCGTCCGCTGGCCGATCGACGGCGAGCCGCTCGTCAGCATCGTCATCGCCACGCGCGATCGCCTGGCGCTCCTCCGCCAGTGCATCGAGAGCATCGAGCGGCGATCGACGTATCCGTCGTACGAGATCGTGATCGTCGACAACGACAGCGCCGAGCCGGCAACGCTCGACTACTTCGCGCGCACGCGGCACCGCGTCGTGAAGGCGCCGGGGCCGTTCAATTTCTCGACCATCAACAACATCGGCGCCCGATCGGCGCGCGGCGAGTTCGTGGTCTTCCTCAACAACGACACCGAGGTCATCACGCCGGCGTGGCTCGAGGAGATGCTGCAGTACGCGCAGCGGCCCGGCGCCGGGTGCGTCGGCGCGAAGCTCCTCTTCGGGAACGGTCGCGTCCAGCACGCCGGGGTGGTCCTGCACGACGGCTCGGCGTATCACCTCGGGTACGGGCTCGACAGCGGGCCGGCGACGTGGCCGATGCTGGAACTGGTGCGCGACGTGAGCGGCGTCACCGGCGCGTGCCTGATGGTCAACCGCCAGCGCTTTCTCGACGCGGGCGGGTTCGACGAGACGTTTCCCGTCAACTACAACGACGTGGAGCTGTGCGTCCGGCTGGGCCGCCTCGGATGTCGCCACGTCTACACGCCGTACGCGGCCCTCTACCATCACGAGTCGTCGAGCCGGCCGCCCGGCGTCGCCATGGAGGAAGGCTGGCACCTGCGCGAGGTCTGCGGCGACAGCCTGTGGAGCGATCCCTACTGCCCGCGGTCCGAGATCGCCGGCACGCCGCGGTGGTCGCTGCAAACCAGGCCGGGCCACACCGTGATGCGGGCGAGGAACATGCTGCGGCGCGGCTGGTCGGCGGCGCTCGCGGCAGGCTGGCAGCCGCGTCCGCTGCTCGGGCTGCGGCCGGTGGCGAGCGAGCCCGAGGCGGACGCCATCCGCTGGATCGATCGCGTCGACATCGAGGGACAGATTCGTCCCGCGCTCTTCATGCACCCGCCGGCGCGGCGCGTCTACCGGTTCACGGCGCCGCGCGCCGGCCGTTTCCAGGCCTGGCTCGCGCTGATGCCGGAAGCGTGGGAACGCAACGTCGGCGGCGTGCGTTTCCGCGCGACGATTGCCGTCGACGGCAGGCTGCCGATCGCGCGCAGCTGGCACGTCGATCCCCGGCGGCGCGGACATCGAGCGTGGGTCCCCATCGCGGTGCCGTTCCGCGGCCGCGCCGGCGCGACCCTCGAGCTGACGCTCGCCACCGAAACGCCCGAGGGCGCGCAGCCGGCCTATGGGTGGGCGTTATGGGGACAGCCCTTCGTCGCCGAGCGGCGCCCGTACAAGGAGGTGATCGGGCGGCCCGTGCGCGCGGTCAAGACCCTCGGGTGGCGCAACGCGGCCCGCCGCTACGTCGACGTGCTGCGCGGCCGCGCCGTGCCCGCGGCCGGCATCTACGACGCCTGGTTCCGCCAGCGAGCCGACTCGGTGCGGCTGGCCGCGGACGCCGAGGCGCGGCTCGCGCGCCTGACCGGCCGTCCGACCGTCTCGGTGATCACGCCCGTCTACAACACGCCGCCGGATCTCCTGCGCCGCATGGTCGACTCCGTCCGCGAGCAGCTCTATCCGGACTGGCAGCTCTGCCTGGCCGACGACGCGTCGACGAAAGCGGAGACGCGGGCGGCGCTCGCCGTCATCGAGGGCAGCGACCCGCGCATCACGATCGTGCGCCAGCCCGTCAACGGCGGCATTTCCGCCGCCTCCAACGCCGCGCTCTCCGCCGCGCGCGGCGAGTTCGTCGCGCTCCTGGATCACGACGACGAGATCACGCCCGACGCGCTGCTCGAGGTCGTCGAGCTGCTCGACCGGCACCCCGACGCCGACGTCGTCTACACCGACGAGGACAAGCTCGAGATCGACGGCACGCACGTCGAGCCGTACTTCAAGCCCGACTGGTCGCCCGAGTACCTGAACTCGACGATGTTCCTCGGACATCTCGTCGTCTACCGCCGCAGTGTGGTCGAAGCCGTCGGCGGATTCCGCCAGGCGTTCGACGGATCGCAGGACTACGACCTGGCGCTCCGCGTGACGGAGCAGACCGGGCGCGTCCATCACGTGCCCAAGGTCCTGTATCACTGGCGCAAGATCCCGGGGTCGGCGGCGAGCGGCAGCGATGCCAAGCCGTGGGGCCTGCAGGCGGCGCGGCGCGCGCTCGTCGATCACGTGTCACGGCTGCCGATGCCCGCCACGGTCGAGGACCAGCCCGGCGACGGCTTCTGGCGCGTGCGCTACGAGATCGCCGGAACGCCGAAGGTCAGCGTGCTGATTCCGACCGCGGGGACCATCCGGCAGACCGTCACCGGACCGCGCGACATGCCGCTGGCCTGCGTGCGATCGATCGTCGAGCGGACCGACTACCCGCACTACGAGATCGTGCTGGCGGTCAACGGTCCGCTGTCCGACGAGCTCACGGGCTATATCGCGTCCGAGCCGCGGATCCGCGCGGTCACCTGCGCGCCATCCGGCTCGTTCAACTTCGCCGCGACGATCAACTGCGCGGCGCGCAACGCGACGGGCGATCACCTGCTGCTGCTCAACGACGACACCGAGGTGATCTCGCCCGAGTGGATGCGCGCGATGCTCGAGTTCTCGCAGCAGCGCGACATCGGCGCGGTCGGCGCGAAGCTGCTCTTCCCGGACGGGCGTCTGCAGCACACCGGCGTGGTCATCGGCATCGGCGGCGGGGCGTGCCACGTCTTCTCCGGGCATCCGGGCGACACGCCCGGCTACTTCGGCGGCGCCTGGGTCGTCCGCAACTACTCGGCGGTCACCGGCGCGTGCTGCATGACGCGCCGCGAGATCTTCGAAGCGATGGGCGGGCTCGACGAGCGGTTCGCCACCGACTTCAACGACGTCGACTACTGCCTGCGCATCCGCGCGGCCGGCTACCGCATCGTCGTCACGCCGTTCGCGCGGCTCCATCACTTCGAAGGCGCGTCGTTCGGCAGCCGCGAGCACAAGGTCGACCCGCGCGAAGTCTCGCTGATGAGCGAGCGCTGGGCGGCCGTCATCGCCAACGACCCGTACTACAACCCCAACCTCACGCGCACGGCGCTCGACTACAGCCTCCGCCTCGATTGACACTCCCGGATCTATCGGCTTAAATCCGTTCTGATGTCGACGGCCGTCGTGTATCTGGCCCGCCAGGCGGACGGACTGGACGCGACGCGATCCTTCGTGGCGAGCTATCGCGCCTTCGACGCCGGCCTTCCTCACGAGCTCGTGGTCATCCTCAAAGGCTTTGACGATGGGGGCGCGCGAGCGGAGGCCGTCGACGCGTTCGGCGCGGCCGCGGGCCGATTCGTCGACGTCGACGATCGCGGCTTCGATCTCGGCCCCTACTTCACGGTGGCGCGATCGCTCGACCACACGGCGTTCCTGTTCCTGAACACCTTCAGCCGGATCCTCGACGCCGGCTGGCTGGCGAAGTTCGCGGCGGCGCTCGCGGCGCCGCGCGTCGGCCTCGCCGGCGCGACCGCGTCGTACGAGAGCCACTGGACCGCGTTCCAGGCGGAGGACCGGTGGTGGAAAGTGTGGCCGCGCGCGGCGCGCATGCGCGCGCTCTACCGCCAGCTCTTCGACCCGTTCCCCAACCCTCACATCCGCACCAATGCGTTCATGCTCGCGCGCGACACGCTGCGTCGACTCGATCTGCCGCCGGTGGTCGAGAAGGAGGACGCCTGGGCGCTCGAGAGCGGCAAGGCCGGCCTGACGCGGCAGGTGCAGCGGCTGGGCCTCGACGCCGTGGTGGTGGACCGGACGGGCAGATGGTGGGCGCAGGACGAGTGGCCGGCGAGCCGCACGTTCCGATCCGGTAACGAGGACAACCTGCTCGTCGCCGACAACCAGACCGACGTGTTCCTGAAGGCCGACGCGCGCCGCCGCGCGATCCTCTCCAGGCTGGCGTGGGGCGCGTGACCAGGCGCGTCCAGCTCGATCCGGTTCATCACCTCTCGCCGCTCGAAGCGGGCACGTGGCGGATGACGGGCAGCGATCCGCAGTTCCTGGCGCGCGGCCCGTTCGCACGCGGGCTGTGGGAATGGACGGTCCGCGCCGGGGTGCGCGCCGAGACGCCGGCCCCCGAAGCGCGGATCTACTTCGGACGGGACGGCGGTTTCAACGGCAGCGCCACCGTAGGATTCCCGGCGTTCCCGGCGGACGCGACGACCAGAACGCTCAGGTTCTGGCTGCCGTTCGAGGCCGACGCGCTGCGGTTCGATCCCGCGGACGCCCCCGGAACGCTCGTTCTTGGCGAGGTGACGGCGCGGCGGCGCGGACGGCTCGCCGCGACCGTCGCGGCGTTCGCGCGGCAGGCGCGGCGGCACGGCCCGGGCGGCGTCCTGGCCTGGATCCGCGAGCTCGTGGCCGCGGCGCGGCGCGGCGGCACCGCGCTTCGCGCGCGGATGGTCGAGCTCATCACGGCGGAAGACGTCGACAACGCCGCCTGGACGGCGGCAACGGTGTCGGGCCGCGCCGCCACGTTTCCCGCGCGTCCCGAGCGCGATCTGCTGTCGATCATCTCGACCGTCTACGACACGCCGCCGGCCTACCTGCGCGAGCTCGCCGCGAGCGTGCGCGCGCAGACGTGGCCGGACTACGAGTGGGTCCTGCTCGACAACGGCAGCCGCAGCGAGGAGACGCGCCACACGCTGTCGGCGATCGCCGCCGACCCGCGCGTGAAGCTGCTGCGGGTCGAGCCGAACCTCGGCATCATCGGCGGCATGCGCCACGTGCTGGAGCAGGCAACGGGGCGCTACGTGCTGCCCGTCGACTCGGACGACCTGCTGTTCCCCGATGCGCTGGCGATCGTGGCCGCCGTCCTGCAGCGCGAGCGTTATCCGCCGCTCGCCTACTCCGACGAGGACAAGCTGCGCGACGGGCGCCACCTCGATCCCTACTTCAAGCCCGACTGGGATCCCGTTCTCTTCCGCAACCTCTGCTACATCGCGCATCTCTGCGCGATCGATCGCGGACGCGCGCTGCAGCTCGGCGCGTATTCCGATGCCGCCGCCGAGGGCTGCCACGACTGGGACACCTTCTTCCGCTTCACGCGCGCCGGAGCGACCCCCGTGCACATCCCCGCGCTGCTCTACAGCTGGCGCATGCACGGCGGCTCGACCGCGGCCAACGTCGACGCGAAGGACTACGTCCTGAACTCGCAGCGCCACGTGCTCGAACAACACCTCGCTGAGACGGGACTGCGCGATCGCTTCGAGGTTGTCCGCAGCCCGTTCTTCCCCGTGTCGCCCGACTGGTGGATCCGCCGGCGCCGGGACGCGCCGCCGCCGATCGCGCTGGTGCTGCACGGCGACGGCGATATCGATACGCGCCATCCGGCCGCGCGAGTGAGCCGCGCGGCGATCGGCGAACCGCTCGTCCGCGCCTGGCAGCGCGCCGCCGGCGGCGTGACGGCGGTCGTCGCTTTCGACACCGGTCTCGTGCCGACGACCGATGAATGGCTGTGGGAGATGATCGGCCTGCGCGAGTCGTTCGCCGATGCCGCGGTCGTCGGCGGCCGCCTCCTCGACGCCAACCGCCTCGTCGTCGGCAACGGACGATCGGCCGACGATCCCGGCTCGTTCGGCACCGCCCTCAAGCAGCGCAGCGTCGAGCAGATCGATCTTCGCCTCGCGCTGCTCGACGCCGAATGGCTGTGCGCGCTCGACGCGGCCGACTTCGACGGCCTGCCGCTCGATGCGCTCACGGCCGCGCTGGCTCAGCGCGCGCGACGCGACGGACGCCGCGTCATCTTCTCTCCCTTCGTCGAAGCCGAGCTCCGGTAGCGAGAGATACGCGCGAGTGGAACGAGCGGCGGTGTCTGGCGCGAGCCGTCGGGCACGCGTCCGGAGCGACGCGCGTTTCCACAATTCGGCACCGCGCTACCAATACGGCTGGGTACGACGCTTGCTCAAGTGGCCGCCGCCGGCTCAGGTCCGGCGGAGGACGACCGAACATGAGAAGGGTTCTACACACCGTATGCGCGCTGCTGACTGCGATCGGCAGCGCTTCCGCACAGCCGCAGACCGAGAGCCTCAGCGGCAACGCCGAGCAGATCTGGCACGGCGCACAAGCCGGCTCCAACGCCGGCGCCTGGCTCGACCTCGGCGCGGTCAGCTCCAGCGACAGCCGCAGCGACCTCATCATTGGCGCTCCCGGCAACTCCGTGCTCCCCGGCATGGTCTACGTGATCTTCGGCGGCCCCACCCGCAGCGGCGACCTCAGCCTCGACCATGCGGACACGACCATCGCGGGCAGCACCGCGAACGACCGGTTCGGGTTCGCGACCGCGGCCGGCAACGTCGTCACCGCGGAAGGATCACAGACGCGCAACCTCGTCGTCGGCGCGCCGGGCGCGTTCGGCGGCAAGGGTGCGATCTACGTCTACCTCGGCGGCTTCGTCGTCAACAGCCACCTCACCACCGGTGACGCCGTGTTCACGATCGTCGGGCGATCGGGCGACCAGCTCGGCAGCGCGCTGGCGACGGCCGACCTCGACAACGACGGCTACCGCGAGATCATCGTCGGCGCTCCCGGCAACGATCGCATCTACGTCATCAAGGGCGGTCCGTCGCTGAGCGGCACGCGCGACCTGACAGTGTCGCCGCCGGTCGCGCCGGATCTCGAGATCGCCGGCCTCGGGCTCGGCGACGTGCTCGCCGCGGGCGACGTGACCGGCGACGGCATCTCGGATCTGCTGGTCGGCACGTCGGAAGCGGAGTCGGGCGCGGGCGTCGTCTTCCTCTACAAGGGCAAGTCGACGGGCGGCATCCCGACGCAGCCCGACACCGCGTTCGTGGGCTCGACGGCCGGCGACCACGCCGGCGCCAGCCTGCGTCTCCTCGACATCGATCACGACGGCATCCGGGACGTCATCATCGGCGCGCCCGGCGTCGACGGCCCGGCGGCCAGTCGTCCCGACGCCGGCGCGGTGTATCTGCTGTGGGGCGGCGCCGCGCTGACCGGCCGCTACCTTGGCAACTCGGACGTCACCTTCCACGGCGCGGCCGCCGGGATGAACCTCGGCTCGCACGTCTCGGCCGGCGACATCAACCGCGACACGCCGTCGGACATCGTCATGCTGGCGCCGGGCTCGAGCGGCAGCGCCGGCGAGCTCGACATCTACTACGGCCGCAGCGTGCGGACGCAGTACGGCGTCGACCGCGGCGACGGCATGCGCGTCGTCGACTTCGCCGACGCGACGCAGATCGGCCGCCGCATCGTCGGCGACCCGGCGCTCGGCGCGATCAGCTTCACCAACGTGTTCGAGGTCACCGGCGAGGGCGCGCGCGACATCGTCGCCAGCGTCGCCTCGCAGGACTCGTCGACCGGCGCCGTCTACTTCACGATCTCGCCGTCGCTGTCGCTCGACACGAGCAGCGTGTCGATGGTCCTGACGCACGATCAGACCGGGACTTCGGCCAACACCATCACCATCTCCAACCGCAGCATCGTCAGCACGACGTGGGCCGCCACCTCGGCGCAGCCGTGGCTCACGGCCACGCCGGCGACCGGCGCCTCGACGTCGGCGGCGCCGAGCACGTTCAAGGTGCAGGTCAACACCACGGGACTCGCGCCCGGCAGCTATAGCGGAACGCTGAACATCAAGTCGACGAGCCCGCACCTCGACATGACCATCCCGATCAGCGTGTCGCTGACGGTGACCGATACGCTGATGTCGCTCGACGGCCCGGCTGACGGCGCCACCGTCACGGTCCCCTTCCTGGCCTTCGGCTGGGCGATCGACCGCGGCGCCTCGTCCGGCACCGGCGTCGACTCGGTGGCGGTGTTCGCCACCAACGCCGACGATCCCAACGCGAAGCCCCTCTTCGCCGGGTTCGTCAGCTACGGCGTGCCGCGGTCCGACATCGGCGGCATCTACGGCAGCCAGTTCACGAACTCGGGGTACCAGACGCTGATCACGGCGCTGCCCTCGGGCCGCTATCACCTGACGGCCTACGCGCACCAGGCGGCGGCCAACACCTACACGGCATCGGCGACGCGCGACATCACGGTCGTCAACACCGGCATCGTGTGGATGGACACGCCGAGCGAGTCACGGGTGGTGACGTCGGCGTTCGAGGTCGGCGGCTGGGCGATCGATCCCGCGTCTTCGACCGGCACGGGCGTGGACGGCGTGCAGTGCTGGATCTACCCCAACGACGGAGCGGCGATGCCGGTGTTCATCGGCGACGGCAGCTACGGATGGGCGCGCGGGGACGTGGGTGCCGCGTGGGGATCGCGCTTCACCAATTCCGGCTACCACTTCACCGTCACCGGCATGACGCCGGGCCAGTACGTGGTGGCGATCGTCGCGCACAGCACGGCCACCAACGCCTACACCGCGATCCGCGCCGTGCACGTGACCGTCAACGCCAACGCGCTGATGTCGGTGGACTCGCCGTCGGCGGAATCCACGATGGATCACTCGTCGTTCCTCGTGGGCGGCTGGGCGATCGATCGTGCGGCAGTGTCGGGCACCGGCGTCGATGCCATCCACATCTACCTGGTCCCCAACCCGGGGAGCGGCGAGACGCCGATCTTCGTCGGCGTCGGAACGCTCGGCGCGTCGCGTCCCGACGTCGCGGGCCTCTACGGATCGCGGTACCAGAACTCGGGCTACAACCTCACCGTGGACGGCAACGCGCTCGGCCTCACGCCGGGCATCTACGACGTCGCGGTCTGGGCGCACAGTTCGGCGACCGGCACGTTCAACAACGTGGCGGTCGTCCGGATCCACCTCGAGTAAAAGCGCGCGATATGGCGGCGCCCCGCTCCGGCGGGACGCCGCCACGCAGAACCGTCGGGCGGGTTACGTTTTTGAAATCCTGCCGTGAAGACTCCGCATGAACTGCGGGAGTTACCATGGGTACAGCAGTTGCTAGCTGCCCAGGCAAACTCTCATGCGCGTCCTTCGTGTCCTGTCGCTCATGCTCTGTTCGGTGCTGTTCCTCGGCACCCTGTCGGCGGCCGCTGCCTCGATCACGCTGCAGTGGGACGCCAACACGGAGCCGGACATCGCCGGCTACATCCTCGAGTACGGCACGACCAGCGGGGTCTACGACAACCGCGTCGACGTCGGCCGCACCACCACCGCGACGGTGTCGCTCAATCCGGGCAAGTACTACTTCGTGGTGCTCGCCTACTCTCCGGGCGGCACCAGCGACCCGTCGAACGAGCTCGTGGTGACCGTCCCCGGCACCAATCCGGTGATCGCGATCGACACGCCTGGCGATCACGCGACGCTGACGACGGCGTTCGAGGTTGGCGGATGGGCGGCGGATCTCGGCGCGCTCTCGGGGACGGGTGTCGACGGCGTCCTGTTCTACGTCTTCCCGTCCGACGGCGCGGCGCCCGGCGTCTTCATCGGCCAGGGAAGCTACGGCTGGCCCCGTCCCGACGTGGGCGCGCTGTTCGGCTCCGCCTTCACCAACTCCGGATTCCACTTCACGATCACGGGGCTCGGTCCGGGCGCGTATATGCTCGGCGTCTACGCGCGCAGCACGGTCACCGGCGCCTTCAACATCGTCAAGACGCTGCACTTCACAGTCAGCGCGACGGCGCTGATGTCGATCGATGCGCCTGGCGCGGAGGCGACGCTCACGGGCGACGGATTCACGGTGGCGGGCTGGGCGATGGATCGCTCGGTCGAGAGCACGTCGCCCTCGGGCACCGGCGTCGACGCCCTGCACGTCTACGCCTTCCCGAACCCGGGCAGCGGCCAGCCGGCGATCTTCCTCGGGCTGGCCACGCTCGGGGTCGCGCGGCCCGACGTGGGAGGGATCTACGGCTCCCGCTACGGCCACAGCGGCTACACGCTCGACGTCAGCCGATCCGCGATCGGCCTCGCGCCCGGCGTCTACAACATCGCCGTCATCGCGCACAGCGCGGTGAGCAACACGTTCAACAACGTCGCCGTCATCCGCGTCACGCTGCAGTAAGGCACCGCCCGAAGGTCCGGCTGAATCAGGGTGTCCACGGGCTGCGCGGGTGACGCGCGACGGGCGCCCGCCGGCGCGCAGTGCGCGTATCGTCTACCGGCCGGCAGCGCACGCGCACCGGTGGGCTGTCGCGCGGCAGGACCCGCGCGGGTGCCCGTGGACGTCCTGATTCAGCCGCCGAATCGGTCGCGCGGTAAACTGGGGCCCGTGAGCGAGCCCGTGCGCGGCGTCAAGCCGCCGGCCGTCGGCGACGCGTCGTTCGACGAGTACTACTACGCGCACTGCTGCGGCGATCCCTACGAGCGCAACGACGCCCACCTGCGCTTCTTCGCCGGCATCGCCGAGCGGCTGATCGCCGACATCGCGCCCGGGACCGTGCTCGACGCCGGCTGCGCCACCGGGATGCTCGTGGAGGCGCTGCGGCAGCGCGGGGTCGCGGCGACCGGGATCGACCTGTCGTCGTTCGCGATCGAACGAGTCCACGAAAGCGTCCGCGCCTGGTGCCATCACGGGTCGATCGCCGACGAGTTCCCGGCCCGCTACGATCTCATCGTCTCGATCGAGGTCCTCGAGCACATGCCGGTGCGCGCCGCGGAAGCGGCCATCGCCAACTTCTGCCGCCATACCGACGACGTGCTGTTCTCCTCGTCGCCGCTGGACTACAAGGAGCCGACGCACGTCAACGTGCACCCGCCCGAGTACTGGGCGGCGGAGTTCGCCCGGCACGGCTTCTTCCGCGACGTGGACTTCGACGCGTCGTACATCACGCCGTGGGCCGCGCGCTTCCGCCGCGGCACCGAGCCGCTCCACCGCGTCGTCCAGGACTACGAGCGGCGGTTCTGGCAGCTGACGCTCGAGCGCAACGACACGCGCGCCTACTCGATGCAGGTGCAGAACGAGCTGGCCGCGAAAATCGACGAGCTCGCGCGAGCGAACGCCGAGCGGGCGCGCGTCGGCGATGCCGTCGCCGCCAGGGCGGCTGAAGCGGCGCGGCTCCAGCAGGCGCTGCAAACGCGCGAGCAGGAGCTGGCCCAGGCACGCGACCGCATCTTCCACATGGAACGCAGCCTGTTCTGGCGCCTGCGGTCCCTGTTCCGGCGCTAGGCATTACCTCCGTCCCCATTCCTGCGGAATCCCCCCGTCGCGTCCGTCCATAGGAAGAGAGCATTTGACACCGTTCAGGAGGTCGGCGAAGATCTGCACCTCCCCGTCCACACCTGGCCAACGTCACCCTACGCTGTTGCTCCGGCGCAGAGCCGGAAAGAGGTTTGCCGTGTCGAAGTTGCAGATACCTGTCCGGACGGCGGTGACGCTCGCCTTCACGGGCGTGCTCACTTTGATCGTCGTCGGACGTGACGGGCTCTCGCCCCAGCTGCAAATCCCGGCCGTCGCGGCGCCCGCCGCCGCGCAACAGGCGGCAGCCCTGCCGGCTGTCGCTCAGCAGGCGTCCGCGTCGAACGCGGCCAGGACGATCTCGAAGCGCGCGCAGCGGGCGCGCGAGGAACGTGAAGGGGATGGCGCCGAGGCCCGCGAGCGCAGGTTCGAAGAGCGGGAACGCAAGTACGGCCCGCGGCCCGACCATCCCGGCGAAGCGATCGCGTTCCGCCGGCTGTCGCTGATCGACGAGAACGGCTACATCCCGCCCGACGGCCTGATGAAGGCGAAGCAGCATGTCGACATGATGCGTGCCAACCGGGCGTCGCTCCCCGCACCAACCGCCGGCCTGAGCCGCGCGGCCTGGACGTGGAAAGGTCCCGGGAACATCGGCGGGCGCACACGCGCGCTCGCGATCAATCCGTCGAATACCTCGGTGATCTTCGCCGGCACGGTCGGCGGCGGCATCTGGAAGACGACGAACGGCGGCACGAGCTGGTCGGTGGTGGACGACTTCATGGCCAACCTGGCGGTGACGTCGATCCTGTACCAGCCGGGCAGCACGTCGATCATGTACGCGGGCACGGGCGAAGGCTTCTGGAACGGCGATGCCATCCGCGGCGCCGGCATCTTCAAATCCATCGACGGCGGCACGACCTGGACGCAGCTGAGCTCCACCGCGAACTCGAATTTCTACTACGTGAACCGCCTGGCGATGTCGCCCGACGGCTCCATCCTCCTGGCCGCGACGCGGAGCGGGCTCTTCAAGAGCATCGACGGCGGCGTCAGCTTCAACTTCTCGGGGACCGCTCCGACCTCCGGCGCCACCGACGTCAAATTTCTTCCGGGCAGCAACACCATGGCGGTCGCGTCCGGGTACAACGGCACGGCCTACTACTCCACCAACGGCGGCACGTCCTGGTCTCCAAGCTCGCTCGCGCTGGGCGGCAGCTTCACCCGCGTCGAGCTCGCCGTTTCGCCGAGCATGCCGGCGAACGTCTACGCGGTGGTGGACCATGCCACCATCAACAGCGGACGCCTTTACAAGAGCACCAACAACGGCGTCAGTTACTCCCTCGTCAGCACGCCGGGTCACCTGGGCCAGCAGGGCTGGTACGACAACGTGATCTGGGTCGATCCGACCAACGACAACAACCTTGTCGTCGGGGGCATCGATCTCTATCGCAGCACCAACGGCGGCGTGAATTTCACGAACGTCAGCAGCTGGCAGTTCGCGCCCGCATCCGCGCACGCCGATCACCACGCGATCGTCAACGACCCGGGGTACAACGGCACGACCAACAGGCGCGTCTACTTCGGCAACGACGGCGGCGTCTACAAGGCCGAGGACGTCATGGCCGTGCAAAACGGCCCGACGAGCACCGGGTGGACCTCGCTGAACAACTCGTTCGGCCCGACGCAGTTCTACGGTGCGGCCGGCCACGCCGCAACCGGCCGCATCACCGGCGGCACGCAGGACAACGGGGATCTGTTCCTCGGCACGGGCCTGGGAACGTCGAGCTGGGTCGACCGCTTCGGCGGCGACGGCGGCTTCTCCGCCTACGACCCCGTCGACGCCAACACGTTCTACGGCGAGTACGTCTTCCTGACCGTCCACCGCAATACCAGCGGCGGAGGCGCGTTCTCGCAGGACATCTGGGGCCCGACCGACGTCAACTGGAACGCGTGCAAGGCGGCGCCCTACCGGATCGACGACGCGTGCGCCGAGATGATCCTCGGCTTCTCAGGTACGGGTGCCGCGAACTTCATCGCCCCCTTCATCCTCGATCCCAACAACGCCAACACGATGCTCGCCGGCGGCTTGACGCTGTGGCGCACCAACGATGTGAAGACGGCGAACACCCCCTCGACGGGACCGACGTGGACGGCGATCAAGGCGCCCCTCGGATCGTCGTGCGGCACGTTCTGCATCAACGCCATCGCCGTCGCGCCCGGTAACTCGGCGCTCATCTATGTCGGCTACAACAGCGGCGACGTCTACATGACGACGAACGGCACGGCGGCGACACCGACGTGGAACAAGGTCGACTCCGGCAGCATGCCCAACTCGCAGGTGCAGCGCATCGCCATCGACCCGAACAACAACAACTCGGTGTGGGTGGCGTTCGGCGGCTACGCGACGAACAACCTGTGGCACAGCAGCAACGGCGCGTCGGCGGCGGCCACCTGGGCGCTGTCGACCGGCTCGGGCGGCACCGCCCTGCCGGCCGCGCCGATTCGCGGCATCGCGATCCATCCCACGACCGCCAACACCATCTACGTCGGCACCGAAGTCGGCGTGTTCGCCAGCGGCGACGGCGGCGCCACCTGGGGCGTCAACGACGGGCCGGCCAACGTGTCGGTCGACGAGCTGAGCTGGATGGGCACGACGCTGATCGCCGCCACGCACGGCCGCGGCGTCTGGACCACGACGCCGAACCAGACGATCACGAGCGACATCTCGATCGACGCGCCGGCCAACGGCTCGACGGTGGCGATGCCGATCACCGTGTCGGGCTGGGCGATCAATCGAGGTGCCTCGAGCGGCACCGGGGTGGACGCCGTCCACATCTATCTCACGCCGGCCGGCGGCGCCGCGACGTTCCTGGGCGCGGCCACCTATGGCTCGGCACGCTCCGACATCGGCGCCATCTACGGCTCGCAGTTCACCAATAGCGGTTACACCTTCACCGGCGGCAGCGGCTTTGCCGCCGGCGCCTACACGGTGACCGCCTTTGCGCACAACGCGACCACCGGGACCTTCGACGCCGCGGCCAGCGTCAACATCACCGTCGGCACGCCGACGGGCAATCCGCAGATCGGCGTCGACACGCCGACCGCGAACCAGGTCGTCACCTCGTCGTTCGAGATCGGCGGCTGGCTGCTCGACGCCAATGCCCCCTCGGGGACCGGCGTCGACGACGTGAAGATCTACGTGCAGCTGCCGGGCGCGCCCGCGCCGGGCGTGTTCATCGGGCACGGCCGTCTGGGACTCTCGCGCCCCGACGTCGGCGCGATCTACGGGTCGCGGTTCAACAATGCCGGGTTCCACTTCACCATCACCGGCCTGTCGCCCGGGCCCGCCACGTTGTGGGTCATCGGGCACAGCACGGTGACCAGCAGTGACTCGATCAGCAAGGCCGTCCCCTACACCGTCAGCGCCACCGGGCTGATGTCGGTGGACGTGCCCACGTCGGAGTCGATCATCACCGCCAACACGTTCAGCGTCGGCGGCTGGGCGATCGATCGCTCCGTCGAAGGAACGGCGCAGGCAGGCACCGGCATCGACAGCGTCGTGGTCTACGCCTTCCACAACCCGGGCAGCGGCGAGCCGGCGGTGTTCCTCGGCGAGGCCAGCTACGGCATCGCGCGGTCCGACGTCGCCGCCTTCTACGGCAGCCGCTACACCAACTCGGGCTATGGGTTCATCGTCGATCGCGCGGCCGCGGGGTTGGGCACCGGCGAGTACAACATCGTCCCGATCGCGCACAACACGATCACCAACACCTACAGCAACCTGGCCATCGTCCGCGTCGTCCTGCAGTAACGCGCGCCTGACGGCGCGCGCGGACAGCGGGCCGGGAGCCGGGTCAGGGGGCTTTCAGCCCGCTGCCTCGGTCCCCCGCCGGTTGCCCTCTCGAGGTGCTCCATGGTCGCACAGTCGTTCTTCGCACTTCTGATGAGCCTCACCGTGCTGGCGCAGGTGCCGGGCATTGCCGCGGCGGAGTTCGCGGCCATCAGGGCCCGTCAACTTCCCGCCGACACCGCGCCGGGGTCCGAGGAGCTGATCATCCGGCTGCCGGATGCGCTGCCGGCGGGCGCGCCGGCGCCGGTCGCCGCGCCCGTGCTGCCGCTCGTGGCCCGCGCGGCGCAGACGGCCGCCGCCGTGCGGGAACGCGATCCGCAGTTGGCGAGCGATCGCCTGGTCGTCATCGCCTACACCGCCGACGGCGCCGTCGCCGACTGGCGCGTCGCCCCCGATCCGCGCATCGTTCGTTCGGAGCAGCCCAATGATGCGACCGGGCTGCTCTCGGGCCGCGTGCTGCTCCAGACGGGCGTCGATCTGCACGTGCCGATCGCCGCGCTGCCGTCGATCGCCCTCGTCCGCATCTACCAGCCGCGCTGGAACGGCGCGGCGTTCGATCTCGAGCCCGTCGGCTCGGTGGACCTGCGGCGATGACGCGTCTCCATCGCTCGCTCACCGTCGTCGTCTGGGTTACGCTGGTATTCGGTCTGGCGCGCACCGGCGCGGCCGAACCGGTCACCACGATCCGCAACAACGGCCCGTCCAGCAATCGCATCGACCTCGTCGTGCTCGGCGACGGCTACACCGCGGCGGACATCTCCAGCGGCAAGTACGCCACCGACGTGAACAACGCGGTCAACGGCTTCTTCGCGCAGCAGCCCTACGCCGAGTACAGCCGATACTTCAACGTGCAGCGGATCGACGTGACGAGCAACCAGTCGGGGGCGGACAAGCCGCAGAGCGGGATCTTCCGCGACACGGCGTTCGACGCGACCTACTATTGCGCCCAGATCCAGCGGCTCATCTGCGTCGACACGAACAAGGTCAACAACGCGATCAGCCGCTCGATCCCGGATCCCAACGCGAAGGACATGATCCTCGTGCTCGTCAACGATCCCGAGTACGGCGGATCGGGCGGCGCCGTCGCCGTCGCGTCGCTGGACCCGTCGGTCGTCGAGCTGGTGCTGCACGAGACCGGGCACAGCTTCGGCCTGCTGGCCGACGAGTACTGGGACCAGCCGCCGACCTGCAGCCTCGTCGAGCCATCCGAAGCCAACGCGACCACCAACATCGGGCGCGCGACGATCAAGTGGAAGCAGTGGGTCGACGCGTCGACGCCGCTGCCGACCACGACGACGGCGCCGGGCGTGCCCGGGGCCTACCAGGGCGCGAAGTACTGCCCGTCCGGCATGTACCGCCCGACCTACGGGTCGAAGATGCGCTTTCTCGGCTCGCCCTTCGAGCAGATCAACACCGAGCAGATCGTCCGCCGGATGTACAGCTTCGTCCACCCGATCGACTCGGCGCTGCCCGTCGGCCCGGTGTCCGTTGCGCAGGACGCCAGCCAGGCGTTCAGCGTCACCGTCGGCCAGCCGCAGACGCACGCGCTCGACGTCGCATGGACGGTGGACGGGGCGCCGGCGGGCAGCGGCCCCGCGCTCACGCTGAACGCGCAGTCCTATTCGATCGGAACGCACACCCTTACTGCGACTGTCTCCGACCCGACGGCCTACGTGCGATCGGATCCCTCGTCATTGCTGCGGCAGACCTTCTCGTGGTCGGTGAACGTGACCGCGCCAATCGGGACGCTGATCGCGATCGACGCCCCCGCCTCGGGCGCGACGGTCACGCGGCCGTTCACCGTCAGCGGCTGGGCGGTCAACCGCTCGGCGTCGAGCGGGACCGGTGTCGACGCGGTGCACGTCTACGCCACGCCGAGCGGCGGCGCCGCGGCGTTTCTCGGCGCGGCCGTCTACGGCAGCCCGCGCAGCGACATCGGCGCGCTGTACGGCTCGCAGTTCACCAACTCGGGCTGGACGCTGTCGAACGCCGGCAGCGGCTTGGCCGCCGGCGTCTACACGGTGACTGCCTACGCCCACAACTCGATCACCGGGACCTTCGACGCCACCCGCAGCGTCACCATCACCGTTGCCGTGCCGACGGGGAACCCGCAGATCGGCGTCGACACGCCGGCCGCGAACCAGATCGTCACCTCGTCGTTCGAGATCGGCGGCTGGCTGCTCGACGCCAATGCCCCCTCGGGGACCGGCGTCGACGACGTGAAGATCTACGTGCAGCTGCCGGGCGCCCCCGCGCCCGGCGTGTTCATCGGCCACGGCCGCCTCGGTCTGTCGCGTCCCGACGTCGGCGCGCTCTTCGGCTCGCAATTCAACAGCGCCGGGTTCCACTTCACCATCACCGGGCTGTCGCCCGGGCCGGCCACGTTGTGGGTCATCGGGCACAGCACGGTGACCAGCAGTGACTCGATCAGCAAGGCCGTCCCCTACACCGTCAGCGCCACCGGGCTGATGTCGGTGGACGTGCCCACGTCGGAGTCGATCATCACCGCCAACACGTTCAGCGTCGGCGGCTGGGCGATCGATCGCTCCGTCGAAGGAACGGCGCAGGCAGGCACCGGCATCGACAGCGTCGTGGTCTACGCCTTCCACAACCCGGGCAGCGGCGAGCCGGCGGTGTTCCTCGGCGAGGCCAGCTACGGCATCGCGCGGTCCGACGTCGCCGCCTTCTACGGCAGCCGCTACACCAACTCGGGCTATGGGTTCATCGTCGATCGCGCGGCCGCGGGGTTGGGCACCGGCGAGTACAACATCGTCCCGATCGCGCACAACGCGATCACCAACACCTACAGCAACCTGGCGATCGTGCGCGTCGTGCTGCAATGACCCTTTCCCGGCTCGGTGCCGCGCTGGTTCCGCTCGTCTCGATACTGGCGGGCGCATGCGCCGTGCTCGCGGCCGCAGCGTCGACGCCGCCGCCGGCGACGCTGAATCTGTCGCAGGACCTGGTGACGCTGGGGGTCGCCGCGACGAACATGGTGCCGAACCAGCCCTCGCTCGATGCGGGGCCGCTCTTCATGGCGGGTGTCGAGTACGCGAAAGCGAAAGGCATTTCGACCGTCGTCGCAGATCCCGGTTCGTACTATTTCTCGAGCATCTGGAACGTCCCCGGTTCAAATACGCACGTCGCCGTGAGCGGGATCGACAACATGACGATCGATCTGCACGGCGCGGACTTGATCTTCACGCACCCGATGTTCTACGGAGTGATCGTCTACGCCAGTACCAACGCGGTGCTGCAGAACTTCACGGTCGATTACCAGCCCCTGCCGTTCACGCAGCTCCGGGTCGTCTCGGTCGATGTGCCGAATCTGCGGATTCAATATTCGGTCGAACCCGGGTATCAGGATCCAGTCACGTTCAATTCGTTCCCCCTGCCGCCGGGAGTGGTCACCCCCGAGATACAGGTGCACGTGTTCAGGAACGGACGGCCCATCCTGCCCCGGTTGTTCACGCAGCTCCCGTTCGGCGGTTCCCGCTTCTCCCTCGTGTTTCCGTCGTCAGCGGAGACGCTGGCGGCGGTCCGTCCCGGGGATGTGGTTGCCGTTTCGCCGCACAGTCCCAATGACGCGGTCGGTCTGAATCACTGCACGGGCTGCACGCTGCGGAAGATCACCGTCTTTTCCTGTGCCTGCGGCGAGGCCGTTCAATCGATTTCGGTGCAATCGACGGTTATGGAACGGATCTATGCCATTCCCAAGCCCGGCACGGATCGTCTCATCAGCACACCGTCCGCGGTGGCTGTTGGCGTTTCCGGGCCGAACAACCAGATTCGGCTCTCGCGCAGTGTCCGCAACACCGATGATGCGTTCTGGTTCTGGGGCCGAGTCGTCGGCACGGTGCAAGCGCAGTCCGACAGCCGGACCTTCACCGTCGCGGCGAATACGGCATGGACCTGGAAGGGCTTGGGCGACAACGTCGCGAACGGCGTGCCTGTCGGCTTCGAGAACCCGTCGACCGGCGCGACGCTGGGCTCTGCGGTGATTGTGTCACAAGGCACGCCGGCGAGCTCGTTTCCGTACGAAACCACGTACACCTTCGATCGCGATCTGCCCGGCAGTCTGGTCGGATCGGTCATGTCCACGAACGACCCGGCGCTCAACGGCGCGAATTCAGTGATCGAGCGGAGCGCATCGCACAACTCGAGCTGCTGCCGCGGCATCTATCTCGCCGGATTGTCCAGTGCCACCGTTCGCGGGAACTACATCGATCGCGCGTCGTGGGCGGGAGTGACGCTCGTCCACTCGATGGCGCCGGGCGATCCGCCGACCGCGCCGCCAAACGGCGTGACCGTGACGAATAACGTCATCGACGGGACCGTCTTGAAGTCCGACTGGTGGTGGTTCGAGATGGCCGCCATCCAGTCCGTCACGTTGACGACGGCATACGATCTGATGCCGGGCAGCCCGTTCTCGAATCTGACCGTGACGAACAACTTCATCGCCGATTCGGGCCGCTCGGCCATCTGGCTCGGCAACACGAACGGCGGGAACATCAGCGGCAATTACCTCCTCCAGCCGAATCAGCGCCCGGACACGGCGAACGCCTACACCGGCCGGCCGGGCGACGAGTTGCGGCCGCTCGTCGTGGATACCACGTCCACCGGCATTGGCGTGTCGAACAACACGATCGACACGACGTCGGGAAAGCTGTTCGTAACCGACGCTCAGTTCAACGAGCTCGCCGCGTACGCGCCCGGTGCGACGGCTCGACTGAGCGCCTTCAACATCGGCTCGCTCGCAGCTCCGACCGCGACGCTGACGGATGCGGACGGCGTCGTCAGATCGGCGACGATCCAGAGCACGACCGTGCACGCGCTCGACGTGCAGGTGCCGGCGGGCGCCGCGCTCGGCGGCGCGTACTTCACGCTCACCTCGGGTGGCGCGAAATACTTCGGGACACTCTTCGTCGACAGCCAGGACAACGTGCCCACGGTGAACGGCTGCGTCTACGACGTGATGCCGGCGTCGCTGTCGGTACCGGCCACCACGACCACGCTGTCGGTGCTCGTGGTGACCGCGGCGGGCTGCGCGTACCAGGCGACCGACGCGGACACGTTCGTGACGGGAGCGAGCGGCAATGGCACCGCGGTGATCGGCGTCAGCATCGCGGCCAACACCGGCGCCGCTCGCACCACGACCATCGAGATCGCGGGGCAGCCGTTCACCCTCACGCAGGCGGCGATGCCGGTGGCGTCGGACCTCAGCATCGAAAGCCCGGCCAACGGCGCAACCGTGGCCATGCCGATCACCGTCTCGGGCTGGGCGATCAACCGGGGGGTCTCGAGCGGCACCGGCGTCGACGCCGTCCACATCTATCTCACGCCGGCCGGCGGCGTCGCGACGTTCCTCGGCGCGGCGACCTACGGCACGGCGCGCCCCGACATCGGCGCGATCTACGGCTCGCAGTTCACCAACAGCGGTTACACCTTCACCGGCGGCAGCGGCTTCGCCAACGGCAGCTACACCCTGACGGCGTTCGCGCACAACGCGCTCACCGGCACCTTCGACACCGCGCGCAGCGTCACCATCACCATCGGCACGCCGGTCGGCAATCCGCAGATCGGCGTCGATACGCCAACCGCGAACCAGATCGTCACCTCGTCGTTCGAGATCGGCGGCTGGCTCCTCGACGCCAACGCGTCCTCGGGCACCGGCGTCGACGACGTGAAGATCTACGTGCAGCTGCCAGGCGCGCCCGCGCCCGGCGTGTTCATCGGGCACGGCCGTCTGGGACTCTCGCGCCCCGACGTCGGCGCGCTCTTCGGCTCGCAATTCAACAGCGCCGGGTTCCACTTCACCATCACCGGGCTGTCGCCCGGGCCGGCCACGTTGTGGGTCATCGGGCACAGCACGGTGACCAGCAGTGACTCGATCAGCAAGGCCGTCCCCTACACCGTCAGCGCCACCGGGCTGATGTCGGTGGACGTGCCCACGTCGGAGTCGATCATCACCGCCAACACGTTCAGCGTCGGCGGCTGGGCGATCGATCGCTCCGTCGAAGGAACGGCGCAGGCAGGCACCGGCATCGACAGCGTCGTGGTCTACGCCTTCCACAACCCGGGCAGCGGCGAGCCGGCGGTGTTCCTCGGCGAGGCCAGCTACGGCATCGCGCGGTCCGACGTCGCCGCCTTCTACGGCAGCCGCTACACCAACTCGGGCTATGGGTTCATCGTCGATCGCGCGGCCGCGGGGCTCGGCACCGGCGAGTACAACATCGTCCCGATCGCGCACAACACGATCACCAATACCTACAGCAACCTGGCGATCGTGCGCGTCGTGCTGCAGTAACCTGCATCCATGCACAAGGCGATTGCATCCATCGCGGTCGCGATTGCGCTGATCGTCGCGCGCGGGCAGACGCCGCGCGCGATGCAGCACTCGAGGGCGGCTTCGTCCGCCGTTGCAGGCATCGGCCCCGGCAGCTTCACCTGGATCGGTCCTGAGAGCATGGGAGGCGACGTCAGCTCACTGGCGATCGATCCTTCGAATCCGTCGAAGATCTTTGCGTCGACCCCGGTCGGCCTCTGGCGCTCGCTTGACGGCGGCGCCAACTGGTCGCGCGTGGCGACGTTCGGCGACAGCACGGTGAACGTGGTGGTCGTCAATCCGGCGGACCCGTCGATCGTCTATGCGGGCATGACAGGACCGCTCGCGCTCTGGAAGTCTACTGACGGAGGTGACACGTGGACCGGGCTGCCCCCGCCGAACGGTGCCGCCTGGGGCAGCGTCTCGACTCTCCACATCTCGGCGGACGGATCCACGCTCCTGGCGCGGGACGGCGCCGTGTGGCGCAGCACGGATGGCGCGGCGACGTGGACACTCACGCTGTCGTTTCCCAGCCCGCGGATCCCGGTCGTGGTCGACGACGTCGCATTCGTCGAGGGCGGCCTGGGCGCCATCGCACTGGTCGAGGGTCTCTCGAGCACTGGCGCCTGGTATTCCAGCGATGGCGGCGTTTCATGGCACGCATCGCAGGGACTACCCACGCTGGATTACACCGAGGCGATCGGCACCGATGCGTCATCAGGGCTCGTGTACGTCGTGAATGGCCTTTCGATCTTCAGAAGCACCGACGGCGGCGCCACGTTCACGAGGCGCGGCGCCGTTTTCCTTGCCGGCCGCGGCTCGATCTGGATCGATCCCGCCGACGGCGACCACCTGCTCGTGGGACTCAGCGATCTCCTGGAGAGCACCGACGCCGGTGCCACCTTCACGCAGGTCAGCAACGACAGCCTGCCGGAATCACTGGGTTACGGGATAAATGCCATCGTTCCCCATCCAGCGTTCGACGGCACGACGAACCGGCGCCTGTATTTCGCGACACTCACGGGGGTGTTCAGGGCGGATGACATCAGCGCCCTCGACGCGAGCGGCGCCGGCTATACGCCGCTCAATCATGGGCTCAACGTCGCGTACGTCGACAGTGCGGCAGGGATCGCGGCCTCCGGCACCGTCCTGGCAAACACGCCGCTTGGTATCGCGCGCCATCGCGCCGGCACGTCGACCGAAGAGTGGACGCGCTTGGGCAGCGAGTCGAAACGCGCGGTTTCCGGTACCCTTTTGCCTGACCCGTCCGGAGCCAGCGTGTTCTTCGATCGCGACGGAAGGCTCTACCGCAGCGATTCCGATGGCGCCGCACCGGCCGAGCCGATCGATGGCACCTATTGGAACGGCTCGACCTACGTGTGCAAGCAACCGCCGTACGTGCTCAATTGCGGTGGCGCAGGCTACATCGATCGCACCCTCGTCGATCCCGCGCACGCCAACACGCTCGTAGTCGTTATTCACACGGCAACCGGCGCCATCTGGAGAACGACGAATGCCAACGCCGCCGTGACCGAGACGACCGGTCCGGTGTGGCAGCAAATCTCTCCTCCGCCGGCATTCGGTGCCGTGGACGACGTCGCGCTCGGCGGGAACGGCGTCATGTGGGCTGGAGGCTACGGCGCGGGCGGGGTCTGGAGGCTCGCGAGGACGACGAACACGCTCTCGAACCAGCCGGACTGGATTGACGTGACGCCGCCGGCTACCGGGTACCCGGATAGTCCCATGATCATCACGGTGGACGCCGTTGCGCCAGGGACGGCGCTCCTCAGGTTGGGCGGGGCTGTTTCCGAGGCTTTCACCTCCTTGTGGCGAACTGTCGACGGCGGCACATCGTGGACGCGCTTGCCGCTCACCGGGCCCGACGCCTTTCCCTCAGGCACCTGGATCACGACCCTCGTCACGCACCCGACGGCGGGAGGGTGGCTATACGCCGGGACATCCAATGGTCTGTACTCGAGCGACGACGATGGCGATACGTGGCGCGCCGCCGCCGATGCGCTCGGCCACGGCAGCGTGCAAGGCTTGTCGTGGATGGGACGACAGCTCGTCGTCACTGCTGCGTACCGCGGCGTGTTCGTCTCCGCGCGGCCGCTCGATCGGTCCAGAATCAGTGTGGACACGCCCGCTCCCGGGAGCACAACGGCCGCTCCCCTCACGATCTCGGGATGGGCCATCAGCGAGAGCGCGCTGAGCGGCACCGGCGTCGACGCCGTCCACGTCTACGCCGTTCCGACTGGAGGCGCTGCCGTCTTCCTCGGGGCGGCAGCCTACGGCGCAGCCCGGCCGGAGATCGGCGCCCTGTTCGGCTCACAGTTCACGAACTCCGGATACGAGCTGACGACGGGCGCGGCGCTCCCGGCGGGAAGCTACACGATCCTCGTGTTCGCGCACAACGCGACCACCGGCACCTTCGACGCATCCGCGAGCGCCGGCATCACCATCGCCGCGCCGACGGGCAATCCGCAGATCGGCGTCGACACGCCGGCCGCGAACCAGATCGTCACCTCGTCGTTCGAGATCGGCGGCTGGCTGCTCGACGCCAATGCCCCCTCGGGGACCGGCGTCGACGACGTGAAGATCTACGTGCAGCTGCCGGGCGCGCCCGCGCCGGGCGTGTTCATCGGGCACGGCCGTCTGGGACTCTCGCGCCCCGACGTCGGCGCGATCTACGGGTCGCGGTTCAACAATGCCGGGTTCCACTTCACCATCACCGGCCTGTCGCCCGGGCCCGCCACGTTGTGGGTCATCGGGCACAGCACGGTGACCAGCAGTGACTCGATCAGCA
>JADMIO010634389.1_pt1 | contig 102556 bp, 72 predicted proteins | sample 8958161 | NCBI WGS metagenome assembly JADMIO01 (sample SAMN16585339, study PRJNA669376) | soil metagenome | isolation source: Crop rotation soil | place: USA: Cullars Rotation, Alabama | collected 2011 | reverse complement strand
CCGCGACTTCAAGTCACGTGAATTCCAAGCTTCGGATCCCACTGTGCTGGAAAGCAGTGAGCAGGGCATCCGGAGCTATGAAGTAGAGAAGAGCGCAGACGGCAGCAGCTTCAGCAAGATGACCACCGTTATGGCCAAAGGCCAGAGCAGCAACAGCTATGGCTGGTTCGATGCAGCAGTGAACAGTGGTAAGAACTACTACCGGATACGGATAGTGTCGACAGACGGCAGTGTAAGCTACAGCCAGGTGCTGGTGGTGAACACGGGAGCAGGCAAGGGCATCTTCGCCTTGTATCCCAACCCTGTGAAAGGCAGCGAAGTGACACTGCAACTGGGCAATATGGAGAAAGGCAAATATGCGCTGCTGGTGTATAACAACGCCGGTCAGAAAGTGCTGACCAAAGAGATCGTTCATTTGGGCGGCAGCGCTACGGAAGATCTGAAGCTTGGCAGTGCACTGGCAAGTGGTGTGTACCGTGTATCGCTTGTAAGCAACAAAGGCACTACACAAAACCAGACACTGGTGGTGCAGAGATAACAGACGATAGATAAAAGTTTTTAGATAATAGACAATAGATAACAATAGGTCTCCGCCAAGCGGAGACCTATTGTTTAATAGCTACGTTAAAATTTGTTAGCTGCGAGAAGGATTAGGTGATTGCAGCGGCCGGAGTTTGGAAGTTTCTCTCACCGATGCGGAATAAAAAACCTTACGTGTGTTACTGTAACACACGTAAGGTTTTTCTTTTATACACAGCCGGTATTTTTTGTCTCATCCGTGTAGGAGAATGTTTATAATACCGTTAGCTCATCAGCAAGAATTCCTTTGCGGATGCCGGGACTATTATTGATAACAGAACGCACTTCTAAGCGATAAGTCCCTGCCGAAAGATTAGCAGAAGAAGGGATAACAAATATGAGTTCTGCCGGTTTGTTCTTTAGCATTTTAGTAGTTACCCTTGTTTCAGTGTTGCTGGAAGTATTAATAAAAAATACGCCCTGGCTGGGATCGGCTTCATCAAATTTCAGCAATGAACCACGCAGCCTTGCCCCTCCCCCGGGAGTAACAACTTCATCAACCTGCTCGGTCGTATTATCAGTAAAATGAAGCGGGACGGGCAACCTTTCCCGGGGTGCTACTTTTTCAACCCTAATATTTTCCTGGGCTTCCTTGAGACGCATACCCATATTGATACGTAACCGCACCTGGTGCCGTGCACTATCGAAGCTATCCTCACTATCGGTAAAAACGCCTGAAACACGCGGGCTAATGTTAATAAGAGGCGTCACAATACTGTTACCATCTTTTACCAGCCGCACGATACCCCGAACAATTTCTTCAAAATTGGCAAGGGCTTCTGCTTTTGTTACGGTGCTACCCTCATGTGTCATTTGATCGTACACATCTTCGATACTAAATGACTTTCCGGGTAAGGTAATTGCCATGTGGTCATTAGGATCTGCAGTTAGCAGATTCGGAACCAGATAATACTGTAAAGACATACAAAATGGTTTTAGGTGAAAAATGTGGTCTGTCACCTGGAAAACGGTTGATCGTATGTCAAATTTTGTGCAGGTCTATCCTGTGAACCATTACAACGATTTTTTAAGAAATCCCGGTGGAAACGTTGCCGGGAACGATGTAATCCCTCAGTTTTTTTGCAAAGTTTTTGCTAATTCAACCGGATGACATAGTTTGCACACGAAATTTCTTAACGACTAAACTAAAGGAATCAACAATTATCCCTTGGAAGAACTGCATTTAAAGGATTTTTTACACAAGATTTTCTAACACCGAAAAGGAAATTCAAGCCAGTTAAAAATGGTCCTCACTGTGGCGGAATATGCCCGGTGGTTCCCAATAAAATAGTCTTGTTTCAAACTTATATTATAAACTAATTGACCTATGACGAAATTTTCCACCCAGTATCAGCATCCAAACTACAAAGATCTTAACCCCCAAACATTTAATCATTCCAAAACAGCTTTTCTTATGAAAACATTGCTAAGTAAATCCGGCATATTCGCCATGGTATTTGTGATTGCCAATTTGTTTTTTGGAAGTAGTGTATTTGCACAAAATAACAGGTACTGGCGAGGCACTACTGGTGGCGCATGGAACACAAATACTAACTGGAGTACAACTCTGGGTGGCGCTTCTTGTGGCTGTACGCCGGCCGCTGGCGATAATGTATTTATTCCTGTAGATCAATCAGCAGCTATTACGGCTGTACCAACCATTAGTTTATTATCTCTGACCATAGGTGGAACCTGCAATTTGCAAAGTTCCGCAGGTACCGGGGGTTCGACTACTATAACAACTACAGGCACGTTCTCAGTTGCTGCGGGTAAAACTTTTACACTTGGCTTGAGTAATACTGGCCGCCTCGACTTTTTGCTGTCATCTACCGGGACGGGCACCGTTGACGGCACAGTTTTCATGAACTCCTATAATGGCTCGGGATTTGACCGCGAGTTCCAGGTTGACGGTACCCTGACTATTAGTTCTGCCGGCCTTCTTAACGGACAGAACACAAGTCTTTTTACGCTTAGCGCAGGTGCAACCTTAAAGATAGCAAATGCAAACGGGATAGCTGCGACCGGCGCAACCGGGGCAATAACAATACCTGGTACGCGTACATTTGCTGCGGGGGCAAATTATGAATATAACGGAACTGCAGCACAGATAGCAGGAACCGGCCTTACCCAAAACAATCCTGCAAAACTTACCATTAACAACAGTGCAGGTGTTACTCTAAGTGCTGCCACAACAATTTCCGGTTTGTTAACCATGTCGAGCGGCACATTGAACTGTGCAGATTTGGCGCTTACGGTTGGTTCATTAACAGGATCGGGTAATATAAGTAATTCTACAGGGGGAACCACGGCCCGGACCATAACTATCGGGAGTGATAATACAAGTCCCGCAGTCTATAGCGGAATTATAAGCAACGGTACAAATACAGGTGGAGTATCGCTTACCAAAACAGGCACCGGGACATTGACTTTATCAGGTGCTAATACATATACTGGTAAAACGACAATTTCCGGCGGAGCAATCAGCATTAATACGATTGCTGTTATTGGCGCTGCCAGCAGTGCTTTAGGCGCGCCCGCTGCTGCTCCAAACAGTACAATTGATATCTCAGGAACCGGATCATTAATTTATACAGGTGCTGGCCATTCATCAGATCGAGTAATAAATCTTACAGCAAGCGGAGGTACTATTAAAGCATCCGGTTCCGGAACCTTGAATTTGAGTGGTGGTGTTACCGGAAATACTTTTAATCTTATTCTCGCGGGAACCGGCATTGGTATTGAAAGCGGAGTGATTGGAACAACAACAGGGACTGTTACAAAGAATGAAGCAGGAACCTGGACATTGTCAGGCGCAAGTACCTATACGGGCCTGACAACAGTGAGCGCCGGAACCCTTCAGCTTGGTGCTGCCGGCGGTGCAACGAATACTCCTTTAGGTACAACTGCAGCAGGAACATCGGTTACAGCAGGAGCAGTGCTTGACCTGAATGGTTTTACATTGGGAACTTCAGAAGCGCTTACTTTAAACGGTACAGGCATATCAAGCGGTGGTGCTTTAATAAACGGCGGAGCAGCCGCCACTTATAATGGCGCCATCACACTGGGTAGTACAAGTAGTATTGGAACTACCGGGAATATAACTCTTGGTTCTGCCGGAGTAAGTGGTGGTCAGGGTTTAACAAAAGTAGGAGCAGGTGTATTGAGCTTAGGCAGCGGTACTGCAACTATTGGGGCGCTTACCATCTCTGCAGGAACGCTTACTTCCACAACAGCCACATTGAATGTTGCAGGAGATTTTGCCAACAGCGCAACTTTTACACATAACAGCGGCGCCGTAACTTTTAATGGAACTGCACAAGCTATAAATGTAGGGTCGTCTACATTCAACAACGTAACACTGGGCGGCAGCGGGACCAAAACATTGAATGCTTTAACTGCTTTCAATAACCTTACAATAAACACAGGGGTTATCGCCAATCTCAGCACATTTGCACATACAGCCACCAGGCTAACACTTGCTTCCAGCATAGGGGCAACATCAGGCACCTGGGGCAGCACATCTTCAGTGCCCTTGGCATCACATACCAACAATACTTTTTTTGCAGCTACAACAGGTTATGTAACGGTGAGTACGGACAATTGTGCCGGCTTTGATTTTGCGGTGAGCAGCGTACCCGCTATCTGTGAAGGCGCTACTTCGTTTATCATAAATTATACAAGCACGACAGGCAGCCCGGATCGGTATACTATATCCGGTTCAGGGTTTACTAATGTAACCGATGGAGTATTAAGTGGTGGTTCAATTACCGTTGCTGTTCCCGGAGGCGCCAGTGCAGGTTCTATCTCCTTTACCTTAACAGTAAAAAACAGTATAGGTCAATGTGTTTCCGGCAGTATCAGTAACCCTGGGGTAACGGTAAATGTCCGGCCAACACCTACATTTACAGCATCGCCTTCCAGCCCGCAATGCTGGAATACCGATGTAACTTACACCACGCAATCCGGTTCAGGAGAGAATACTTATATGTGGGCTTATCCCGGATCAGTTTTGAATACAGACTATACCATTACTTCGGGAGGAACAGGAGCCAGCAACTCGGTAGTTGTAAAGTGGTTGACCGGCGGTTCCAAAACGGTAACGGTAAATTATAATAATGCTGCAGGATGCAATAGTTTGTCTCCTGCATCCTCCACTATAACAGTAAATAAGACAACGGCTACCTTTACGACGGCACCTGCCGCAGGTAGTTGTGTGGGTGTAGATGTTACTTATACAACGCAGCCGGGTGAGACCAATTATACATGGTCAGTACCGGGCACAGGCGGCGGAGCGGATTATACTATTACAGGCGGGGGGATTAGCTCAACAGATAATACCGTAACGCTTCATTGGGTAACTACAGGAAGTAAAGTAGTGACTGTTAGTTATACAGATGCGAATAGTTGTACGTCAACGGTAGCTTCGTCCTCTACTACTGTAAATGCTTTCCCTACGCCAAGCTTTACAGCGTCTCCGGGAGCCTCATCTTGTACAGCAGTTGACATAACATATACTACTCAGGGAGGGTTTACGGGTTATAGCTGGAGCATTCCCGGTACGCTTACTACTGACTATACTATTACCAGTACTGTACCAGCCGGCGGCACTGTTACCTCCAGCACTACTTCTGTGACACTAAAATGGGTAACAACCGGCAGTAAAACAGTAACCGTTAATTATTCTTCGGGAGCATGCGTTGGTGTTTCTCCGGCATCTTCCAATACTATAGTAGGCGCAATTCCAGCAGCACCCGGCGCTATTTCCGGTACAGCTACAGTATGTGCAGGGCAACCTTTTACCTATAGTGTTACAAACGATCCAACGGTTACTACTTATAATTGGACCCTGCCTAGCGGAAGCGGATGGTCAGGAAGCAGTACGACTAATTCAATAAATACTACAGCAGGCACTGCTGGTGGTGTAATTTCTGTTACAGCTACAAACGCCTGTGGTACAAGTGCAGGTATTGCCGGGCAAACCGCAAATATTAAACCCCTGACTACTGTTGGTGTTTTTAATACAGGCTATACAAATGGCACTACGAAATTTGATGGTAATATAACTGTTAGTTCCACTCCAAACAGGGGCTTTATCAAGTTCCCATTAAGCTCCTCCTTGCCCACAGGCACTACAGTCACTGCTTCCACATTAAATCTTACTAATACAGGTGCTGGCTCTACAAGTGGTAATACAGGGAGTACAATAACCGGCCTTGGCAATTACGATCTTGTGGGAAACAGTGCGAGCGCTGTGAGTACAGCCATCAGCGGTGGAACTGTTTATAGTTCTGGCATAGCCTGGACCTACCCGGGGACATTTGGATTGACTTTAAATGCTGCGGCTAATACTGCTATTACAAGCTTGATTTCTTCTGGCAATATTGTCTTAGGGTTAAACAGGACCAGCGCAACGGCATTTATATTTTTCGGTTATGCTGGTGGTGCAAGTGCGCCTAACCTGGCCGTTACTTATACCGGACCAAGAAATTTAGTATTGACTTTAGGTTCAGCACCGGCAACACCAGGCGCTATTACTGGTTCTGCAACTGTATGCCCGAATACAGGCTCACTAACCTATAGTGTTACCAATGATCCCACGGCCACCTCTTATACCTGGACAATCCCATCTGGCTGGTCAGGTACAAGTACCACTAACTCTATCACATTAACTTCCGGCAACACGGGAGATAACGGCAACATTACGGTAATTGCGAACAATGGCTGCGGCTCAAGCTCGGCACAGGTATTAGCTGTAACGGTCGGCTCAGTTCCAGCTAATCCGGTTAATCCGACATCCAATTCACCGCAATGTGCTGATGTGAATGTTACCTTGGACCGGGTTACACTTGATCCATCTCCTGATACCTGGTACTGGCAGGGCACTACGTCCCTTGGTACAAGTACAGCTCTTGGTTCAGGACAAACTTTTTCGGCAACTGCAACGGGTACTTACTATATAAGAGCAAGAAGCGCAGCAGGCTGCTGGAGTGTTGGACAGGGCAGTGTAGCTGTTGTAGTAAACAGCTTGCCTACTGCGCCCGCTAATCCAAGTTCTAATTCGCCACAGTGTGCGGACCTGGGTGTAACGCTTACCCGTGCAGCCTCTCCTCCTGCTGGCGAGACCTACTTCTGGCAGGGCATCACCGCTGCAGGCACAAGTACGGCTCATTCAAACGCATCTTATAGTACAAAGACAGACTTCCCTGACGGGGTTTCGGGCACTTACTATATAAGGGCAAGAACGGATCTGCCTTCGGGTTGCTGGAGCGCCACATCTGGTAGCCTGGCTGTAGTAATAAACCCGCTTCCAACGGGTGTAACAGCAACACCAGTACCTACGGCTGTTTGTGTGGGCAATCCTGTTTCTTTGACAGGGACTGCTGACCCATTACCCGCTAGCCCTGTAAATACTGTATTGATCAATGATGTTTTTAATCCATCAACATTTACATCTTCCAATATTGCAGCTCCTTCTGGTAACAGGAGCCAGGGATTTGGAATTGTGACCAGCGGCTCGACTGTAAATACCTATGGGCCTTTTTCAAATCCAGGTGGAAGAAATATGATGATCTCCACCTGTGGTGCCAGCGGTTTTGGTGCTACATCTGTTAATACAGCCCTCACTTCAGCAACACTCAATACCACGGGCTTTACAACCCTTGCCCTGACCTTCAATCATACTTTTAACGAGGCTAATAGTACGTTTGCCAACGGTACCGCGACAGTAGAAGTTTCCACCGATGGAGGAACCAATTGGTCGGCCGGACTTGCACCATCACCTTATGCCACCACCAACATTGGATCTCCAACAGGTCTTGTTGGTGCAAGTTTCGATCTGAGCAGTTACGTAGGTCAGTCTAATCTGAAGATCAGGTTCCATTTTGTTTCATCAAATAGTTTAACGGTTTCTTCCTGGTGGGCGCTTGATGATGTAGTTCTCCAGGGCCTCAAAAACGTTATTCCTATCCCTGAATTTGCGTGGACGGCAGATGATCTTGGCAATAGTGGCTTGTCTGCACCCCAGCAGGCCTTTGCAACGGGCAACAGTAATTTGCCATCTGTCACCCCTGCCAATGCTACACTAGCTCCTTCGTCTATCCAGTACACGGTAACAGCTAAAAATCCTGCTACGGGCTGTACAGCGGCCTCTCTCCCAACGACTGTTACAGTCAACCCGGTTCCCGTTGTAAGCAGTCCGCAGAACTTAACTGCTATTTGCAGCGGCGACCAGGCTACTCTTACACCGAGTGGAGTGCCCGCTAATACGAAGTATACATGGACAGCCGCTACAGGCACGAATATCATAGGCGGCAGCGCCAACCCCAGCGGAGTTGGAGGTGATGATCCCCCGATTGCCCAGACACTATCCTTAAGCCCGGCCTCTTCACCTTCAGCAGTTGCAACGTTTACGGCCACGCCGATTAGTGGTAGTTGCACGGGCGGATCCTTTACGGTCAATGTAACGGTAAACCCGTTACCCTCTGTTGCGAACAAGACAGCGACTATCTGCAGCGGCGAGACATTCAGTGTAACACCTGGCGATGCACCCGGAGGCACGACGTATATCTGGGGCGACCCCGAGATCCTTCCGAACCCCGGTGATATAGCTGGCGCCAGCGCCGAGTTCGATCCACAGGGTTCGATCAGCCAGGCGCTGACCAATCTCGGTACGCAGATACAGACGGTGACCTATACGGTGTTCCCTGTATCGGGCGATTGTTCCGGCGCTCCCTTCACAGTAACGGTAACTGTAAACCCCCAACCCTTCCTGAGCAGCCCGCTGAGCAATGGCAGCCAGTGCAGCGGCAACTTCAGCTACACCCCTGCCAGTGATGTAGAGAACGGTGCCACATTCAGCTGGACAAGAGCAGCAGTAGCTGGTATCAGCCAGCCCGCAGCAGGCCCTACAGCAGGCGGCATCAATGAGACCCTGACCAATACGACGAACGTTCCTGTTTTAGTGACATATGTATATACTTTATTAAGTACCGATGGCTGCGACAGTGTGCAGAACGTTACGGTAACCATTAACCCGAGCAACCAGGTTGCCTCAGCGACGCCGACGGATGCTACGGTATGCCCCAGCGGCATGACGAGCATTACGGCCAATGGCGTAGGCGGCACGGCTACCACGCTTACGTGGTGGACGGGCTCCGGCGGCACGGGCAGCAATTTAGGTAACAGCAACCCGCTGACCGGTGTAGGTATCGGCACCTATTATGCAAGAGTAACCGGCACCTGCGGCGCACCTGCAGAGGCATCCGCCGTAGTAGGCATTACGACCTATACGATCACGGCCAGCGCAGGGGCAGGCGGAACGATCTCCAATCCTGGCCCAACGGTGGTGAACTGTGAGAGCACGCCGGGCTATACGATCACGCCCAATGCCGGATTTGTGATAGACGACGTCCTGGTAGACGGCTCATCAGTAGGAGCAGTATCCATCTATAACTTCACCAGTGTAACGGCCAACCATACGATAGCAGCCAGCTTTATCAATACGGGCAGCGCCGATTACCGTTCGTACACCAGTGGCGACTTCAGTGACCCGGCCAACTGGGAATACTATAATGGCAGCAATTGGGTGAACCCTGCATTGACGCCACCGAGCAGCGGCAACAATGTAGAGATACAGGCTACCCATAATATGGTAATGGATATGAACTTTACGGTAGGCAGCGGCAAGACCCTGCTGATGGATGCCACCAGCAGCCTGGTTGTAAACCCCGGCAGGACGCTTGTAGTAACGGGCACGGCCACGCTGAACAACCAACTGGTAGTATTCAAATCCGATGCTACCGGTACAGCCACTTTAGGCAACAGCAGCGGATCGATCAACGGAAAAGACAATGTAACGATAGAAAGATACCTTCCAGCCGCAGCAGTAGCTACAGGGCGTAGCTGGAGATTACTGACGATCCCTGTACTCAGCGGCAGCAAGACGATAAGAGATGTGTGGGCCGGTCATGCCGCCAACCCCAATGCACCGACAGGCGAAGTAGGCGGCAGCGGCACGCAGATCAGTGGCTATGGCTATGCAGATGGCACTACAGCGGCGGCAGCCGGTTATGACTGGTGGCCGGCGATAGCCAATACCGCTTCCTCTATCCGCAGATACACGATCAGTGGCAGCAACGGAGCGTGGACACAGACCCCACTGACCAGCATCACGCTTGACAATGCCGACCAGGGCTATATGCTCTTTGTAAGAGGTGATCGCACGATAACAACTACCTCAGGCAATACGACGCTAAGGCCTAATGGTACGCTGAAGAGCGGCCAGCAGACCTATACGATACCGGCGCCCGGCACAGCAGCCTATAAAGTGATCGGCAATCCTTATCCTGCGACGATCAATTATGAGAGCCTGATAGCCAACGGGGTGAACAGTACGCTTGCAAGAAACAACCGTTTCTGGCAATGGGATGCCAATATGGGCACCAACGGCGGCTACAGGCTGATCAACAAGCTGGCAAACAGCAAGTGGATGCGTGTACCCGCGCCACTGAGTGATCCCGACACGTCACGGGCCGAGTACATCCAGAGCAGCCAGGCCTTTATAATAGAGACCCTTGCATCTGGCAGCAACTTTACGATAGAAGAGAGCAACAAGCAGGTGCCACCGGTAGCGCCGCCATCGGTCTTCGATGCCTCTGCGGCCGGTCGATTCTATGCCAACCTGAACATCGACAACGGCAGCAGGTTGACGCTGAGTGATGGTGTGCTGGCCAGCTTTGATGCAGGCAACAGCAATGGCATAGACGATAAGGATGTCAGCAAGATCGATAACTTCAATGAGAACCTCGGTTTGATAAGGAACGGCAAGCACCTGACGCTGGAATCAAGAGACCTGGTGAACCTGAAGGATACCTTGTACTTAGGGATGAGCAACCTGGTAGCGGGCAAGTATGCCCTTCAGTTCAAAGGCGTGCAGATGCAGGCAGGATTGAAAGCCACGTTGCAGGATTTCTATGAAGAAAAAGAAACGGAGATCAGCACGACAGGCGATATTGTAACAGTAAGGTTCACTGTAAGCAGCGATGCCGGCAGTGCAGCCGCTGACAGGTTCAGGATCGTGTTCAAGGGCGACCCGGGCTTACCGGTAGTACTGACCAGTGCCAAAGCGTACCAGCAGAACGGTGGCATAGAGGTAGAATGGAATACGGGCAGTGAGCAGGGCATCCGGAGCTATGAAGTAGAGAAGAGCGCAGACGGCAGCAGCTTCAGCAAGATGACCACCGTTATGGCCAAAGGCCAGAGCAGCAACAGCTATGGCTGGTTCGATGCAGCAGTGAACAGTGGTAAGAACTACTACCGGATACGGATAGTGTCGACAGACGGCAGTGTAAGCTACAGCCAGGTGCTGGTGGTGAACACGGGAGCAGGCAAGGGCATCTTCGCCTTGTATCCCAACCCTGTGAAAGGCAGCGAAGTGACACTGCAACTGGGCAATATGGAGAAAGGCAAATATGCGCTGCTGGTGTATAACAACGCCGGTCAGAAAGTGCTGACCAAAGAGATCGTTCATTTGGGCGGCAGCGCTACGGAAGATCTGAAGCTTGGCAGTGCACTGGCAAGTGGTGTGTACCGTGTATCGCTTGTAAGCAACAAAGGCACTACACAAAACCAGACACTGGTGGTGCAGAGATAACAGACGATAGATAAAAGTTTTTAGATAATAGACGATAGACATCAGAGGCCGTTCCCTTTTGGGAACGGCCTCCTGCATTAAGTAGATTCGACAGGCCCAAACGGCATAAAGCCGTTCGGGCGGGCTCAGCCTGACATTATATTTTTGTACATTTTAAGTTTAACTGGCATAATATTTTGGTTGGACCGGCCAGATGGATGGCATGATTCAGGGCCATAGATAATAATGCGAAGCGGAATCAGCGAAAGTCAGTGCAGAAATATTATCGCATGATACACGGGAGCACAAATTTACCAAAGGATTCAGACTAGTATACAGGCATCATAAAAGACAATTTGTGCGGCAAGGTTAGGTATTGAACCAAACCGCATCAAAAGACTGAATAAAATTTATTTGGAGGAATAATGACTACAAAGGGTGATTGCTCTTTTTCATTTTTTTCAATTGCGAGTCAATATAGTATAAGAGGTCCTCTTCCGTAAGATGATTGCGCAACCATGTATAAGATGGTCTTGCCTGCTGCATAAAGGAAGTCAGCTTATCATCTTTATAGCCAGTATATTTTTTTACAATTTCCTCGTTCCAACGGTAATTGATATACGCTTCTTCTTCGGTAATATCAAACAGGCTGCGAGCCTCTCTTTTATTTTTTTCTTTTTTGCCAAAATGATCCAAATTGATCCCTACTCCAAATCCCATATCGTTGGCCTTGCTTACTACGGGTATTTTATTTTCTCCTACTGTTTGCAAAAATTGCTTACGTCGCTCGATGCTATCGTTCTGGTAAGGAGTGTAGGTTCCGGTAATCGTTACATCAGGCAGGGTGGAAGGTAAAAACCTGAGTAGCTTGGTAAAAGGGCCAGCCTGAAGGATATTTGATGTGATAGTCAGCGTGTCGGTATAGTAACCATTAGCTGAAAAAGCGATCACCTGCCCCGGGGTTACACTTGTAAGAAAACTTCCGTCTTTCTTACTGATGGTAGCCACTCCTGACATGACATTGCGGATACTGGCCATGCCTAATGGCTTATGGGAAGCGCTGTCTAAAATAATACCGGAGAAGGTTTTTTTTTGGCTAATGCCCTGGAAGCCCAGCATGCATAAACCAGTGATCAAAATAGGGTTCTTATAAAATATCATGTATCTTTTTTTAGAACGTTCATAAAGCTAGGGCTTACCACTGATACTAAAGAGAAATAAATGGTGCAACTTGCCAGCTATAAAAATAATGTTTCAGGAATGTTCCTGCTTCCACCAGCGATAGCCAATGTATCCTCCTATTGCGAAGGGCGCAAGCATTAAATAGATGATACCAGAATTCATGCCGGTAGCGCCTTCCTTACCCTGTTGTTGCGAGGTTTTAGTACAGATAGAGCATTGCGCAATAGAAGGCATATGAGAAAGAAAGAAAAAGAAAAATCCCATCATCATTTTCCACCAGCACTTTCGCATACTTTCAATAAATTAGAAGGCAAAATTAAGCACTGTAACACAATCCCTTGTGTTTCTAAATGTAAAAATTGCCAGCCTATATTGATCTGTCTCAAAGCGGGCGGAGAAAAGCCCAAATCGGATAAAATACAACAAATTTGCCCTTGCCCCGTTTTAGCGCTGAGAAATTGTTGTATGAGTAATATTGCAAGTGCGAATGAATAGCTTTTCCGTAAAAAAATTTACCGCTGCCATTTTTGTTCCTGCTATGGTATTGTGGGGGTGCACGTCTTCTAACAAGAATATTAGCTACGATAGCAGCTATAATTCCAACCCCGGGCTTGATCATCCAGACTATAACTATCTATACTACTGGGCTGCAAATCCATTGAAAAAAAACCTCTCCGATAGTACGCCCGCCCCTTACAAGAATTTTGTAAAAGATTCTACTGTGGATGTTTTTTTCATTCATCCCACTACCTATACCAATGATACAGCAGTAAATAAATTTTCACTGACAGACCTGGCAGAAAAAAGGTACTGGAATGCAAATATTAATGACGCTGCTCTCAATGCCTATACTGATTATAGCACCATATTAAAACAGGCTTCCGCATTTAACCGTTACCGGGTGTTTGCACCACGTTATCGCCAGGCACACCTGGCTTCCTTTTACATTGCCGATTCATTAGCAAAAGAATTTTTTGATACGGCCTATTCCGATATTAAGAATGCCTTTACTTATTATCTCAGTCATTATAATGAGGGTCGCCCCTTTATTATTGCATCGCATAGCCAGGGTACTGTGCATGCAGGTCGCCTGATGAAGGAAATGATCGAGAATACAGAACTGGCGAAGAGGATGGTGGCAGCATACGTGATTGGTATGGCTGTACCGGTTGATTATTTTTCGAAATGCCTCCCTTGCTCTACCGCTGCTCAAACAGGCTGTTTTGTTGGCTGGCGCACATTTAAGAAAGGCTATGAACCGGAGGCAGTGACAAGGGAAACATTCAGATCTTTTGTAGTTAATCCTCTTACATGGACAATGGATAGTTTGCCTGCAAAACGTTCGTTGAATAAGGGGGCTGTGCTTTTTCGGTTTAATAAACCATTAACTCATGCGGTATCCGCTGAAATACATGACAATATTTTGTGGAGCAGTAAGCCCCATTTTTTTGGCAGCTTATTTTTTACAAAAAAGAACTATCATATAGGAGATATCAATTTGTTTTGGAAGAATATAAGAGACAACCTTGATGAAAGAGTGGAGTCGTTTAGAACGAAAGAAAGGCTTTAAATAATTGCAACCTCCTCCATCATCTTACTGCCAGTAATTTTTCTTCCCTGTTATTTATATCGAGCAATGCATAGTGAGGTATATCACAGATCAGCATTTCATCAAGAATAGAAATTGTCTGGCCAAAACCTGTTTGTAGTGTTGGCTTTATCATTACCATCATTTTATTATCATTGCCATTCATCTGTATAAGCCTTCTTTTAACCCGTATAAGCCTGTTTCTTAAAGTCTCTTTTTCTGTATAAGCAAGAGAAATTATACTTGTTTTGTTTGCAGGCGTTTCACCCTCATAATACCAGATTTGTTTCTCACCAGGAATGATAGTCACCGCTCCCGAAACAGGTGTCAATGTGCTATCCCCGCTATCGGCCGGTATTTTAAGCTCCATAACTTTTCTTGATGAAAGGGTGCTGGTAAACACAAAAAAAGTGACCAGTAAAAAACCAAGATCCACCATGGGAGTAAGATCGATACGAGGATTTGTTTTTTTTCTTTTTTCATTCCTGCTGGTTGGTTGCAGATCTGCCATAGCAATTATTTGCTAATGAGATAAAGTGATGCTCTCATTCCATAAATTTTTAAAAAGAATCGAAATATACCTGCTGTATTTTTCCACCTTCCCATCACAGGGAAAACCCGGCCTTATCTTCGCAGTATGCAGGATATTTTACAGGGATTGAATGATCCACAGCGGGAAGCAGTGATGCATAAGGACGGACCACTGATGATAGTGGCAGGAGCAGGTAGCGGTAAAACAAAGGTGCTTACCACACGTATTGCATGGCTAATGGGAAATCATCATGTAGATGCATTCAATATACTAGCACTAACCTTTACCAATAAGGCTGCTGCTGAAATGAAGGAACGGGTGGAAAGAGCTCTTGGTAATAATGAAGCACGCAATTTATATATCGGCACTTTTCATAGTGTATTTGCAAGGGTCCTTAGAGCAGAAGCGCATCATATCGGGTATCCCAGCAATTTTACCATCTACGATACCGACGATAGCCGCAGCGTGATAAAAGCAATAGTGAGCGAACTGAACCTGGATGAAAAATTATACAAACCCAGCACTGTACACAACAGGATAAGCGCCGCAAAGAATGGGTTGATCAGCCCGGCCGAATATGCGCAGGACAGCTATATACAACAGGAGGATGCAAGAACCAATCGGCCAATGACAGGCAAAATTTATGACCTGTACTGTAAGCGCTGCTTTAAGAACGGTGCTATGGATTTTGATGATCTTTTATATAAAATGTATGAACTGTTGAAAGACTTTCCGGCAGTGCTGCACAAGTATCAGCATAAATTCAAATATGTATTGGTGGATGAATACCAGGATACAAATACTACACAGTATGCCATCGTGAAATTGCTGGCTGCTGTAAATGAAAATATCTGTGTAGTGGGTGATGATGCACAAAGTATTTATTCCTTCCGTGGCGCCACTATTGAAAACATCCTCCAGTTTCAAAAAGATTATGATGATGTGAAAGTGGTAAAGCTTGAACGCAATTATCGCAGCACCAGCAATATTTTAGATGTTGCGAATAAAATCATCAGTAATAATAAAGGGCAGATACCAAAAGAGCTATGGACCGAGGAAGGGGCCGGTGAAAAAATAAGACTGGTGAGGGTGATGACGGATAATGATGAAGGAAGATATGTAGCGGATGCTATACAGGAACAGAAGTTGCGCAACCACTATCACAACCGCGATTTTGCCATATTGTACAGAACGAATGCTCAAAGCCGTGCGTATGAAGAGTGCCTGAGGAGGATGAATATTGCTTATCGCATTTTCGGGGGCATCAGCTTTTACCAGCGGAAGGAAATAAAAGACCTGTTGGCTTACCTGAGGGTAATAGTGAATACGAAAGATGAAGAAGCATTAAAAAGAATCATCAACTATCCGGCAAGAGGCATTGGCAAAACAACTATTGAAAAAGCCCTTACAATTGCAAATGAACAGGATATTCCCTTGTATGAGGTGATGGAAAAGCCTGCTGCATATGGTATAAAGGGAGCGGCTGTTGAAAGTCTTACGCAGTTTGTACAGATGATCCGCTATTTTCAAAGTATGCTGACTAAATCCAATGCTTATGATGTGGCTTTCCAGGTGGGTAAGCATACGGGATTGGTAAAAGAACTTTTTAATGATAAAAGCACTGAAGGAGTAGCTAAGTATGAAAACATACAGGAGCTATTGAACTCTATCAAAGAGTTTACTGAAACGCCTGCTGATTTTGAAGATGGTGAGCTGGGAGATAAATCCTTAGGAAGTTACCTCCAGCAAATAACATTATTGACTGATGCTGATGAAAAAACAGGAGAAGTAAATGTTGTAAGTCTTATGACCATTCATGCAGCAAAGGGGCTTGAGTTTCCCTGTGTATTTGTAGGAGGGATGGAGGAAACTTTATTTCCCAGTGGAATGAGCATCAACACAAGAGAAGAGCTTGAGGAAGAAAGAAGATTGTTTTATGTAGCTGTTACAAGAGCAAAACACAGGCTATGGCTTACCTATGCGCAAAACAGGTATCGTTTCGGCCAGTTAACAGCCAACGATCCCAGTCGCTTCCTCAATGAAGTACCTGATGAATATTTGGATAAAACAATGAGCGGCGGAGGTACCAGGAACCAAGGGAGCAATTTCAAGTTTGGTGCCAGTGCTTTTGAAAGGCTCCATGGAGGAGGAAGAGGATTTAGTTATGGCAATACCGAAGCACCAGGAAGGCGTCCTTCAGAAAAGCCTTCTTATATTGGACCTCAGCCAGCTAAGGTTATCGAGCATAAGCCTGCCGCAGATTTTGTACCAAGCGATACAAGTGTACTGCGGGCAGGTATGAAGGTAGAGCATCAAAAATTTGGATTTGGAGAAGTGATCAAAATGGAAGGAGCTGCCCATAACCCGATTGCAACCGTACTGTTTGATCTGAACGGGGAAAAGAAGATCATGCTGAACTATGCAAAGCTTAGAATAATAGAAGACTGATCATCGTATCAGTAAGTTGACAGGTTAAATAAATTTTGTATAGTATCAAGACAAATAGCCAGGAATAACAAGCACTGGTTTGGTGGAATGCCTGATCACTTTTTCAGCAACACTGCCCAGTAGCAGGTCTGCCAATTCAGATCCGCCATGCATTCCTATAACAATAAGATCGGCGCCGCATTCATCAGCGAATTTCAAAATAATATCAGATGGCTTACCCTCTCTTACAAACCCCTTTACCGGGTAGTCTTTAAATATGGTATCAATCAATAACTGCTGATCTTTTTCGATTTCATATTTTAATATTTGCGCCATTTCCTTTGGTGTTACGCCACCTTCTGTTGCGATATGGCCTGTATCAACCACACTTAATAAAATTATTTCAGCAGCCAGTTGAATACCAAGTTCAAGACCAGCGAACGCTGCTTTTTTTGAGTGATTTCCTCCCGTTATTGCGATCAATATTTTTTTCATATTTCTTTTTGCAGTCTCAGCATTTAGAATGAAGTTTAAAATATCATACCCTTTTCAAAGAAAGAAAAATAAATATAATTTACATTTAAAGAAGTATTTTTATTTGGAATTGAACGCCCCTGTAATAGCCATGCCAGCTGCTAATATTTATTGTATGAAAGAAAGATGCTCAAGAGTTATAATGCTATTGCTCATGGTACTGTTGTCTAAGACACACCTTCATGCCCAGCTTGCAGAGAAGTTTGATGATGGAGACTTTACAAATAATCCATCCTGGGCAGGCGGAACAACAGATTGGATTGTGAATGCCAGCCAGCAACTACAAAGCAACAACACAGTTGCAAACAGCAGCTTTTACCTAACCACTCCCAATACCCTTGCTACTACAGCAGAATGGAATTTTTATTTGGCACTTTCCTTTAATACATCCAGCACTAATTATGTAGATGTTTATCTCACTGCTTCGCAGGCAGACTTAACACAAGCAAGCAATAGCGGTTTTTTTATAAGATTCGGCGGTACGAAAGACGAGATATGTCTTTTTAGAAAAGGAACGGGAGGCACAAATGACACAGCTAGAATAATTGATGGCGCTGATGGAACGCTGAATACAAGTGATAACAAGATAAAAGTAAGAGTAACAAGAGACGGCTCTAATCAGTGGATACTCTATCGTGATCTTTCAGGCACCGGGGCAAGCTATGTTTCAGAGGGAAGTGTTACAGATGCTTCCATTTTGTCTTCTGCATTTTTTGGTATTTCAGTAAAGCAAAGCACAGCAAGTTTTTTTCAAAAGCATTTTTTAGATGATATAGAGATCAAGGCTTATACACCTGATATCACGGCTCCCACCATTGTTTCTGCGGTTGCTACGTCTTCTACAACTGTTGATGTTGTTTTTTCAGAACCAGTCGATAATGCATCAGCCCAGAACGTCAACAATTATTCTGTAAATAATGGTATCGGAGTACCTGCATCAGCAGTAGTAAGCGGAGGAAACCCTGCACTGGTTACCCTAAGCTTCGGGAATAGTTTTTCCAGCGGTGTAACCAATGCGCTGACTATAAATGGGGTGAAAGACTTAGCAGGAAATCCTTTGAGCAACGGCTTAGTTTCTTTTAGCTATTATGTATCTGCCCGCTATGATGTGGTGATTGATGAAATAATGGCTGATCCAACTCCAGAGGTTGGGCTTCCTAATGCTGAGTGGATAGAGCTCAAGAATACCAGCCCTGTTCCTGTTAATCTTCAAAATTTTAAAATTGGTAAACCAGGTGGCATCAGCGGACCGCTTCCATCCTTAATTCTACAACCCGATAGCTTTTTAATTGTAACTACTTCTTCGCAAGTAGCGGCGTTATCAGCATTTGGGAGAACTACCAGTGTTACAAGTTTTCCTTCACTTAGCAACGATGGTGACCTTCTCCTTCTGTTGGATAATAATGGAGCAACCATGCATGCTGTTAATTATAGCAGTGACTGGTATCAAAACCCCGTGAAAGCGGATGGCGGATGGACACTTGAAATGATTGATACGCATAATCCTTGTTCTGGTATCAGCAACTGGAAAGCATCTGTTGATAGTAAAGGAGGAACTCCGGGCCATAAAAACTCGATAGACGCTGCCAACCCTGATGTAACTGAGCCAGTTTTGTTGCGGGCCTATGCAAAAGATAATCTTAATATTAGTTTGTATTTTGATGAACCACTCGATAGCCTTTCTGCTGCCGTTCCTGCATCCTATCTTGTAAGTGATGGTATTGGTAATGCAATAATTGCCACATCACAAGGGCCTTTGTTTAGCCAGGTTGATATTGTACTGAATACTCCTTTAGCAGCGGACAAGGTCTATACCGTCACAGTTAGTAATGTAACAAATTGTTCAGGAAATCTTATCGGGAGCAGCAATACGGCCCGTTTTGGCCTGGCCTCGCCGGCGGATAGCCTGGATATTATTGTCAATGAAATTTTATTTGATCCACCATCATTTGGCTATGATTATCTTGAGCTCTATAACCGCAGTAATAAGATCATCGACCTGGCATCTATCAACATTGCCAATCGTAGCAGTACTTCAGGTGCCATAGGATCTATTACTCCCATTGTAAGTGATCATTATCTTTTGAACCCCGGGGAATTCATTGCTATTACTGAAGATCCAACAACCGTACAACAACAATACATTGTAAAAAATCCTTCTGCATTGACAAGGGTGGCAACAATGCCATCTTTCCCTGACGATAAAGGATGGGCCATTGTATTAAATAACCAGGGGCAAATAATTGATGAGCTAGCATATAGCGACAATTGGCATTTTCCATTAGTAGACAATACACAAGGCGTGGCATTGGAAAGAATTGATTATAACAAAACCACCAACGATGCCACAAATTGGACAAGCGCAGCATCAACTGCCGGATTTGGAACGCCTACCTATCAAAACAGCCAGTACCGGGCGGACCTTATGACACAAGGAGAAATTGAAATAAACCCGAAAATGTTTAGTCCTGATAATGATGGCTACGAAGACTTTACGTTGATACAATTTAAATTCCCTGAGCCAGGGTATACAGCAAACATTACTATCTATGATGCCGCCGGCAGACCTATGAGAGTGCTCCAACGCAATACAACCTGTGCTGCAACCGGTTCTTTCCGTTGGGATGGGCTAAACGACAAACAACAAAAAGTACCTATTGGCGCTTATATCATCGATACAGAAATTTTCAATTTACAGGGGAAGAAAAAACATTTCAAAAACACAGTGGTCGTAGCAAGGAAAATGTAGCTACCTAATATCATTGAGATGAAACATTTTCCGGAAAATATTTTGCTAATAGTCAATCACCTGCTCTTCCATTAATTCAGGCATAGCCCGAAACTCATATTGCTGATTGCGCAGTTGTGGTTCAAAACCTGCTTCCCGGATTGCGTCCTGTATACCATTAGCCGTAAACCGATGAGGAGCTCCTGCAGCGCTTACGACATTTTCTTCTATCATGATACTTCCAAAATCATTTGCTCCTGCGTGCAAACACATTTGGGCAACTGATTTACCCACTGTAAGCCAACTCGCCTGGATATTATTAAAGTTCGGCAGCATAATACGACTCATCGCTATCATACGGATATATTCTTCGCTGGTTGTAAGATTATGAACGCCACGGATACGTGTCAGTAAAGTATCTACGTCCTGGAAGGTCCATGGAATAAATGCGATAAAACCCTTTGCTCCTGCCGGTTTTTTAGCCTGCACTTCACGCAACTTCACTAAATGTTCAAACCGTTCTCTTACTGTTTCTACATGGCCAAACATCATCGTAGCCGAAGTGGTAAGATCAAGCTTATGTGCTTCGTGCATAACATCAAGCCATTCCTGTGCGCCACATTTTCCTTTCGCAATAAGCCTGCGAACTCTATCCACCAATATTTCTGCACCAGGGCCAGGCAGTGAGTCAAGCCCTGCTTCCTTTAATGCTATCAATACTTTACGATGCGTGCTTTTTTCGAGCCTTGTTATATGTGCTACTTCGGGGGGGCCTAGTGCATGTAATTTGATATTGGGGAATTCAGCTTTTATCTTCCTGAAAGTGTCGGTATAAAATGCAAGTCCTAGTTCGGGATGATGACCACCTTGTAAGAGAAGCTGTTCGCCACCGTAGCGGATAGTTTCCTGGATTTTCCTGCGGTAAGTATCCATGTCAGTAATGTAGGCATCCGGGCTTCCAGGCACCCTGTAAAAATTGCAGAACTTGCAATTAGCGATACATACATTAGTTGTATTAAGATTCCGGTCAATGATCCATGTCACCTTACCATGCGGTACTTTTATCTGGCGTAATTCGTCGGCTACGGCCATTAATTCTGCCAACGGCGCATTTTCAAACAGGAATACACCTTCTTCGATAGAAAGAAAATCAAACTTTAATGCTCTTTGATACAGATCGCCCAGCCGCATAAATATTGTATAGATCCCGGCAAAATTACGGCAATGAAACTGATAGCATCGCAGGAATGATTATTCAGAAAGAATGACCGCCTTTAGAAAAAATGTTAATAATGGCTTCAATGAAGCGAAGGCGTTTTATATTGGCGGATCACTTGGCAAATTTGCTTATGAAGAGAAATGTTTACAAGGTATGCTGCTGGTCTTTTTTTCTGTTTACGGGGATATCTTTTTGTAAGGGACAGAATATCGATTCCTTATTATCCTTACAAAAGGAGGTTGATCCACAAGAAAAGATATATGTACATTTTGATAAGAATTTTTATGGTCCCGGCGAGACTATTTGGTTCAAAGCCTATGTGTTTGCAGGACAATACAGGTCGCTTGATAGCAAAAATTTTTATGCAGAGTTAAGAGATGAGAATGGTAATTTGATCGAAAGAAAAACTGCGCCGGTTATCCTATCAGGAGCTGCCAGCCATTTTGATCTGCCGGCGAATTTTTCAAAGAGCACTGTTTACTTCCGGGCTTATACAAAGGCCATATTAAATGGAGATACCGCATTTATATATTCCAAGCCTATCAGGGTCGTTTCAGCAACAAAGTCATCAACAAAGAATTTTTCTGTTCCTGAAATAAAATTTTTACCCGAGGGAGGCGATTGTGTAACCGGCTTGAGTTCTGTCATTGCATTTAAGGTCGCAGACGATAATGGAGATCCAGTAAACACAAGCGGCTATATAAAAACCAGCAACGGGAAAAAAGTAGCAGACTTTGCAACTGTACATGATGGCATGGGAAAATTTGAATTAACGCCGGAACACGGTCAAACCTATACAGCAGTTTGGAAAGATGAAAAAAATAAAGAGCATACTACTTCTCTGCTTTCTCCTGCATTGAAAGGAATGGTATTACATGTAAGTGATGATGAAGGAGCTAAGAAATTTACTATCCAACGGCAGGAAGATGCAGAAGACAACCTTAAAATATTGACGATAGTTGGAATCATGAACCAGCAATTAGTTTACCAGGCAACGATCAATATGTCGGCAAAAACTATGATATCCGCTAAAATTCCTACACAGGATCTGCAAACAGGAATTTTACAAATTACAGTTTTTGATCGGGCGTTTCGCCCGGTTGCAGAAAGGATCAGTTTTGTAAACAACAGCAATTATGAATTTGACGTGGATGCATGGATATCTGAGCTTAATACCAGCAAGCGGAGCCTTAACAGGGCAGAGATCAAAATGGCAGATACGTTAATGGCGAATCTTTCTGTTTCCGTAACAGACGCCGATCTTACTACTTCTAAACCTAATAGCGATAATATTATTTCTCATATTTTACTGACAGGTGATCTGCGGGGCAGGATTGCAAACCCTTATTATTATTTTTTCAACACTTCTGACAGTGCGGCTATTTATCTTGATCTCGTTATGCTTACTAACGGTTGGCGCAGGTACAATTGGGATAATATATTGGCAGGCAAATTTCCTAAACCAATTTATACAGAGACAAACTACCTTGGGATAACCGGGCTTGTGGTGAATACAAACAGGGGTAATTTTCCCGAGGATCTCAATCTCACGGGATTTCTGCGTACAGCAGATTCCGCAGTTAATTTATTGGTACTTCCGATAGATAGAAAAGGAGAAGTATTGTATGATGGCCTCGTCTTTTATGACTCGGCAAAAATGTATTTACAGTTCAATGATAAAAACCGGGACTTTGATCCTTCGATGTTCAATGTATCAAATGGACTCTTACAGAACAACAATATTCCCGGCATGAATTCGGCTTTGAAGGAAGCAACGCCAGATATTGATACATTGGTCTTGTCCAATAATATTAAAAATAACAAAAATGAGTTGAAAGTTGCTGCTAAGAAGTATAAAGATGCTCATGAATTGGGAAATGTAGTTGTAAGAGCGAAGGCCAAAACAGATATTCAGAAACTGGATCAACGATATGCAAGCGCCTTATTTAGCAGTGGTGATGCCAAGATGTTTGATGTAGCCAATGATCCTACCGCCGTTGCGAGTTTTTCTGTTTTGCAATACCTGCAAGGGAAAGTGGCGGGCTTACTGATAACAGGGCCAACCCAAAACCAGCTAAGCTGGAGGGGCGGTACGCCTGTTTTATATGTTGATGAAATGCGCTCAGACGTTGACATGGTGTCAAATATTAATATGTCAAATGTGGCGTATATAAAAGTTTTCAGCCCGGGCTCTGTTGGAGCCATATCAAGTTCAGGAGGCGGGGCAATAGCTGTTTATACAAAAAAAGGTGGAGCTGTTGATAGGAGTGGAACAAGAGGACTGGCAGCTATTAACCTTACCGGCTATTCGGCTATCAGGCAGTTTTACTCACCTGATTATGCTACTCCTTCTCCTGAAGATTATTATGAAGATCTTCGGACTACATTATATTGGGAGCCCTTTGTTGTCCTGGACAAAACAAAAAAACGGTTTAAGTTTCAATTTTACAACAACGACTTTACCAAACGTTTCAGGATAGTGATGGAAGGAATAAACGAACAAGGTAAATTGGTGCATGTGGAAAAAGTAACAGGCAAATAAAAGAGAGCATAAACTTGCAGCAGCGTATTTATGATAAGCGGGTCTTATAATAAGCGCTACCTGTTTATTTTAGTTTACTTAAAGGATATTCATAATGCCAAAACGATTTGCCGGCTTTCGTTTACTTCTTTTTTTCCTTGCTATTCCATTACCCAGGCTTACAGCCCAGGAAGTATTTGTGCAGGGGCCGGCAAAGTTGCTTACAAGATTTTCCTTTACACAGCTTACGGGCGGTATTATTATAGTAAGAGCATCCATCGATGATAAAACTGACTCGCTCAATTTTATTTTAGATACAGGTAGCGGAGGTATTTCACTTGATAGTGTAACGGTATCAGAAATTGGGTTACCAATTACACCGAGCAACCGCACTATCAGGGGTATTGCCGGCATACGTACTGTGAATTTTGCAAACAATCATACACTCCGCCTTCCCGGTCTTTCTGTTGACAGTCTCAACTTTCATATTAATGATTATGGCCTTCTCAGCCAGGTGTATGGGGTAAGGATAGATGGTATTATCGGCTTCAGTTTTTTGAGAAAATTTATTGTGCTGCTTGATTATGATAGTCTTGCAATCGAAGTTTACAAGCCCGGTCTCTACAAGTATAAGCGAGGAGGTCATCTTTTAAAGCCTACTATTTCAGGGCTGCCCATCCAAAATGCAGTTGTACGCGAAGAGGAGCAAAATGAATTGCGGTTTTATTTAGATACAGGAGCCGGCCTGTGTCTTTTGCTTTCGCAGGAGTACTGCGAAGACAGCGCTTTGTTTTCTCCTAAAAAGAAAAGATACAGAACTGTAACGGAAGGGCTTGGAGGTAAGAAAGAGATGGAAATGATAGTGCTAAAGGAATTTAAATTGGGGCCATACAAATTCAAAAAAATTCCCACATATATCTTTGAGGATGAGTTCAATGTGCTGTCTTATCCTTCACTTTCGGGTCTTATAGGTAATGATCTGCTTCGCCGCTTTAATGTGGTACTTAATTATGGAAGAAGCGAAATACACCTGCTACCAAATAGCCATTTCAGAGATGCTTTTGATTATTCATATAGTGGGCTCGGCATTTATGTAGTAGGGAATGATATCATGATAATGGATGTAATAAAAAATTCACCTGCCGACTTTGCGGGTTTGAAAGAAGGAGATATTATTGTATCAATTGACAACAATTTTACGGGAAATATCCAGGCATATAAAAGCCTTTTACAGGTTCCGGGCACTACAGCAAAACTGATCATAAAAAGAGGAGCAGAATTATTCGAAACCAGAATTTCAATAAAGAGCATCAAACGATAATAAAGAGTTGCCTCTTGCTTGTTTGAAAACAATGTGTAAGTCAGAAATGCAATAATTGCAAACTATCCGCTTAATTTTACTTCTTATTTCATTTTATGCGCAAGATTTTCCTGTGGGTTTTGCTGGCCACTAGTTTTTCAGTTCGGGGCCAAGGGCCTTTTTGTACCCTTCCTGCCAGTTATTATAAAGGCATCGTGGGACTGCAGTGTAATGAACTTAAAGCAGCCCTGTTCAACATTATTTCAGCCAACCATTTAGTGCAATCAAACTCTTCTCTCTGGTCGATATTCGAAAAGACAGATATACACCGTGACGACCTGGATACAAAGGATGTAGTATGGGATATGTATACTGACAAGCCGCATTCATCAGGGGATTGTGAATTTCTTTTTGGCACAAACCAGGATGTTGGAACCGGCGGAAATGCAGAGTGCCAGTTCTACAATAAAGAACATTCAATGCCCAATAGCTGGTTTGGTGCCGCTACATTATCTCCCATGTACACCGATCTTTTTGAAATGTATCCAACTGATAAATACCTGAATAACGTGCATGCAAGCTATCCATACGGAGAAGTGAACATAGGCGCAGGTGGCGCTATAGTATCAGCCAACGGCAGCAAATTTGGCACCTCCAAAATAGCCGGGATACCAGGAAAAGTATTTGAGCCCATAGACGATTATAAAGGCGATTTCGCCCGCAGTTTTTTTTATATGGCTACCAGGTATCATGACGTAATCGCTACCTGGGATAAGCTTGATCCCAGCGGCGATCTTGCGCTCGATGGCCTTCAATACCCGTCGTTTGAAATTCCTTACCTGAAGATGCTCCTGAATTGGCATCACCTTGATCCCGTAAGCCAAAAAGAAATAGACAGAAACAATACCATTTTTTGCATACAAAAAAATCGTAATCCATACATTGATATGCCTGAATTGGTCGATCTTGTGTGGAACCCGACATGCCCGGGCGCCGAAGCACTTCCTGTTGATATTGTATTTTTTACCGGCGTTCTGTCGGGCAATGAAGTGAAACTGAATTGGGAAGCTGCGAATGAAAAGGACCTACAATCTTATATTGTAGAACGTAGCGTAAATGGAATGGACTTTATTCCTGCGGGGCAAGTGTTTGCGGCTAACCGCGGCCGTTATAACTATACAGATAATATTTCCAACGTTGCAGGACAGGAAGTTTATTACAGGTTGAAACAGGTTGATAAAAATGGTCAGTACAAATACAGTTACATATTTGCTATACAGGTACCACTCAATATACTGTTTACTGTGTACCCTAATCCTGTAAGCACCAACATGATGTTGCATTTATCAAAACCTGTTTCTAATGCAGCACTTCTAGTGTTAGATATGGCAGGTCGTGTGCATTTAATAAAAAAGATCAGCAATGTTTCTGGCGCTGTTCCAGTATATGTAGGCAAGCTTTCCACAGGAAGCTATATAGTGAAAATGTTGTATGAAGGGCAGCAAAGCCAGACAAGGCTGGAAGTAATCCGATAAACAAGGACTTTTATTTTCATCAACTTAGCAAAAGCTATAGAACCCCAGTCCTATAGCTTTTTTGCTTGACTTAGCTTAGAGCAATTAGTTAAAATAAGACCATTATTTTGCCATTTCTTAAAAACCTATTGACAGACCTTTTATCTTGGCAAAGTTTTTTAGCGCTTGAAACTCTTTCTTAATCCAAAAAATTTGAAATTATGTTGAAGCAAATAACCGCCGCTTTATTATGTAGTTCTGTTATGGTATCCTGTGTAGGTAGCAAAAAATACAAGGCATTACAGGATGATCAGACAGCATTGAATAACAAATACACCCAGGGACAGGCTGATCTTAAGAATTGCGAAGACGATAAGATGAAAATGAACTCGTCGATGGCTGCCATGGAAAATGCCAATAGCAACCTTAAGCAGCAGGTAGCATCATTGACTGAGCAAGTAGATTTTCTGAAAAAGAACACCAATCAAATACTTGGCAACCTTACAGACCTGTCAGTAATTAGTAGTAAGCAAGCAGAAAGCGTGGGTAAGTCTCTTGATAAACTAGCCGAACGGGATGCTTATATAAAAGACATTCAAAGTGCTATGGCACGCAAGGATTCGCTGAATATGACATTGGTCATGAACCTGAAAGGCGCACTTTCAGATGTAAGTGGTGATATTGATATCAAGGTAGATAAAGGGGTGGTTTTCATTTCTATCTCCGATAAGCTTTTGTTCAATACGGGTAAATATGACGTCAATCCCAAGGCTAAGGCTGTATTGGGTAAGATTGCCCAAGTGCTGAATAACCAGCCTAATATTGAATTTATGGTGGAAGGGCATACGGATAATGTGCCTATTAAAGGAGGTGCTATTAAAGACAATTGGGATTTGAGTGTTTTAAGAGCTACTTCAGTCGTTCGTATTTTACAGGACGATTATAAGATCGATCCAAAACGCATGACTGCGGGAGGACGCGGAGAATATATTCCTGTCCAGGATAATAGCAATGCAGATGGACGTGCTGCCAACCGCCGGACTCGTATTGTGATATTACCACAACTAGATCAATTCTTCCAATTACTAGAACCAAATAAACAAGCTGAGGCACCGGCAAAATAATTTATGTGCATCCTGTTAAGTAGAAGAAAACCGGTCTGTACAGACCGGTTTTGCTTTTAATTTGCACCACTGAATTTTTAAAATAGGTATGATACATTTTGATCGGTTTGAACTAGAGAACGGTTTGCGGGTATTGGTACACCAGGACCTGAGTACTCCCATGGCAGTAATGAACGTAATGTATGATGTGGGGGCAAGAGATGAAGATCCTGAACGAACAGGATTTGCCCACCTGTTTGAGCACCTTATGTTTGGAGGAAGTATAAACATTCCTGAATACGATGAGCCATTGCAGATGGCTGGTGGTGAGAACAATGCTTACACAACAAACGATCTTACGAATTATTATATCCAGTTGCCAGCAGAAAATTTAGAGACTGCTTTCTGGCTCGAAAGTGACCGGATGCTTTCTTTAGCTTTTAGCAATAAAAGCCTCGATGTGCAAAGGAAAGTTGTATGTGAAGAATTTAAAGAACACTATATCAATAAGCCCTATGGGGATGTATGGCATAAGCTACGGGAACTTGCATATGCAACGCATCCTTACCGCTGGATGACCATTGGAAAAGAATTGAAACATGTAGAAGACGCAACGTTGCAGGATGTAAAGAAATTTTTCTTTAAGCATTATACTCCTGCCAATGCTATTCTTGTGGTAGCAGGGGCGGTAACAATTCAGCAGGTAAAAGATTTGGCAGAAAAATGGTTTGGAAATATTCCTGCCGGGGAAAAATACCAGCGACAACTTCCTAGTGAGCCGGAGCAGAGATCTCCCAGGAGCTTAAAGACAGAAGCAAACGTGCCACTGGATGCGTTGTTTAAATGCTGGCATATGGGCGGCCGTTTAAGTAATGATTATTACACCGCTGATCTTATTACAGAAATAATGGGCAGTGGCGCCAGCAGCAGGCTTTTTCAGAAGCTTGTAAAAGAAAAACAATTGTTCAGTCATATAGAATGCCATCATACAGGCAGCATAGATCCAGGTCTTTTGGTAATTGAGGGCAATCTTGTAAAAGGAATAAAAATGGAAGATGCAGAGGCTGCTATCAATAATGAGGTCAACCTATTGGTGCAGGAAGGGGTGGAAGAAAAAGAATTACAAAAGGCAAAAAATAAAACAGAAAGCCTGATAGCCTTCGAAGACATGAGTTTGATGAGCCGTGCCAATAGCCTCGCTATTTATGAGCTGTTGGGCGATGCAAGCCTTATGAACAAAGAGCTGGAAAAATACCAGGCAGTTACAACCACGCAATTAAAAGAGTATGCAGGCAAAATATTTGATGAGAACAACTGCAGCACACTTTATTATTATTCAAAGAATTAATCTCCTTTAAAAAAGACATAGCGGTTAAAGAAAACATAAATCTCCGAATAGTTTCGTAGAAATAAATAGTTTGCTATATTTGACCTACGAAGAGCTTCATAGATAAGCGGTTGGTTTCGTCTATGAAGTTTTCAGAAAAAATTCAATTGATAACTTTAAAAAACTTCCAGATGAAAAATTTATTCTGCTGCCTGCTTGCATTAGGATTAATAAGCGGCAGCACGGCAATCGCCCAAACAGCAAAAAAAGAAATACGGAAAGAAGAAAAGAAAAAGATCATCATTAAAAGTGATGATGGCGACCAGGACGAAAGACTAGAAATTGAAATTAATAATGGCAACGTTACCATAAACGGCAAGCCTGCAAAGGATTACAAAGGGCAGAAACACATTGTTATAGATGATAATGAAATTTCAATCAATGGCGATGAAGTACATATACCCCGGCGCGGTAAGATGAAAATACACTGTGTTGGCGAAGGTTGTGAACGGGCCTTCCTTGGAGTGGTTACAAAAAAAGCGGATAAGGGCGTAACAATAACAGAAGTCATGGACGAAAGTGCAGCGGAAAAAGCTGGCTTAAAGGAAGGGGATATTATCACAAATGTCAACGATAAAAAGATCACTGATGAAGAATCGCTTGTCCAGGCCGTTCGTTCGTACAAGCCCGATGACTCAGTTGACATCACTTACCTGCACGAAGGGACTGAAAAAAAAGTAAAAGCAGTGCTTGGAAAAAACGAAGAACCTTTTGCTATGAGTTGGAATATGAACGAAGATTTCGATCATCAATTTGATGGAGATATGGAACCGCCAGTTGCTATGGTTGGCTCAAGAGGCTCCAGGGCTTTTGCATGGAGCGATGATGCGGATATGTGGGCATTTCGCAGTGATCGCCCCAAATATGGCATGAGCATAGAAGACAATGCTGATGGAGACGGGGCTAAAGTGACCGATATTGAAGCGGGTAGCAATGCCGAGAAGGCGGGCTTAAAAAAGGATGATATTATTACGGAAGTAGATGGCAAACCGGTTAAAGGGCTTGATGAGCTTAAGGGTGCTTTAAAGAATAGTAAGGATAAGACTGCATTCTCCTTTAAAATACTTAGAAATGGTAAACCAGAAACATTGACCATAAAAGTGCCCAAGATCATAAAGAAAGCAGAGTTTTAAGAGCAAAGCAATTTTCCAGTTAACCTGCCCGGAAATATACCGGGCAGGCATTTTTTTGTCAATTCTGGCCAAACTTTTGCCGATAAAGTCGATTTTTGAAACAAGCAGTGTAATTTTTTTATTATCTAATTAAAAATCTGCGCTGTCTCATACCTGTATTCCCTACATTTGGTGAAAGAACAATTTGTTGTTTTTAGCGAATACTCTGACGATTGCCGGATGCTATTGGAAAATGTTAATCAAAATCACAGGAGTCAGAATATGTTTCAATTGTTCTTTTTCCAATCCTCTGCAGGCCTTTCATCAGGTATTAGATCCAATGGTGTCATGCAATTTCAAGGAGGAGTTACTGCTGATCTTAATCTTAAACAAAGGCATCAAAATGCAGGGCTAGTGAAACCATTCAAAATAGTAAGCAATAATCTTTGTCCATCCTATCCGGACAAAACACACTCATGTATTAACGACATTTCATTACATGGCAGTAAATATTTATATTAACAGCCCTAATCAGTGTGCTGTGTATATATTATTCTAAAATAGTCGTCTATTCAAATTGTTATTGATCGCATTTTTAAAAACCAGTTTATGAGAAATTTTATTTTTTGTTTGAGATTAGTGTTATTGTCAGCAGTTTTCTGTCCTGTTCTTACAAAGGCACAGATAAGCATTCCGAATGCTACGCCACTAACCGAGAATTTTAATGCTATGGGTACCAGCGCTACTGCGGCTTTGCCTGCTAACTGGAAACTGAGCGTCGCAGGCGCTGTAGCCCCTACTTGGAGTGCCGTCGGAAATTTTACCGCTGTTAATGCGCAAGCTAGTTCGGGTTCCCCAACAACGGGAGCTAGATATAATTGGGGTACTTCCACCACTGAACGGGCTTTGGGTGTCATGACTTCCGGAAGTTATGCAAGCCCTAATTCTATAATGGCTTACTATAGAAACACTAATCCAGGCAATAATTTGACCAGCATTTCCGTAAGTTATGATCTAGAGCGTTACCGCATCAATACAGCGGCCGCCTCAGTTCAATTTTTTTATTCAACTGATGGTTCTGCATGGACTGCTGTAAGCGCCGGAGATATTGCAGCTTTAACAACAGGAGCCAGTTCTTACTCATATGCTCCGCTTTCTGTTTCAAATCCTTCACCAAACAATCCTTTTACAGTCACTTTCGCTTCTCCAATTGCTACCAATGGAGATTTTTATCTTCGCTGGAATCTGAACACAACCGGCTCTAATTCACAAGGAATAGGAATTGATAATGTTTCTGTAACCGGAACTTTTACAGCTGCTCCTCCAACAGTTACAATATCTTCCCCTTCACAATTGGGTGCGGGAAATATCGGTATTAATACTGCTGACAATGTAATATCACAATTTCAGTTGGCAGCAACAGGAACAATATCACTTTCACAAGTTGATATTCCTTTTGGAGGCACATATACCAGCAACGATATAAGCGATTTGAAGCTATGGTATAATACTACCTCCAATACTTTTCCATCCGGGGCTGCTCAATTTGATGTTACTAAAACTGCTGCTTCTACAGGATCGGGTGAAACGATCTCTTTTGCCGGAAGCCTCAGCCTTCCTGCAATTACCTATTTCTTTGTAACAGCAACCTCACTGCCAACAGCTACAGCAAATCGTACCATAAATACCGGAAGCCTCGATAATTCGAAATTTACTTTTTCACCAGTTACTGCAGCTTCGGGTTCTGCCACAGCACCCGCAGACCAGACTATTGTTGCGGCAGTTCCGCCAACATTAACGCCTGCTTCCCCTGCAACGGTTGATGATCCTTTTATTGATCTTTCGTTCAACCCCGATGACCAAAACTGGCGGGATAATATTACTGATGTAAAAGTTGGATTGGTAAGCTTGCCTCCCGCGGCTTATGATATTACTATTCCCGGGTTGCTACGATTAATTCCTTCTCAATCTTCTCTACTACAATCAAGCGGGCTAAAAGTTATTACCGCTATTTCAACTGGTTATGGCGATGATGTTGTAAACCAGCAGATAGATCCGGGTGTGCCCGCATCTTTAACCGTTAGCACACAGCCAACGGCCCCTGCTTCAAGTGGGGCAGTTTTGGCAACACAACCTGCAGTTACAGTTCTGGATCAATACAGCAACCCTGTTGCCACAGGGCAGCCTATCAATGCCATAGTAACCTCCGGACAGGGATCATCGTGGAGTCTTGGCGGAACAGTAGCAGCAAATACTAACGGTAGCGGTATTGCTACATTCACCAATCTTACGGCGACCAATCTTACCGCTGGTATTTACAGTGCTACGATTGATTTTTATCCTGATTTTGGAACTGGCACTGCGACATCTAATTCATTTAACATACCTGCACCACCGCTTACATACGTGAGCATGACGGCTTCGCCGCTATCTTACGCCCAGGATTTCAATACCTTAATTAATACCGGCTCGGGAACATGGACTGACAACAGCACCATTCCTTTCTGGTATGCGCAAAGGAGTGGGACTGGTACTAGTATTGCTGCAGACGCAGGAAGTGGCACTGCTGGAAATTTATACAGCTATGGTACAGGTACGAATGTCGACAGGGCATTGGGATCAATTGGCTCTAGCAATGCTGCTGCAGGAAACTTTGCATGGGGTGTATTGCTAAAAAATCTGACAGGCTCTCCGGTTACACTTAAAGTAAGCTATACGGGAGAACAATGGCGCAATAGTGCTGCAGCAGCTCAAACGGTTGGGTTCTATTACAAAACTTCCAGTTCTGCTTTTACGGCACTTAATCCGAATGTAAATACAGGATGGACGGCTGTTAGCGGCTTGAATTTTGTAAGCCCTGTTACAGGAGGCGTCGCCGGAGCCTTAGTAGGAAATACTGCTCCAAATTTTACAACAGTTTCTAACATACCTGTTGGTGTTACAGTTGCTCCTAATGATTATATCATGCTAAAGTGGGATGATCCCGACCATCAACCTGGTTCTGATCATGGCCTTGCAACAGACGATGTAACTATAAGCTGGGAATTACCTTCTGTTACTATTTCCTCACCATCGCAAGTGGGTGCAAATAATGTAAGTGTCGGTAGTGTGGATAATATAATATCTGCATTCCAGATGGTTGGTGCCGTAGGAGGTGGAAATCTTACACAGGTAAATGTGCCTTTGAATGGAACTTACACCAGCACAGATGTAAGCAATTTAAAGCTTTGGTATAATAATAGTTCAAATACACTTACTGGAGCTACCCAGTTTGGTGCCACTGCTTCTTCTGCTTCAACGGGGACAGGAGAAACAATTGGCTTTATAGGTGCAGCAGCTATCTCCGGCACTGTTTATTTCTTTGTAACTACAGATATTGAGCTCACGGCAGTCAGCGCCCGTACTATCAATGCTGATGCTATGACGACTTCGAATTTTACATTTGATCCCGGACCGGCAATCAGCGGTTCTGTAACAGCAGGTGGCGCACAAACTATACAGGCAGGAGTTGCTCCAACACTTGTAGCAGCAGTTGGCGCCACTGTTGATAACAATATCGATATAACTTTTTCTCCGGATGATGCTACCTGGCGTGGAAATATTACAGATATAAAAGTGGGCGCATCTAGCCTGCCATTAGCCGCCTATGATGTAAGTAATGCCGGCATAGTGAGACTTATTCCTTCGCAATCAGCGCTTTTACAAACACCTGGAACAAAGAGTATCACGGTTATATCTACAGGATATACCAATGCTGCTGTAAATCAGTCAATAGCGGTAGGTGCCGCAAACAAATTGTTTGTGTCCACCCAGCCCTCTACTTCGGTAAATAACGGGACACCATTGACCGTACAACCGTGGGTCGTAGTACAGGACCAGTATGGAAATACTGCAGCAACTCCTGCGACAGTAAATGCCCAGGTGGGTGCAGGTTCCTGGACGTTGAGTGGAACTACAGGAGTAGGTACAGTTTTGGACACAGCAAAATATACTAACTTAACTGCGAATACTGCAGCAGCAGTTACGGGCGCAACCATTTTGTTTACGAGCCCAGGGTTGACGCAGGTATATTCAAATCCATTTAATATTCCTGTTGCGGATTATTTCAGTCTTAACGCTATAAATGTTACTAGCACGGAAAACTTCACTTCGTTGGGCTCTTCTGCTACTGCAGTCTTACCCCCGGGCTTCCATGTTAATACAACAGCTTCATGGAATTCAGGAACGGCAGCGACTACAGCGGCCGCCGGGACCACAGGCACTGGAATTTTAACAGGCACTTCGGGAGGTGGTGTTTATAACTATGCAAATGGTGTAACTGCGACTTCTACAGACAGAGCCTTAGGATTCCTTACCTCGGGAAGCTTTAGTTCGCCAAGAAGCATCATATTAAAAATGCATAATAACACGGGATCGACTATTACGGCCCTGGATATTGCGTTTGATTACGAAAAATACCGGAGTGGTTCTAGAGCATGGGATTGGACATTCTTTAGTGGAGTCATCGAATCACCGGTAAGTGCGGTGGCAACAGGGAATCAAAGCTATATTGCTGATGCAAACAACACTACGATCAGCAACCCTCCGACATCTATTTCAAAAAGCGTTACAATAAGTGGGCTCAATGTAGCTGCAGGCGCTGATTATTACGTCCGCTGGACGTATACGGGAAATGGTGGCGCTACCAACGCACAAGGGCTTGGGATAGACAATCTTTCTGTTACACCAAAGACCTGCTATATATGGTCAGGTGGAAACGGAAATTGGAGCACCCCAGGAAACTGGCAATGTGGTGTAGTGCCAACGTTGGGTACCGAAGCAATCAGTATACCAGCTGGAAGCCCTGTTTTAGATGTTGACTTTACAGTTCTTGCTGCTGGTAGTCTTACATTGAGTGGTACTGGTGGACTTACTATTGCTGCTGGTAAGACGCTTACCATTGCAGGCACAGCAGACTTCGCAGGTCTTCCTGTAACTATACAGTCAACTGCCTCAGGAACTGGTGCAATCGGAAGAATAACAGGTACTTTATCAGGAGAAACGAATGTTACAGTTGAGCGCTATGTGCCGGCTAAACGTGCCTGGCGCTTGTTTACCATACCTGTTACCAGCAGCACAAAAACGGTTCGGGATGCATGGGCCAACCACGCACCAAATGGTAGCGCACCAGCAGGTGAAGTTGCAGGAAGTGGAACTCTTATAACGGGGACGGCTTATGGCACGGGCGCAGCCGCTACCACTGCAGGCTTTGATTGGTGGGCTAGCATTGCCAATACAGCTTCTTCTATCCGTAGGTATATCATTACAGGTTCCAGTGGAGATTGGCCGGCATATTCCGATAACAATCCTATCAATGTGCCTGGTACATTACTGAATGCAGCAGAACAAGGTTATATGCTCTTTGTACGTGGTGACCGTACCATTACAACAGGAGCAGGAGCTACTACACTTAAGCCAACCGGTACTTTAAGGAAAGGAACACAGAGCTACAGCATACCCGCACCTGGAACGGCTGCTTATAAGGTAATAGGGAATCCTTATGCATCTACTATCAGTTTTGAAAGCCTGATGGCAAACGGTGTTAATAGCACTCGTGCACGTAATAACAGGTTCTGGATCTGGGATGCCAACAATGGTTCCACTGGTGCGTATCGCCTAGTGAACAAGCTTGGTGCAGGAAACTGGGAAAGAATACCGGCAGCCATGTCGGAAACTGCTCCATCTTATGCAGAGTATATTAGAAGCGGCCAGGCCTTCCTTGTAGAAACGCTCACAGCAGGCACGAATGATTTCACCATTGATGAAGATGATAAGCCAATTACGCTTGCAGGCAATCCTCCGGCTGTATTTGACATCGCAAATGCAGGACGCTTCTATTGTAATCTTAACTTAAATGATAATGGAACACTGACATTGAGTGATGGGGTGCTTGCAGTGTACGATGCGGGGGCACTAAATAGCCTTGACGATAACGATGTCGAGAAGCCCGATAATTTCAGCGAATCGATTAGCATATTACGATATGGCAAGCATCTTATTCTTGAGACCAGAGACGTGATATCGGATAAGGATACTTTGTTCTTCCTCATGAGCAATATTATACCCCGCAAATATGCCTTCCAGTTTAAGGGAGTTCAGATGCAGCCAGGGCTTATAGCTAAACTGCAGGATTTGTATTTGGGCGAGGAAACAGATATAGTTGTCACGGGAGATATTGTTACTGTTCCATTTGATGTAACAGCAGATGCATCCTCTGCTGCCGGTGATCGCTTCCGTGTCGTGTTCAAAGCTGATCCAACACTTCCGCTGACACTGACCAATGCGAAGGCCTACAGTTTGAACAACGGAGTACAGGTTGACTGGAAGACAGTGAACGAAGCAGGCATCCGCAGCTACGAAGTAGAAAAGAGCACAGATGGCCGCAGCTTCACTACTGCAAATACCATTGCAGCAACAGGTGCAGGCAATTATGGCTGGTTTGATGCAGCTCCTGTAAAAGGCAACAACTACTATCGTATCAAGGGTATCAGCACCAGCGGAGAAGTTACCTACAGCCAGGTGCTGATGGTTAACCTGAATGCTGTTAAGGCAGGCTTTGCTATCTACCCGAATCCTGTAAAAGGCAGCAATGCAGGTGTACAGTTCAGCAATATGGAAAAAGGCAAATACGGTTTGGTAGTGTACAATAATGCAGGCCAGAAAGTATTTGCAAAAGAAATCCAACATCTTGGCGGCAGCGCCACTGAAGACATCAAATTCGGTAGTGCCATGGCAGCGGGAGTGTACAGGGTATCTCTTGTAAGCAGCAATGGCAGTGTGCAAAACCAGACATTGGTATTGCAGAAATAAAACAGAAAAATAAGAATACGAAAACTAAAAGCTGTCCTTGTTAGGGCAGCTTTTTTTATTTCTGACTTTTGAATTTCAAGTAATCTGGCATTGACTTATCATCCATCCAACGGTCTTTGTGTCTGGCTTCCCACTTGTGTTTCCAGCGATTATGGCTCCATAAATAAGATTCAGGATTTCTTCTTATTGCCTCTTCAGTAAGAGTTTTAAACTCCTTCATGATAGCTCCAGTCGGCCAATCCTGTGGCGCTGTAGTTACTAAGGACAGGTTACATGTGTAATGACCACGTTTTACCCTGTAATAATTGGCATATACAATGGCTGTATTGTTTGCTTTGGCCGCTTTTTCGGGACCTGTCACGAACGGTGTAGGCTTGCCGAAGAAATCCAGCCAATAGCCATACGCCGGGTCTCCGGGATTTTGATCCGCGGCAAGTAATAATAAATAAGATTTTTCGAGGTAAGGCAAAAAACTGGTTTTAAATGTTGTAGCAGGAATTAGAACAGTGCCAAATTTTGAACGCATGTCGTACATGATCTTGTCAATAGATTTTACACTTAAAGGCATGTATACTCCAATACATATAATCTTCGAATGCAGTGCTAAACAATGGTTGGCAAATTCCCAGTTCATGAAATGTCCGCCAAGCACTTGTATCTTTTGACCTGAAGCATACAGGGGTTCTAATGCTTCCTGGTTTATGGTGATGCGCCGAAGCAATTCTTTTTCGCTTATGGAAAGGATTTTTATTGTTTCTAAAAAAGTATCGCATAATCCATGATAAAAGGCCTTTGCTATTTTTTTGCGCTCCTCTTCCGTTTTCTCGGGAAATGCAATCACAAGGTTATTCATAACCATCTCCTTGCGATACCCGATTATATAATAGACCAGCAAGTAAACTCCATCACTAATTAAATAAATAAGCCACCAGGGCAATAAGGAAAGAAGGTAAAAAAAGCCGTATACCAGGTAATACATAATAAATGCAAAAATGAATTTTAAAACAATTTGCTCAAATCATTTTATGATTGCTTGTATATCGGGATCTCCTTCCAGGTTGTTCATTTGCCGCAGTATCCAGGGATAGCGGGCAGCTACCATGCGGCTCAATGGTTTTACAGTATATACTTTTGGATTGGGGAGACAGGCTGCTATTTGTGCTGCTTCGGCACGGGTAAGACTCTTAGCGCTTTTACCAAAATATTTTTTTGATGCTGCTTCTATTCCAAAAATACCAGGCCCCATTTCTGCTACATTCAGGTATAATTCCATGATACGCCGCTTGCTGTACAGGGTTTCAATCATGAAAGTAAAATATACTTCAAGACCTTTGCGAAACCAACTTCTGCCTTGCCACAAAAAAACATTTTTAGCTACCTGTTGGCTAAGAGTGCTTGCACCCCTTATTCTCCCGGGTTTTTTCTTGTTGTATTTCATGGCTTTTTCAATGCTTTTCCAGTCAAAACCATTATGATCGGGAAAGGCCTGGTCCTCACTTGCCATTACAGCCAATTTTGCATAAGGGCTTATCTCATTCAGCGATACATAATCCCGGTGAAGGCCATCTCCTTTTATTGCACTTGCAAGTTGCGTGATCGTGATAGGAGGATTTAGCACCCAGCAATAAAGTATATATACCAGTTGCAATACGAACAACCAGATAAATATTTTTTTTAGCTTTTGGAATAATGATCGCAGGAAAGATGGCTTAGATGATTTTGGCTTCTTTGTTTTCGCTGGTGATTTTTTTAAACTAGTCGACATAGAAATATTAAATACTTTCTACAAGTGATATTTTGAAAAAAATATTCCGCCTGCAATGATCAGGCCGAAAAGTATAAGGATAAGCGCCGATACCTGGTGTATGAGATGAAGATGCGAAGGTGTGAGCCATTTGCGTATCCTTCCGGCTAATTTTACTTTCAGAACATCGGTCGTAAGTATAACGGCGAGGCTTGTTGCAAAAAGAACGATTCTTTCATCACGGGGCAAGTAAGCAAAAGCTGTACCCATTGTAAGCCAGAAAAATATGGGTGCCGGGTTCAGTATGTTAATAAAAAACCCCTGGAGGCTGAATTTAGCAAGCTGCGTCGTACTAAATGAAAGCCTGACATCCGTATTGTCAAGCACCGGGTCTTTTCCGAAGAAAAATGAATAAAGACCCATGATCAATAAAAGAATAGCGCCAGCAGCCGCAATGAATATCTTATATTCTAAAGCAAAGCTTACCAACTCGGCAGCTAAATTGCCCAATAACACAAGCAAAAAATCACTCAAAGAAACTCCGGTAATAAAGGCATACCCCGCCTTGTGACCGTGTTTCATACTGAGCTTGATGATCGTAAATACAATTGGACCTACCGAGATGGACAAAAACAAACCGAGCCCCAATCCCTTTATGATAGCGAATTCCATTTGCCAGTGAAATTGAGATTGGAAAAATAGGCAGGTTATACCGTTGCGTCAAGACCTATTTTCTGTTCGGACAAAAACTGTTTCCAGTCCTGCAACATTTTGCCTTTTAATACACGGGGAAACTTGTGCTGTCCGCCTATTTTGTTTTTACTTTTCATAAAAGACATAAATGTTTGTAATGGTAGCACGTCAACTGTTATTTCTTTAAGTGCATGGCGACGCTCAACTTCGTAATCATCATTTAGTTCTTTTAATTTTTCATCGATATAGGTAGAAAGCTGGTGAGCATTTACCATATCATCACAGGCCACATACCAGCGATGAGCAAAAAAGTTTCCAAAAGGGACACCAGCAACGGTAAACTCTGAAATAGAGATATTGAGTTCTTCGCTCGCCAATTCAACCGCCCGGTTCATATTATCTACACTCAGGTGTTCTCCCACAAGGCTCAGGTAATGTTTTGTACGGCCGGAGATAATGATCTCACTTCTTTCAATGTCAACAAACCGGACAGTATCTCCAATGAGATAACGCCAGGCTCCTGAGTTAGTACTTATGAGTAAAGCATAATCCTTTCCTTCTTCTACTTCATGGATCATCAGTGTTTCCGGAGAATCTACCATATTGCCTTCCACGTCAAAATTTTTACTATCAAAAGGCACGAATTCAAAGAAAATATTATTGTTGAGGGCAAGATGCATCCCCTTGGAAAATTGGCGGTTCTGGTATGCTAAAAAGCCTTCGCTTGCCAGGTAAGTTTCAATATAAGTGAGTGGTTTGCCCATGAGCTTTTCAAAGCCTTTTTTGTAAGGCTCCATGGCAACCCCTCCGTGCACATAAAAACTCAGGTTAGGCCACAATTCATGAATATGCTTCAGGTTGTAACGTTCAATGATCTTTTCAATACATATCTGCAACCATGCCGGCACACCTACTATAAACCCAATATCCCATTCAGGCGCTTTTTCTACTATTTCATCTATCTTTTTACTCCAATCTTTTTCTCGGGCAATTTTTTTTCCGGGCTTATAAACTGTCAGCATCCAGAATGGAATATTCTTTTGCTGAATACCGCTTAGATCGCCCGCATAATAGGTAGCACCCTTTTGTAGCGAGGTGCTGCCGCCCAGCATCAGCCATCCTTTAGGTATAGCGCCGTAATTTATATCGTGGTATCCCGTAAGTGAAACCAATTGTTTCCAGCTGGTTACAACATTGCTTTTGATCAATTCCCTTGTAATAGGAATATACTTACTGGCTGCCTCGCTGGTACCACTGCTAAGAGCGAAATACCTGATGCGGCCCGGCCAGCAAACATCTGGAACACCTTCAAGAGTTTTATGCCAATAGGCCTTATATAACTTATTATAATCGTATATCGGCACCAATTGCTGAAATCTTTTTCCGGGGTGCTTTGATAGAAGTACTTCATCAAACCTGTAATCTTGTCCAAACTCGGTGTATCGGGCCTTTTTCAATAGCTTTTTCAGCACTTTGATCTGTTGTCGCCTCGCATCACTTACAGGCAGGTTTAATGCCCGTGCAATTTTTTTGCGAAGTTTTAGATCTCGTAGGGCCATGAGTGGTACAGCAATCCTTTTATTTGAAGGAGCACGAAACTAAGGATTGATGCGCAATAAATATACTCATCTAACCTGAAAAGCCAAAGACAGACCTTATTCTTAGGGATTTTTTGTTTATAACCCAGCTATAACATAAAAACGACAAAGACCGCAGACATAGCGCCTAATTTTGCCGCCCATGCGTATTGCTGTAAATACCTGTTTTCTTCCTTTAACATCTCCCCATGAACCTGAGCAATACGTTGCTTCAATTTTCAATAAACTAGTAGCCTCACACCCGCAACACCAGTTCGTATTTATTTTCAATAAGCAAGTACCTTCTTATTTTGTCGCTTCTGAAAATGCTTTTCATCTTGTAATAAGCGTGTCTGAGCGCAGGCTTTTTTTATTACGAAGATGGTATGATTACAGGCTTCGTTTGCTGCTTGAAAAAAATAAGATAGATGTCTTGATAAATGCGGGGTGCTATTGTAATCTTACTGCATCTATACCACAGCTTATGGTGGTTCCGGGTCTTGATATGTATTTTTCGCGGGGCTTAACGAATCGGGGGAGTTACTTCCATCATTACATGCCACAATTTATCTCCAAGGCCTCAACAATAGTTACAGTCTCTGAATTTGAAAAGCTGCAAGTCATTAATCATTATCATACAGATCCGAAAAAAATAGCCGTTACAGGCGCTGGTGCAAATGCCATTTTCAAGTCCTTGACATGGCAGGAAAGAGAGGCTGTAAAGGAAAAGTACAGTAATGGCACAGAGTATTTTTTGTATGCAGGCCCTATCGGTCCGCATCACCAGGTGATCACATTGCTCAAGGCTTTTTCGTTGTTCAAAAAAAGGCAGCAAAGCAATATGCAATTGTTGCTGACAGGAAAAATGGAATGGCCAAAGAGTGAATTTGAAGAAAAACTTTCAATGTATAAATATCGTGACGAAGTACAGGTCTTGAACATCAGCGAAGAAGAATTGGCAAAAGTCACTGCGGCAGCCTATGCTCTTTTACATCCAGAATTGCAGGAGCGTTTCCCGCTTTCAATTGTGAACGCCATGTATTGTGATGTGCCCGTTATCTGTGCCCGTACCGAAAGTAATTCTGAAGCAGCGGCTGAAACGGCAATATACACGGAAGGCACTCAGCCAGAGGACATTGCTGCGCAAATGAAGTTGATCTATAAAGATGAAACATTGCGTGGCAATTTGATTGAACATGGAAGCGTGCAAAGGGGAAAATACAATTGGGAAAATGCTGCTGTTATTTTGTGGAATTGTATTGAAAATGCAGTTATGCATCCCTAGCCTACATTTGCTCTCACAAAAAAATATCGTAACAGTGTACAAGGAATCAAATATTAAGATAGACATCCAGCTTGACGAAAAGAAAGTGCCGAAGGCCATTTACTGGAACGCAACAGACAGCACCGCAGCCGAAAGACAACAGGCAAAGGCCATGCTCTTAAGTTTTTGGGATGGAATGGACAAAGCTGCTCTTCGTATTGATCTTTGGACACAGGAAATGATGGTGGATGAAATGGGTGATTTTTATTACCAGTGCCTGATGGGTTTAGCTGAGACTTTTCAGCGGAGCACAGGACAAACTGTATTGGTAAACGATATGCAGAATTTTGCGAAAGAGTTTTTTAGGAAATTCCAGGAAAGCCAAAGGACTGATGGCCCTAAATAATTTTATAACACTCTAAAAAAATAAACAATGAGTTTAGAAGCTAAAGTAATGGATATGATGAAGGAAGCCATGAAGGCAAAGGATGAAGCAGGCCTCCGTGGGGTGCGGGCTATCAAGGCTGCCATAATTCTTGCCAAAACGAGCGAAGGAGCAGGAGGTGTATTAAAAGAAGAAGATGAAACAAAATTGTTGCAGAAGCTGGTAAAGCAACGAAAGGATAGTCTCGATATATTTCAAAAACAAGGAAGAGAAGATCTTGCAAAAAAAGAACAGGAAGAGATAGATGTTATCAGCCGGTTTCTACCTGCACAACTAGAAGGTGAAGCATTAAAGGAAGTCGTCAAAAAAATAGTGACTGAGTTAGGAGCATCTTCCCCTGCCGATATGGGAAAAGTAATGGGTGCTGCTAACAAACAATTAGCAGGGCAGGCCGATGGCAAATCTATCAGTGCTGTAGTAAAAGAATTATTAGGGAGTTAATGCAATTAACCTGCTATTGATTTATCAAAGTGTGATAGTTCAATTTTTTGTATTGAAACCGCAACTTTAGATTTCTTACCCATATCTTGCAATTCCTAAGACGGAATACTAATATTCATCACAACACATCAATTATGAATTTTCCTTCTAACCTCCATTATACCAAGGATCATGAATGGATAAGCCTCAGTGGCAACGTGGCTACTATAGGCATAACTGATTTTGCCCAACGAGAACTGGGAGATATAGTTTACGTAGATATTACTACTGTTGGAAACCAACTTGCAGCCGAAGAAGTGTTTGGAACAGTGGAAGCAGTAAAAACGGTAAGCGATCTTTTTTTACCTGTAGCAGGAAAAATACTTGAGGTAAATCCCGGGTTGAATAATAAACCAGAATTGGTAAACACCGATCCTTATGGTGAAGGCTGGATGGTAAAAGTGGAAGTTGCAAATCCCGGCGATGTTGAATTGCTTATGACAGCGGATGCGTATAGTGCAACCGTTTCTTAAATAGCACTTATTATTTGAACCTAATAGGCAAATACACTGAAGAAGAACTGGTGTCTCTTTTAAGAGACAGGCGGGAAGAGGCATTTGCTTATTTGTATGATCATTATAGCGGGGCGCTATATGCTGTGATATCAAGTCTTATATCCGATCAATCGCTGGCTGCTGATGTGCTCCAAGAAGTATTCATAAACATTTATAGGAAAATAGAAATGTATGATGCGGCTCGCAGCCGACTTTATACATGGATGCTGAATATTGCCCGTAATGCAGCCATTGACATGCTTCGCAGTAAGGGTTTCAGGCAAATGAAACAAAACCGCGAGGTAATCGACCCCGTATATGAGCAAAGCGACAGTGGTACACCACAGGTAGATCATATTGGGATGAGGGAAATGCTGGGGCAGCTAAAAGAAGAATTAAGACAGGTACTTGATCTTGCCTATTTCAGTGGTTATACCCAGGAAGAGATCAGCGGGATGTTGAATATTCCATTAGGCACCGTAAAGACAAGAGTGAGAACAGGGTTGAAACAATTAAGAGAACTGATGCAATAAAGTGAACGCACAGGAATACATATTAAGTGGGGCTATTGAGGCCTGTATCATGGGTCTTGCCAGCGAAGCAGACTGGCAGGAACTTGAGCAGATGTCAAAAGCTTATCCAGAAGTGAAGGAAGCAAGAGAACGCTTTGAACAGGAACAGGAAAGCCTGCACCTGTCCAATCCTGTTGCGCCCCCGCCTGCACTTAAGCAGCAGCTATTACAGTCTCTTGAATTTGCAGAAGAAAAAACACCGGTGGTAACATTACCGGAAGCTGCTGTTCACACGAAACCACAGGCAGTACCATTGCTACCTACGCCGAAGCCGATGAAGTGGTTGCAAAGAGCGGTGGCTGTTTCTGTTTTATTACTCATGGGAAGCATTTTACTGAATTTCTATTTTTACAGCAAGTCTGTTAGCTATAGAAAACAATATGATGCATTGGTGATCCAGCAAAATAGCTTGCTTGCTAAGAATGAGACTATCGAAGCAAGCGTAAAAATGATTAAAGATCCTGCTGTAAAGAAAATTACAATGGATGCTACACCAATGAAACCCGGATCGATGGCAACGGTTTATTGGGATAGCCGCAGCAAAGATGTTTACCTGATGGTGAACAATCTTCCAAAGACAGCTCCAGACAAACATTATGTGCTATGGGCCATTGTAGATGGCAAACCCGAAAATGCCGGCATGCTGAATATGGAAGAAGATTCTGTTCTGCACAAAATGTCTAATACTCCCAACGCACAGGCTTTTGCCATCACTCTTGAAAAGAATGGCAATACAGAAACCCCGACTATGGATGCCATGTATGTATTTGGGAAAATATAAAATAAATAAGCCCAGAGCATTCTCAACAACAACAACATAATTTCCTGGCGCTAATGTTCTTATCGTTATGAAACCACGTGCCCTTTCTTTTTTGCCTGGTGTACTTTGGTTTTTGCTTTCTTTCTACCTGCTTACCCTTCCGGGAGATGTATTTCCTAAAAGAGACTGGTTCGACAAAATATATGCCGATAAGCTGATACATATTGCCATGTTTGGCATACTGGTCTTCCTGTTTTATCAGCCATATAAATACAATTGGGAACAGCGTTCTTTTAAGAGAATAGCATTTATTATTGCCTTCACTGCATTACTCTATGGCGTTACTATGGAGTTTGTTCAGAAATATTATATCCCAAACCGTAGCTTCGATATTGGCGATATTGTTGCGGATGGCATCGGAAGTTTTTTGCCTTTTGCCGGGCTTAAAAAAATGATAGCAGTAAGAAAAAAATCATTTGAAAGGAAAGGGTGAATTTATTCAAACCCGAGGCCTTTTAATTCCCTGAAATGACCGTTGAGTTTTATTTTGTCCTTTAATGCTTCCATCTCATTAATGATGGGAAGCACTTTATTCAGATGGCGCTTAATGTACTCCAGTCTTTGATCTTCCCGCATCAATTGCAGCAATTCGAATTCCTCTTCGAGATTCAATCCTGTATGATGAGCAATATCGTAGCTGATCAATTCATTGTCGGCCTTCTTAAATTCCTTGCTAATGTTAAGCAGTTTGTGGAGTTCCCTGATACTTTGAACAATACGTCCAACAGTATCAGGTATTCCTTCTTCATTGTTATCAGGATAGTTAACAATGGCCCCACTATAAAGTTTCTCGGGAATATCTTTTACTGTTTCCAATATCCTGAATATTTTTCCGCCTAGCGTTCGTATGTCCATCTCACCGTTTTCATACACAGATTTGATCTCGGTAATGTTCACCAGCGTGCCATATTCCATAAGATCTTTATCCAGCATAGCAGGTATGCCAAAAGGTTTATTTTCAGCATAACAATCGTTGATCAGTTGTTTATACCTCGGCTCGAAGATGTGAAGGTTAAGTTCTTCGCCTGGATACACAACTATACTAAGTGGAAAAATGGGAATGAAATTGGTCACAGGAATTATTCTAACATTGCAAAATACATTTTCTCCGGTTACTGACGAACAGATTAACACGTTGTTTTTTGCACAGTAGTTAAGAATGAAGCCAGGAAACTCATGATACCATTATCCGTTGTCATTATTACTTATAACGAAGAGATCAATATTGGACGGTGTATTGAATCCGTAAAGGAGATAGCTGACGATATTGTAGTGATCGATAGTTATTCTACCGATGGCACTGAATCAATATGCAAAGCATTGGGAGCAAGATTTATCAGCCATTCCTGGGAAGGATACTCTGCCTCGAAAAATTTTGCAAATGCACATGCCAAATATGACTGGATACTTTCGCTGGATGCAGATGAAGCATTGTCTGAAAAGCTAAAAGCTTCCATTAAAGCGATAAAAAACTCTCCTTCCATTCAAACATGTTCTTTTAACAGGCTAACCAATTACTGTGGTTCATGGGTCAGGCATACCACATGGTATCCTGATATAAGCTTACGGATGTTTGATAGAAGGACAACTAAATGGGAAGGATTGATACATGAGAAACTTGTATTTGCAGCCCCACAAAAAATCATTCACTTAATAGGGGACTGCCTGCATTACAGCTACTACACGCTAGAGCAGCATTATAAGCAGGTAGAACTTTTTACAGATATAGCAGCAAAGAATATTTACAATAAAAGAAAAAAGCCTTTTTTATTGCGGCAATGGACAAGTCCTGTTTTTAAATTCATTAGCTACTATTTTTTTAATCTTGGTTTTCTTGATGGTAAAGCAGGATTTCTTATTTCAAAAATATCCTCCTGGGCGGCTTACTTGAAATATAAAAAAGCGAGGGACTTATTCAAGAACCCAATCTCGGGAGACTTTACGTTACTTGTCAGTCGTGCCGATGCCATTGGAGATATGGTGCTGACTTTGCCAATGGCGGGGATTGTGAAAGAGAAATATCCCGGATGTAAGATCATTTATCTTGGTAAAGACTATACACAGGAGATCGTTGCACTTTCGGCTCATATTAACGAGTTCATAAGTTACGATCATTTGATGAGCCTTGATAAAAAAGCAAGAGTGCAAAAGCTTAAGGAAATGGGCATAGATATTTTTTTACATGTTTTTCCATTAAGCAAGCTTGCTTCTTTAGCCAAGGCAGCCAAAATACCATTGCGTGTTGGCACTACTAACAGGATGTATCATTGGACAACCTGTAACAAGCTCATAAAGCTTTCAAGAAAAAATTCATCCTTGCACGAAGCGCAGCTTAACATAAAACTGCTCAGTTTTTTAAATATCTCAACAGATATTCCTCTGTCTCAAATCCCATCTTATTATGGCATTGCCAATCTACCACCACTTGAAGAGAAATGCGAGAATATGCTCAGTCAAACAAAAAAGAATGTTATACTTCATGCCAAATCAAGGGGTAGTGCAAGAGAGTGGGGAATAGATAATTTTTCAAGGTTGATAAGTATTCTACCTGAAGAGAAGTACAAAGTTTTTATTACAGGAACCGCTGCCGAACAGCCTTACCTGGAACCATTACTGGAAGCACACCCACATGCTACCAACCTGGTTGATAAACTTTCTCTAAAGGAACTTATTGCATTTATAGGAAGATGTGATGCGCTGGTAGCAGGAAGTACAGGCCCTTTGCATATAGCGGCTGCACTTGGCACACAAGCTATCGGACTTTATTCACAGATGCGTCCCATACATGCCGGACGTTGGCAACCTTTAGGAAAGCGGGCACAATATTTAACGTCAGAGGGGGAGTGTCCTAAGTGTAAAGCGAAGAAGGATTGTGATTGTATAAAACAAATAAAGCCCGAAAGCGTATTGGCTTTATTAGAAAAGAATTAGCTATGCCTGGTACGCAATATTTACAACGAACAGCAGGAATTGGGGATGTGCTATGGCTTGAACCTGTCATTAGAGTACTTGCAAAAAAGCATAAGAAGATAATACTGCACACACGTTTTCCGGAATTGTTTGACAATTATCCTTTGCACAATGTAAAGGTCACAGCAATACCACCAGGCTGGCAAAGAGCTTTGATAAAAGTGCTCAATTTTTTTTCTGGAGGAAAAATTTATCACCGGTTGGATAGCTGTTATGAGAAAACTCCGAAGAAGCATATTCTTCACTCCTACCAGTCTTATTTTTCATTGCCGCTTACTGAAGAATATCCTGTCATTTTTTTAAATGATGAAGAAAGAAAACCTTTAGCAGGCATGCCTTCGAAATATATCGTGCTGCACCTGGAGCCAAGTTCGATATATAATTTTCGAAAAGTGTACGGAGTAGATTGGAACGAAATCATTTACTGGTTAAAAGAGAAAGGCGTAGCCGTTATTACAACTGGAAATAGTCCTCTGCCTTTTAAAGATACGGTTTTTTTTAAAGGAAGTCTCAGACAATTAATGACGCTTATTTACCATGCAATTTTTCTGATCGGCGTAGATTCAGGACCGGCCAATATAGCTGCGGCCTTACATAAACCTGCGCTTATATTTTTTGGCTCTGTGAATCCTGATTATCGCCACTTCAGGAAATTGTTCAATGGATATATTCTTCAACAGCCTTGTGAGTTTGCGGGATGTTATCATGAAACACTTATTCCCGGGGGACAATCCTGTAAACTGGTGGGCGATGCCGGCATTCCAAAATGCAGTGTTCACACAACCGAAAGGGTAAAGGAAAGTATCGACTCCTTGTTAAACGATACAGGATTCAGAACTGAATAAGGGAAATTTTGGCATGAACTTAAGTGCTGGAGGATATTGCAGTTGTAAGCGTGTCACCAGTCATAGTGGTTTGAGAAGTTTGCGAAAAAAGTTTTTTTGTGAGGCAATAACCATTGATGATTTTATTGGTGCAGGCGTGGGCCAGGAGATGATCCGGAAATCTCTGTACCGGAGTTTGAAGTTTTAATAATTCAGCAGCTGCATGTAAGGTTATGGCATAAGCGTCCGTAAAATCATGATGTCCAGCAGTAAGCAGGTTATCAGAAAACTTTTGAGCATAAAGATTGCTGATGGTTCTATGAGAATATTTTAAGGATCCCAGGATATGGTATATGTGATAGATATATTGTTTTAAAGTACCCAAGGCTGGCTTCTTCTCATTTTTATTGTAATCAAAATATAAAAGACCCCAATCCCTGGGCAATTCTTGTAGGGCCTGCATAAAGCTTCCCATGGCATTCTCGTTCACAAAAACGTCATCTTCAAGAATGAGCGATGTTGGATATTGTTTTGTGAGCATGTCTTTGTAAACCATACTGTGGCTAATGCTGCATCCCAGCATGCCTCCCGGTATTGGCTTTGAATAGCGATCGTTTTTTATGGCGAGTTCTTTACTGTAGACACCTGAAGCCATCAACTCTTCAATAGAAGTATCTTTTATGTCTAGACCAAAAAATAATTCATAGTCCAGCCCTTCCAGGTTTTTTACAAGACTTTCATGCCTGTAAGAAGCTCTTGGTATCGTCACTACATAAACGTGACTGAATATGCTATTGATGTATTTAAAAAGCCCTTTCTTCTCCATTGCTGCAAAACTAAGTTGTTATTAATTTTCTGCTTTCGTTTTAAATTGCACTGATTTATAGCACGCCCTGACTTCAGGTCGATATAAAAGCTATGAAAAACTGATTAATATGTCATCACTCTGGAGATACAGGAACTTACGTAAGCACATCAGGAACTGGCCCTTGTATTTCAAGAGGAAATATTTTAAGACAGACAAGCCGGCATTATATTTTTTTAAAGGAAGCGATTTGAGATTGGAAGTGCCCGATCATTTTTTTTATGTTTTTAAAGAAATTTTCATGGAGGATTTCTATGAAACTGAAAAGCTACTTTTTCATGTTCCATCGAAGGCCATCATTGTTGATATAGGCGCTAATGTTGGTTTTTTTAGCTTTTTAATGGCAGCCAAAAGAAAAGATGCTGTTATCTATGCTTACGAGCCGATGGAGAATAATTTTCAACAATTCAATTCCAATCTTAAGCTTAACAAGGAAAAAGGTATTAAAATCCTTGCAGAAAGAAAGGCTGTGACAGGCAAAGAGGTAAAATCAATTAAATTGTTTTTTGATGCTGTTAACCAGGATACAGTTATTTCATCTGTGTATGAAGATTTTTCAGAGAAGAATACACAAATGACTGAGATCGAGGCCATTAGTTTGGCAGCAATAATCGAGCAGCATAAATTGCCTGTAATAGATATTTTAAAGCTCGATTGCGAAGGGAGTGAGTATCCGATATTGTATGATTCTCCGGAAACGATTTGGCCTTATATAAAATGCCTGTGTATTGAAGTACATGAACTGGATAAAGAAAAAAGAAATTATAATTATTTATTAGAGTTCTTACAACCGAAGGGCTACCAGTTTACAAGCCGGTTTGATAAAAACGGCTGTTATTACTTGCTTGCATGGAAATGATACCGCTATTGTATTCTCAATGAGGTACAAAAAAGCCATTGAAATTTCAATGGCTTTTTATACATATCTATACTTGTGATCATCCCACTGCTTTTTCGTAGCGGCTGTTGGCAACATCCCAATTAACAACATTCCAGAATGCATCAACAAAATCGGGACGTTTGTTTTGGTATTTCAGGTAATAAGCATGTTCCCAAACATCAAGACCAATAACGGGAGTGCCTTTTACTTCCGCAACATCCATCAATGGGTTATCCTGGTTAGGGGTGCTGCTTATTGCCAGCTTGCCATCCTTTACGATCAGCCAGGCCCAGCCACTGCCAAATCTTGTAGTGGCTGCTTTTTTAAATTCTTCTTTCAATTTGTCAAAGCCGCCCAGCTCAGCATCTATAGCGGCTGCTAATTTACCAGTGGGCTTGCCGCCTTCGTTTAATTTCAACTGGTCCCAGAAAAAACTATGGTTCCAGTGGCCACCGCCATTGTTACGAACTGCAGGGCTGATGCTGCCTGCATTGGCTACCAGTTCCTCAAGACTTTTATTCTCATTAGGAGTACCTGCAATGGCATTGTTCAAATTAGTTACATAAGCCTGGTGGTGTTTACCATGATGAATTTCCATGGTGGCCTGGTCAAAAAAAGGCTCCAAAGCATTGCTTGCATATGGTAGCGGGGGAAGTGTAAAAGCCATAATAGTTAAGTTTTAAAATCCCGCTATAACGGGATGGATTTGTAAATTACGGTTTAAAAATACAAGAAAGAACTATCAAAAATACTGCCTAATCATCAAGCCTGACGTTTGTGCAGTTTTGGATTTATTGGCATTGAGAATTATACCTTCTATTATCTCTTTTTCAGAAAAAAAGATTTCATTAAATCTCCACAGGGGTCCTCTAATACGTTCTTTACGAGGATAGTCTTAGGATGAAAAGGATTACGTTCTTTATAAAAAGCTTTGTATCCATGTTTTATGTCTTCGGCTCCGTATACTATTTTCCCGATCTTACTCCAATACAAAGCACCGGCACACATATGGCAGGGTTCTATTGTTATGTAAAGAGTTGCATCGGGCAAATACTTTGCACCGAGGTAATTAAAGGCAGCTGTTAATGCGATCATTTCAGCATGTGCAGTAGGATCTTTCAATGTTTCAGTAAGATTGTGCCCGCGACCAATTATTTTATTTTGCATTACGATGACTGCACCTATGGGCACTTCATCTTTTGCAAAGGCCTGCTGTGCTTCCTGTAAAGCCTTGCGCATAAAATAATCGTCATCAAACATTTTTTCCACGCATCCAAAGTAGTACATCGGGATGAAAAGTTGAAACGTTGACAGGTTGAGAGGGCGATAACCAGGTAACCAGTTTGGTTTAACTTGTGGGCTGTATATTTCTTTTTATGAATCTTGAAACTTTTCAGAACTATTGTCTTTCATTAAAGGGAGTGACAGAAGAAATGCCATTTGGTGATACAGTACTCGTGTACAAAGTGGAAGGGAAAATGTTTGCACTTTGTGGTATCGATCGTTTTGAAAGCATCAATCTCAAATGCGATCCTGAAGAAGCTATCGAGCTTAGGGAAAGATACGCGGCTGTTCAGCCAGGCTATCATATGAACAAACAACACTGGAATACGATCCTGATGGATCACTCCATTCCAGACAAGGTTGTGTTGGAATGGACAAAAAAATCGTATGATCTTGTGGTAAGTAAATTGCCAAAGAAGATAAGAGACTCTTATTTGAGCTAAAATAAATCTGTGTCTAAGGCTTGATAATAAGTGTTGAAGGAAGATTCTTTAGCCAGCTAGGCTTAGGCTCCGCCAATAGCTTCCAGCTACTATAACTAATTAACACCAGGTCGCTACCCTGCATCATTTTTTCATCAAGAGCGGTGTCTGCCTTAACAACAACCTGGTTGGGTGCAGATGCAGCAAATGCGCTGATGGTGTCTTTGATCTCAGGAATTTTATCGCTGATGCTATTACTGTACACAAGTGTTACTGTAGCACCATTATTCGTTATTAGCTTTTTTGCGTATATAAAAAGCAGTTGATCGCCGCTGCCCAATATGGGCAAAAGCACTTGTTTCGCATCACTGAATTTCTTGTTGATGAAAATGCCAACCGGAACTTTTGTGTTGTCAACTATTCCCTGCGTGCGTTCATCAAAAGAACTTTGTTCAAAAAACTTTTGCTGGAAAGTGAGTGTCCGGTATAACTTTTCAAGTTCCAGCAATCTTGAAGTAAACCCCAAAAATCTTCCCAGCACAGTGCCTTCATAAATAGAGCGGCTGGTACCCACTAGCATCAGGTCACAGGCTTCTTCATTGGCGATGCGTATTATTTCAGGTATAATGTCTTGCGAGGGCTTGAATCTTTTTTCAAAGGAGAGGCCAAGTTGGGCTGATTCTTTATAAAGTGGCTCGAATATCTCTTCTTCCTTTTTCTCAATATTATATTGGTTTATTTCAGAGCTTGGAGTAAGGTGAAGCGAGATGATGCGTGCTGTTTCTTTTGATTTTTTTACAAAAGCGGCTGCAAGTCTTAGCATGGATCGGCCACTGCTGGCAGTTCCAAACGATATTAAGATCTTGAATTTGTGTGCAGGTAGTACCTCATATTCTTTTTGGCTGAGGATCTTTTTATCACGGAAGAAATAATTGATAAGCTCAAGTGATGGACCAGTCATAAAAGTTGTTACCAATGCCATTATAACCATCATCGCAAAAACGCCCGGAGTTAATATCCCGAGATCGTAACCAATATTCAACACTACCAGCTCCATCAGGCCACGGGTATTCATGAGGGCACCAATAACAAGACTTTCTTTCCATGGTTGTCCTACAAAGCGGGCAGCCAATGAACTTCCCAAAAACTTACCTGCAACAGCTATCAATATGATAACAGCACATGCTTTCCATAAGCCTATATCATCTAATAAGCCTATCTGTGTTCTTAGACCCGTAAATACAAAAAATAAAGGGAGAAGTAATACAATAGCCACATCTTCCACCTTATCAATAAAAACACTACGAAAGTTTGCATTTTCAGGCATTATGACACCTGCCATAAATGCGCCAAACAATGCATGTATCCCAATGAGCTCCGTAGTATATGCAGAGATGAGCAGCATAATAAAAAACACCCCCACAATTGATTTACTCAGTCTTTCCTTATCTGCATATTTTTCTCCGATTCTTTTTAAGAATGGGCGTACCAATAAGAGCATGAGGAGTACATAGGTCACTGCGATTGCAATTGTGTAAAGTGCACTTATAAACGAGCCGGCTTTCACAATAGCTATTACAACGGCTAGCATACACCATGCAGTGATATCGTCAGCTGCGGCACAGGTTATTACGAGGGAACCGATCTTAGTTTTTGACAATTGTCGTTCCTGTACAATCCGGGCCAGCACCGGGAACGCGGTAATGCTCATTGCAATACCAATAAAAAGCGAAAAAGATAAAAAATGGATGCCGGGCGGAGCGAAGCTTTTGAATAAAAAATAAGCAAGCCCCATACCCAGCGTAAATGGGATAACAATGCTGGCATGGCTGATCACTATGGCTTCATAGGCCTGGTTTCTAAGCACTTTCAGGTCAAGTTCCATGCCTACCACAAACATAAAAAGGATCAGTCCCATCTGGCTGAGGAACTGGAGATTAGGCAACGATGTGGGAGGAAAAAGAAAGGCCGAAAACTCTGGAAAATAATGACCCACCAGGGATGGCCCCAATAGAATTCCTGCAAGTATTTCACCGATCACTGCCGGCTGGCGCAGTTTGCGGAATAAGTATCCAAGCGCCATTGCAGCTACAATGATGGTTGCGATCTGGAGTATTAAAATAGCAAGTGGATGTACTAAATTATGCTCAGTAGCAGCCTTGAAATCAAGCCATCCAGATGAAGCAGGAGCAATGGCCTTAGGGGTAATAGTTGTGGCCTGCAACTTTGCACCATGCTTCGCGATATAATAAGCGAATCCTCCACCTCCACCGATCAAGATGACATAGAACAAAATATTCCTCCATCCCTTAAACGGCGATCGCAGTTCTGGTATGATAGCTGTTTCTGACACTAGTTATGCTAAACTCGATAGTAAATAAATATAAAACTATAAAGGAGGCATTAGGTCAATGGCAATATTTTGATAACATTTTGCCTGGTATGTGAATAGCAGGCAGAGCAAAAATAGAACGGGACTTCAAGGCAAGGAGCCTTAAAGCAGAGGAAAGATTTTTCCAGAGGGGCTTTTTGATCAAAACAGGGAAATCATTTTGACACTTAAACTTTTTTATATGTTCTTTGCGGCAAGTGAAAAGAAATGCTGTTTTAGGCTCATCATATTCATAGGCAATTAGTCATAATCGATAAAACTACTATGTTACCAAGGTACAAACGTGTTTTACTAAAGCTTTCCGGCGAATCATTAATGGGGGACAAATCTTTTGGCCTTGACCCCGTAGTGCTTACCCAATATGCTAAAGACATCCGGGAAATAACAAACCTGGGTGTGCAGGTAGCTTTGGTAGTAGGTGGAGGGAATATTTACCGCGGTATGAATGAAGCTGAAACAGGTATTGAAAGAGCACAGGGAGATTATATGGGAATGCTTGCCACAGTGATAAATGGTATGGCGGTGCAGAGTGCTTTGGAAAAAGAGGGAGTTTATACCCGGCTTCAAAGTGCCATCAATATGGAAGCTGTAGCAGAACCCTATATACGCAGAAGAGCAATGAGACATCTTGAAAAAGGTCGTGTCGTAATATTCGGGGCAGGCACAGGCAATCCTTATTTTACAACCGATACTGCAGGCTCTTTAAGAGCGATTGAAATAAAGGCTGACGTGATCTTAAAGGGGACAAGAGTTGACGGCATCTATTCTGCCGATCCCGAAAAAGACTCGGCCGCTACTAAATACACAAACATTAGTTTCCAGGAATGTATCACCAAGAATCTTCGGGTAATGGACATGACTGCTTTCACATTGTGTATGGAAAACAATCTGCCCATTATTGTATTCGATATGAACAAGCGAGGCAACCTACTTAATGTAGTTACAGGTGCGCCCGTTGGGACACTGGTATCCTAACTTCTGTTATTTTATAAAGGTGAAAGTCTTTTGAATAAACTCTCCTACCAGGGGAACGGGTTTTTCTTCGCCATTTACAGCGCTTACTAATCCCAGGATCCATAATATCAGCATGGCTATTCCGATAAGAGGCATGATGAAAAACAAAAAGGGAATTATTACCAGCAAGATAGCTGTACCTATATACAATACCGCTCCCGTTAGCATGATACCGATGGACTGGCGCAGATGAAATCTTGCCAATGAACCTTTCTCGGGATTGCCATTGTAGGTTATTAAGGCAATGATCCATCCAACAAGCGTAATGTAGGAAACAATTCCAATAGTTTTCTGATCCATGGTGATTGGTTTTGTAGTGATAAATATAAAATAAGCACCCTCCTATTTCAAGTCAAATCAGAATGGGCAGTTATTACCTCTTGAATATTAAAAACGATGACTACTACTTGCCCAAAATGCTGTAACTCCAAACAGAAAAATGGCTGCAAAATATAATATGATAAAGGCGGCACCGATCCAGAATCCGATTTTTGTCCATTTCGCAGCTTCTTTTGCAGCATTTTCAGCCCCGGCATAATCTCCGGCAGCATATTTTGAGGAAACCTGCGCCGCATTTATAATGCCAACAATGCCAAAAGGCAGACAGCAAAATAGCGTCACCAAGATAGATTCAACGAGCCAATTTTTTGGCTGAACAGGTGGTATCAGGTCTTTAGTTTCCATAAAATTTTTGGGGAATATAAAGTATCCGGCCCGAAAAAATGCAAAATCAAGATTATTTTTCAAGACTTAATACCAGCTTATGTTGTTGCTAATAGGGATCAATCCCTATTTTTTAAAAGCAGCCTTTAGATATTTTTCAAGTTGTGCGATAGGGAGGAAAAGGTCGGTCTCTCCGAACACATAAGCCCTTATAGTATAAATAGGGTAAATAAAGCCAACACCTCCGCTGGTAATATAAAAATTTTCAGTTGGTTCGATTTTGTTAACAAAAAGTCCATTCTCTTCTAGTGTTTTACTTGTGTCAAGATCGCCTTGTTTTCTTATTGATTCTTCTAACAGCGCTGGCAAGGCCTCAAGACCTTCGTCGGTAAACACATCAGCGAGTTTTATAACAGATGACTTGCGCTTGTCAAAACTTATAACATCCGTGCCATAATTGCCATGCGCTCCTCCTGTGTACTCATACACAAAACTGGAGAGAACAAGAACCCTATCATCTTCATATTTCACAGTTATGTCCTGCGATTTTTCTCTTGAAAAAGAACCGCCTTTTTCCTTTGCATCTTTAGCTGTAGCATCAGCTATTTCAGCTTTCCATTCGGAGAAAAACATTTTTTTGTCAGCGAGTATTATTTTGCCTGGTTCCTTTGCAGCACCTTTATTGCCAAGCTGATTATTGATTACTTCTTTGACTGTTTTTTCCAGCGCTTTATCCTTCATGTTCTTTGGCCATACTGCAGATGCAGAATAAGTTGCTGAGGGCGGATCTTTCATTTTGAACGGCACGGAAGCCTTGCCCTTGGTGAATACATAATCAAAAGCAGTGAATCCAGGAGATGCAGACAACTCAAGTCTAAAAGGCAGTTTTTCTTCTGAACTATTTTCTTTTTTAAAATAAGCATTGCCAGTAAAATTATTTTGTGACAGAACCCCTTTCAAAAGAATGTGAACTGGGGTATCAGATAGCAGTATTAAAATGCTGTCGGTAATTTTAGAATTGCCATTATTCCACTGAAAAGGATTTGGGTTATTTATGAACCACGCATATCCGCTTAATTTTTTATTGGCTATATGAATGGTGATCACAACGTCAGTTGTTCCCACTTTTCCGCTCATTACTTTGTAGCTGACAATAGGTGCCTGTGCCAGGAGGCAGGTAGAAAAAAGGAAAAGACAAAACAGGATGGCAGCTTTTTTCATGTACATGGATGTTTAAGTAAATGTAATTCGAAGACATAGCATTGGAAATACTTATTCTACATTTGAGAAAAATATTCTCATGGATATTGCGGGAATAAGAAAGGAATATAAGCTCAGATCCCTTGATGAAAAAGAGGTTGCTTCAGATCCTGTTTTTCAGTTTGAACGCTGGTGGAATGAAGCAATAAAAAGCGAGATCGCAGAAGTAAATGCCATGACACTTTGCACAGTGTCTGCTGATGGTAAACCACATGGCCGAACTGTCCTTCTAAAAGGATTTGATAAGAACGGGTTCGTGTTTTTTACAAACTATAGAAGTCATAAAGGGGCAGAGTTGGCTGCTAACCCTTATGCCGAACTTGTTTTTTTTTGGAAAGAATTGGAAAGACAGGTTCGCATTCACGGTTCAATCTCACAGATTGGAGAAGCAGAAAGCGATGCCTATTTTAAAAGCCGCCCCTTAGGCAGTCAGCTAGGAGCTTTGGCGTCACCGCAAAGCCAGGAAATTGAAAGCAGGCAAGTGCTAGAAGACAACCTTGAAGAATTGAAGCTGCAATATCCCGACGGTAACATATCTCGCCCAACGCATTGGGGAGGATATAATGTAATGCCTGAAAGCATTGAATTTTGGCAAGGCCGCTCCAATCGTTTGCACGACCGCATTCTTTATACATTAGAAAATGAAGAATGGAAAATTAGAAGACTTGCTCCTTGATATCGATACTTATTTTTTCAAAGTCACTGCACTTGTATCTGTAAGTGTGTTCAGAAAGGCAATAATGTCTTTTTTTTCTTTTTTACTCAGATTGAGCTTATCAAAAGGGAGCGATTGATTTTCCAATATAATGCCAAGTCCTTTTCCTCCCCCATTATTATAAAAATCAATTACTTCCCCTAGGGTTTTATAAACACCATTGTGCATATACGGAGCCGTTAGTGCAGTATTTCTGACAGTGGGAGTTTTAAAGGAAAACAGATGTGGTATCGATTTGGTAAAATAGTATTTGCCACTGTCAGCATCAGGAATGGCTGGTTTTGTAGCATTAGAAGGAACTCCTAACACCTCTGATTCTGTTTCGTCAAAAGTCGGTGGCACAAGGCCATTAAATAAAGGCATAAAATGACAGGTTCCACACTTCGCCTTGCCCATGAATAAATTAAAACCTTTTTTCTCCTGTTCCGAAAAATCAACTTCTTCATTCCGCATGTATCGGTCAAATTTTGAATTTAAAGATTGTAACGACCGGACATACGAGGAGATGGCATTTGCAATGGTGTAAATTGTGATTGAGTTTGCATCATTGGGATATGCTTTTGAAAAGGCAGCTATGTAGTCTTGTTGATGTTGTAATGCAGCTGCTGTTTTTTCTATCGAGCCTCCCATTTCCTTTTCGTTATGCACTACATTGTTTACCTGGAATTCAAGCATATCCTGCCGTGAATCATAAAATTGTTTTGTCTGGTAAACTGCGTTCAATAAAGAGGGTGTATTTCTTGGCAGCTGTGTTTTGTTATCCATAGCCAATGCCTTTGGAAGCCCGTCTGTAAAAGCAAGCTCTGGCTTGTGGCAGGAGGCACAGGATCTTGTGTTATTGCCCGATAGCTGGGCATCATAAAATAGTTTTTTTCCAAGCAGGATCCTTTCATTTGTTGGACGATAACGTTCAGTTGGCGAAAAAAAATTGACATCAAATGCATCGGGAGAAAAAATGTTTTCAGCCATTGGGTTTAAAGCTCTTCTTTTTTCCGGCATATCATAACGCTGTACTGCAATAGCCGACGATACATCATTACAAAGGGGAATGATTATATTCCTGGTAAAATAAAGCCGGTTGAAATGATCAAAGTTTTTATCTTTTTTTAAATAGTTTATTGCACTTATAATTCCTCTTTGTATAGCATGAAAACGATCTGCTTTTTTCCGGTCAAATGCAGGAAAATAAATGTCGATGATCTTTTCAATTCCCTCTAATGTTGCAATAGTTTCCTCAATTGAAAGCATTGCTACAGGAGAATCATAGCCTGTGATGCCTAATGTAATGAGCCGTATTAGAGCGCTTTTTACCGCATTCCAAACGGCTGCATTGTTGAATTTAAATACCCTGTCTGGCTCTGTTTCTAATTGTTGTATAACATTGAGGATAAATGTTGTTTCGTACAATAAAGATTTGCTGCTATCATCTTTGGTTTCATCACTCCACAGCAATTCTTCAAGCTTCTGAAAACCATGTGGTTCTATGATAATAGTTGGATTATCGTCTTCGGTTCTTTTAAGGGCAGGGCTATTCAACTGGATGGTTTCATAAGGATTAAAATAATCCGTGAGAATACTTAACTTTTTGTAACTCAGTCTTGCCGTTTTGAAGCCTTTTTTAAGTATCTTGCTGTCTTCCTGTTTTCGAATAGACGACTTAAGAGATTCGACATTTTGTTTGAAGGTATCAAGTTGTTTTAGATAGTATACTTCAATTGCCTTGTCAAAACGATATTCATCTGTCGCAGTGCCCGAAAGGAATATAGAAGACAGCGAAATCAAGAATAAAAGAAAAAATAAACGCATCCTGGAAATTACATTTTGAGTAATGCTATACTAAATTTACCTGTTTTATATTTTAATTCGTCTGCCATGAAACTAACTTGCCTTAGCCTGATCAGTCTACTTGCCACAATTATCGTTCAGGCTCAAACTACTATAGTGCCTTTTGGTTCAGCATGGAAATACCTGGATAATGGAACTAACCAGGCCACCGCATGGAGAACAATAGCCTACAGTGATGCCTCTTGGCCCAGTGGCAATGCTCAGTTGGGTTATGGAGATGGAGATGAAGCTAAGGTGGTTAGTTATGGTCCCAATTCCAGTAGCAAATACATTACAACCTATTTCCGTAAAGCGATATCTGTTACAACACCTTCTAACTATATTAGTTTTAGCTTAAGCATAAAAAGAGATGATGGGGCAGTGATTTATATAAATGGAACTGAAGTGTATCGCACGAATATGCCAAGTGGTACTATCAGTTATACCACGCTTGCTTCTGCTGCTGCTTCTGATGACGGCAATACTGCTCAGACAGCAATGATTGCCAACAGCTATTTTGTAAATGGCACTAATGTCATTGCGGTTGAAATGCATCAGAATGCAGGAAGCAGCTCTGACCTGTCTTTTGACTTACAATTAACAGCTAACAAAGCGCCTCTTGCAAAGGCTGGGACTGATCAAGCAATCACCTTACCTACTAATTCGGTCACCCTGAATGGAACAACATCTTCTGATCCGGACGGAACTATTTCCACCTATGCATGGACTAAATTATCAGGGCCTTCCAGTGGAACTATTGCCAGCGCCAGCAGTGCCACCACAGCAGTTAATAGTTTGGTCCAGGGAGTATATTCTTTTCAACTTAAGGTTACTGATAATAGCGGAGCGACAGCATTAGATACAGTTGCAGTAACAGTAAATCCGGGCACCGTGCTAACAACAACTACTGTAATGGATTATGGGGCATCGTGGAAGTATCTTGCCAATGGAACTAACCAGGGTACTGCATGGACTGCCGCCGTATTTAGCGACGCCTCTTGGTCAAGCGGTAATGGGCAACTAGGTTTTGGAGATGGAGATGAAGCTACCGTAGTCGGCTATGGCCCGGATGCCAATAATAAATACGTTACGACCTACTTCCGTAAAACACTCAGTATTCCCAATGCCCCTTCTTACAGCAATTTCACGCTGAATGTAAAAAGAGATGATGGTATTGTGGTATATGTAAATGGGGTGGAAGTATATAGGAATAATATGCCTACAGGTACCATTGCTTATACTACGCTTGCTTCAGCGGCGGCTTCAGATGATGGCGGTACCGTTCAAACAGCAACGATTGCCAGTAGTTATTTTCTAAACGGAAACAACACGATTGCAGTAGAAGTTCATCAAAATGCAGGAACAAGTTCTGATCTTTCTTTTGATATGCAGTTGATTGCAAATGTTGCAGGATCAGCAACACTTACACGTGGGCCATACCTGCAAATGGGGAACGGAACCGCAATGACCCTTCGCTGGCGCACAAATATTGCTACCAATTCCAAAATTGATGTAGGAACTGCGTTTGGCACCTACACTTTAACTGCTACCAATGCTACAAGTAGTACTGAACATGAAGTACGTATAACAGGCCTTACTGCTGATACTAAATATTATTACAGATTTGGTAGCAGCACGCAATCATTGCAGTCAGCCAACACAAATTATTTTATTACAGCTCCACCAGCAAGTACTGTTCGTAAAATAAGAATAGCTGCATATGGAGACTGTGGCATCAATACAAATGGTTTCCAGTCAGGAGCGCTTTCTGCTTACCAGGCCTATGTAGGAAGCAATCCTGCAGAACTTATGCTCCTGTTAGGTGATAATGCTTACAATGCAGGAACCGATGCTGAATATACCAGCAACTTTTTTAACGCGTATAGTGGCAATATCCTGAAAAACCACGTGGTGTTTCCTGCTCCAGGCAATCATGATTATGCAAACAGTTCTTCAAGACAAACCGATCATAACATTCCTTATTACAGCATTTTTACTATGCCAACCGCAGCAGAGTGTGGTGGCGTAGCATCAGGCACAGAGGCATTTTATTCTTACAACTGGGGTAATATTCATTTCCTGAGCCTTGACTCTTATGGATATGAAACGGGTAGTACAAGACTATATGATACAACAGGACCGCAAGTAACCTGGGTTAAGAATGACCTTGCTGCTAATACCAATAAATGGACCATTGCTTACTGGCATCATCCTCCCTATACAATGGGTAGCCATACATCCGATACGGAAACCGAGCTCGTAAACATCCGCCAGAGGTTTATAAAGATACTTGAGCGTAACGGTGTTGACATGATCATTTGTGGACATAGCCATGACTATGAACGCTCTTATCTATTAAAAGGATATTATGGAAATGAAGCCAGCTTTAGTTTGGCAACACATGCCGCTAGCAGTTCGAGCGCTAAATATGATGGTACCAGCAACTCTTGCCCTTATAATATAGCCAGCGGAAAAGTAAATCATGGAACTGTGTATGTAGTAGCGGGTTCTGCCGGTGCCGATGGTGGCGTACAGAGCGGGTATCCGCACAATGCGTTGCCATTTTCCGTGGATGATGGAGGTATGCTCTATTTTGAAGTAGAAAACAACAGGCTGGATGCTAAATTCATCCGGCGGGACGGGACGATAGCAGATAAATTTACCATAGTAAAAGATGCTTCAAAAAACAACACGGTCAATATTACAAGTGGGGCTAATACAGTTCTCACTGCTTCCTGGATTGGTGCCTATAGCTGGTCTACAGGTGCCACCACTCGCAGCATAACGGTAAATCCTACTGTTACTACAACTTATACCTGTGGTGATGGCAGCAACTGTTTGAAAGATACTTTTAAAGTAAATGTAACGGCTGGCTTTGCCGGACCACCTGCTGAACGAGAAATTAAGTCCGGAGCAATTGCAGTTTTCCCCGTTCCTGTAAAGAAGGGAGAAAAGCTCACCATCTATGTTGGAGCTGGAAATGTTTCCGAGGTTGTTTTAGTGAATGCTTTAGGGAAGAAGATATTAACGACCACAGTTCATAGCAGCACTACTATTAATACCGGGAATCTTCCACAAGGTGTTTACTTTATACGAGCACTTCATAACAAGAAAACCTCCGTGAAAAAAGTATTGATTACAGAATAGGGAGATGTTTGTAGCTGCAATAATTGAATATTTTTTAGGGTTTTGTTGCAAAAAGTGAAAACAACTAAAAAAATCAGAACAAAAGAAGCATTTTCTGTAAAAAATGGTACGGTTTTTGTAACATTTTCTTTTCAATAAAATTAATCAGTACAGTACAAAATAATTGCTCTTGTGTTATGCAGGCATAAGAGTATGTTTAGGGTTAAGAAAAAAACAGCCGCACATTTTTATGTGTGGCTCTTTTTTTATAGCAGTTACCCATTGGTCCCCTTTGAATTAAACAGCAGCTTCTGCTTTCATTTGCTTGCTTAAGCGTACTCTTTCATTTTCGTCTAAAACTACTTTCCGCATACGGATGAAATTAGGTGTAACCTCGATGCACTCATCCTGCTGTATATATTCCATACATTCTTCGAGGGTAAGCAAAGTTTTTGGAGCAATATTCGTGGCTGCATCGCTTCCGCTCGCCCGATGGTTTGTTAGTTTCTTTCCTTCATTCGGATTTACGGTCAGATCGCCGGGTTTGTTGTTTTCTCCAATGATCATTCCCGAATACACTTCTTCGCCCGCATCTACAAAGAAAAATCCGCGGTCCTGAAGTTTGTCCAATGAATAGGCGGTTGTTGTACCATTGTCTTTGCTTAGCATTACCCCATTATTCCTGCCGGGGATTGGGCCTTTCCATGGTTTGTATTCGCTAAAACGATGCGCCATCACAGCTTCTCCGGCTGTGGCCGTTAGCATATTGGTACGCAAGCCTATTAATCCACGACTTGGGATATCAAATTCAAGATGCTGCATCTCTCCCTTGGTTTCCATCACCACCAGCTCCCCTTTACGGCGGCTTACCAAATCAATAACCTTACTAGCATATTCTTCTGGTACGTCAACAACCAACACCTCATAAGGCTCGCATTTCTTACCGTCCACTTCTTTTACCAATACCTGTGGCTGGCCTACTGTAAGCTCATATCCTTCGCGGCGCATGGTTTCAACCAAAACACCTAAATGCAAAATTCCGCGACCATATACCATAAAGCTGTCAGCACTGTCAGTATCTGATACACGCAAGGCCAGGTTTTTTTCTGTTTCCTTCATCAGGCGATCCCGCAGGTGGCGGCTGGTAACAAATTTGCCATCCTTACCAAAGAAGGGAGAATTATTAATACCAAAAAGCATATTCATGGTCGGTTCATCCACATGAGTAACCGGTAGCGCTTCAGGATTCTCGAAATCTGCAATGGTGTCGCCGATTGTAAAATCCTCGATACCAACTACCGCACAGAGATCACCGCAATTAACCTCTGTTACCTTCTTCTTGCCCATGCCTTCAAACACGTACAATTCTTTTACCCTGCTTTTCTTGATGCTCTCGTCGGCTTTCATCAGGCTTATCGGCTGGTTTTCCTTAATAGATCCGCGGGTAACCTTACCAATGGCTATACGTCCGAGGAAAGAAGAATAATCAAGGGAGGTAATTTGTAATTGAACGGTTCCCTCGCTAATTACAGGAGGCGGAACATATTTAAGAATGCCATCCATCAATGGGGTAATATCGGTAGATGGAGTAAGGCTATCATTGAACCAGCCTTGTTTTCCACTTCCATAGAAAGTTGGGAAATTCAGCTGCTCTTCGGTTGCATCAAGGTTAAAGAATAGTTCAAAAATGGCATCATGAACCTCATCGGGACGGCAGTTGGGCTTGTCAACTTTATTGATGACTACGATGGGGTGAAGGTTAAGCTGTAAGGCTTTTTGCAGGACGAACCGGGTTTGTGGCATGGGTCCTTCAAAGGCATCCACCAACAGGATAACGCCATCTGCCATTTTCAATACTCGCTCCACTTCGCCACCAAAATCAGCGTGACCTGGTGTATCAATCACATTTATTTTTACTCCATTATAAACCACTGCCGCGTTCTTGCTAAAAATGGTAATGCCTCGTTCTTTTTCAAGATCGTTGCTGTCCATGATCAACTCGCCGGCATCCTGGTTATCCCGAAAGACCTTGGTGCTTTTTAAAATATTATCGACCAGGGTCGTTTTACCGTGGTCTACGTGTGCTATAATAGCTATGTTCCTGATGCTCATAAAAATGATTTGATCCCTTTTGCCCGTTTACTTCAATGCTTGCCCAGCGCAAAAAGTTTGCAAAAGTACGGTTGAAAGGCCGGAAAGCAAGTCAGAAAATGAGCCTGGATGAGGATTTAATGGAATGTTAGCTTTCGAGCCGTGAAATTGAATAGAAATAATTTATTTCAGTAGGATTGGCATAGAATTACAATAAGTTAAATTTCTCTTGCATTTGTTTTGCAAACGGCATCTTACAGATTCCGATTAAAATCCTTTTTTATTTTGCGGCCCGAATGAGACTGGCTGTAATTTTTATCTCCTTTTTTTTCCTGCTGTCGGGTGGCGGATCCAATGTTTTTGCCAGAAACTATCACAACATCACTTCATCTACGTCCGTTATTCAGAAGGCAAAACAGGCAAAATTTACTGTCACAGACCAGGCTTCATTTGAAAACATCAACTTATCCGAAGAGGAGAAATACCTGAGTTGCGAAGAAGTTGACGACGAAGATGCAGATGATGATGTGTCAGTGAAAAAATACAAATCGGCGGCTGGTCACCATTCAATCTCTTCTTACCAATACGTTTTACATTATCATTACAATTGCACCAAGGCACTTCAGTTCATTTGGTGCCAGGTATCCTGCCGGTATATCCTGCAAAGGACTTTAAGAATCTGATTTTTCATCAATTTCCACTATTTATTCTGTGTGCCTCATTTAGGCCTGGTGGATACATCATTCATTCAGTTTCCCGTTCCCCAATCATTTAGTTGGTAGCCCAGTCATGGGCGCCTTATTTACCCAAAAGGATCTCTGATCCATTCATCCGTTCGAATCATACCCCGTTTACAACCATGAAGAGAATAGTCATATTCGCCGGCTTGTGTGCCGTCTTGTGCCTGGCAAGCTGTGTATCTAAAAAAGAAGAAAAGGAAGAAACAGGCAAATATGCCGTAACCAGTCCTTTAATAGTCGATACCTCATTCACCAAAGAATACGTTGCTCAAATAAGATCTCTGAAAGACATTGAGATCAGGGCGCAGGAAAAGGGTTTCCTGCAAAACATATATGTTGATGAGGGTCAGTTTGTAAAAGCTGGTCAGATCTTGTTCAGGATCATGCCGAAAATATATGAAGCTGAGCTGATGAAAGCGCAGGCTGAAGCAGATGCGGCAGAAATAGAACTGCAAAACGCAAAAGCCCTGGTAGATAAAAACGTTATCTCCAAAAATGAACAGGCGATGGCGCAGGCCAAACTCGACCAGGCAAATGCTGAAACAACACTTGCCAGGCTTCACCTTTCCTTTACCGAGATCAGGGCGCCGTTTGACGGCACTATCGACCGCATTCCAAAGAAAATAGGCAGCCTTATCGATGAAGGGGAGCTGCTGACCAGCCTTTCAGACAACAGTCAGGTTTTCGCCTATTTCAACGTATCTGAACCTGAGTACCTAAACTATCAAACCGATATGAAAGATCGTGGGAGCTCACAGGTAGGGCTCCTTCTTGCAAATAACCAGCCAATTAACTCAATGGGTGCTGTAGAAACTATTGAAAGCGAGTTCGACAATGAAACTGGGAATATCGCCTTTCGGGCAAGATTTTCAAACCCTGGCAAGCTGCTGAAAAATGGGGAAACAGGCAAGGTACTGATGACTATGCCACTTAAGAATGCATTGGTCATTCCACAAAAAGCCACATACGAAATCCAGGATAAGAAATATGTTTTTGTACTGGGTAGCAACGATGTGGTGAAGGCAAAAGAGATCACTATCACAGGTGAAATGCCTGACCTCTATGTTGTGAAAAACGGTATTTCAGAAACCGACAAAATACTGCTCGAAGGCGTGCAGAAAGTAAAAGATGGAGATAAGATCGAATATATATTCCAGCGACCCCAGGATGTAATCTCACATCTGCGTTTAAAAGCCGAATAATTCAATCCCTAAATAACCAGATTTTAATGTTTAATAGATTTATACAGCGGCCGGTACTTTCAATTGTCATATCCCTCATCATTGTGTTTTTGGGTATACTGGCACTGACCACATTGCCGGTAACACAATTTCCTTCTATCTCACCGCCCAAGGTGAACGTAACTGCAGAGTATCCCGGCGCCAACGGCGAATTAATGACTAAAGCAGTAATCATTCCGCTGGAAAGAGCCATCAACGGCGTTCCGGGAATGAAATACATGGCCTCCGACGCTGGTAATGACGGGGAGGCCGAAATACAGGTAGTATTTAATCTCGGAACCGATCCTAATCAGGCATCGGTAATGGTACAGAATCGTGTGGCATCGGTGGTGAACAAACTGCCCCCGCTGGTAGTACGTGAAGGTGTGAAGATCACCCGCGAGGAATCCAATATGCTCCTGTACATTAATCTTTACAGTAGCGATCCCAATACCGACCAGAAGTTTCTTTTCAACTTCGCCGATATTAACCTTTTATCGGAAATAAAGAGGGTAGATGGAGTTGGTGATGCCGACATACTCGGTAACAGGGAGTATGCTATGCGGGTCTGGCTGAAACCCGACCGCATGCTGGCATATAAAATATCGGCTGACGAGGTAATGGAGGCACTCAGCCAGCAAAGCCTGGAAGCTTCACCGGGTAAAACGGGGGAAAGTTCAGGTAAAAGGTCGCAGTCATTTGAATACGTATTGAAATATTCCGGAAGGTTCACCACGAAGGAGCAATACGAAAATGTGGTGCTGAGAGCCAGTCCCAACGGCGAACTACTGCGATTGAAGGATGTGGCAAACGTAGAACTCGGGAGTTCGATGTATGACATCTATTCTAACCTGAATGGCAGACCTTCAGCTGCCATCGTGCTCAAGCAATCGTACGGAAGTAACGCCACCGATGTGATCAAAAAGGTGAAAGCGAAAATGGCGGAGATCAAGGCGAGCTCTTTTCCAAAGGGAATGGATTACGAGATCAGCTATGACGTTTCCAAATTCCTGGATGCCTCTATTGAAAAGGTGGTACACACCCTGGTGGAAGCCTTTATCCTGGTGGGATTGGTGGTGTTCCTCTTTCTCGGCGACTGGCGCTCCACGGTCATCCCTGCCATTGCAGTGCCGGTATCGCTCATCGGCACCTTCCTGTTCATGAAATTCTTCGGCATCACCTTAAACCTCATCACTTTGTTTGCACTCGTGCTGGCCATTGGTATCGTGGTGGATAATGCCATTGTGGTGATCGAGGCGGTGCATACAAAGATGGAAACAATGGGCCTTGGGTCACGCAAAGCCACAAAAGAAGCGATGCATGAGATCAGCGGGGCCATCGTTGCCATCACGTTCGTAATGGCTGCGGTGTTTATACCGGTTGCGTTCATGTCAGGACCGGTGGGCATCTTCTACCGGCAATTTTCAATCACCATGGCCACTTCTATTATTCTTTCGGGCCTGGTGGCACTTACCCTTACACCGGCGCTTTGTGCAGTTATGCTTAAAAGTACACATGGAAAACCCAGAAAAAAAACCTGGTTGAATAAAATGCTGGATGGCTTTAATAATTGGTTCGGCAGGGTGACCGGGCGATACGAGAAAGTGTTGACCAGGATCGTAAGTAAAAGGGCGCTGACCTTTCTTACACTCATCGTTTTCTCCATCGGGATCTATTTCCTCAACAACGCAGTGCCTTCCGGATTTATTCCGAATGAAGATCAGGGCATGTTCTATGCTATCATCCAAACTCCTCCCGGCTCCTCGCTTGAGCGAACCAACGAGGTAGCTGGTCAGGTGCAAAAAATAGCCCAGGGCATTGAGGGTGTACAGTCAGCTTCCTCATTGGCGGGTTACGAGATCCTTACCGAAGGAACGGGGTCTAACTCCGGCACCTGCCTCATTAACCTGAAAAGCTGGGATGACAGGAAGCATAACGTACAGCAGGTGATGGAAGAACTGGAGACGAAATGCAAAGACATTTCCGGCGCCACCATCGAATTTTTCCAGCCGCCGGCAGTGCCGGGTTATGGTGCTGCAGGTGGGTTTGAACTGCGGCTGCTTGATATAGGAGGATCAGGCGATTATAAAAAAATGGAAGCCGTGAACAATGAGTTTGTGGCTGCTCTGACCAAGCGCAGGGAACTGTCATCAGTATTTAGTTTTTACAGCGCCAGTTTCCCGCAGTATATGATCAGGGTGGACAATGACCTGGCTCAGCAAAAGGGCGTTACCATTGAAAATGCCCTGAATACGCTTTCCACATTGATAGGAAGTAACTACGAGATCAGTTTTATCAAGTATGACCGGCAGTATAAAGTGATCGTTGAGGCTGCGCCGGAATACCGGGCCTTACCTGAGGATATCCTGAAGCTATATGTGAAGAATAACCGTGATGAGATGGTTCCATTTTCGGCTTTTATCAAGATGGAAAAAGTGTATGGCCTTTCGGAGATCACCCGTCATAACATGTATAACTCTTCCGAAATAAGTGGATCAGCTGCAGCCGGGTATAGTAGCGGCGAGGCCCTTAAAGTAATCAATGAAGTGGCACAAAAGACTTTACCAAGAGGGTTTGGCATTGGCTGGGCCGGTATTTCTGCAGACGAAGTGGGCAGGGGAAATGAAGCCATTTTCATTTTCCTTATTTGCCTTGGTTTCGTATATCTCATCCTTGCTGCCCAGTACGAAAGTTTTATCCTGCCATTTTCAGTGATCTTGTCACTTGTTGCCGGTGTCTTTGGTGCATTCCTGTTGCTCAAATTAACTGGGTTGGAGAATAACATCTATGCCCAGGTGGCAATGATCATGCTGATCGGTTTGTTAGGTAAGAATGCCGTATTGATCGTGGAGTTTGCCGCCCAAAAACACCGGGCCGGGTATTCCGTACTTAATGCAGCCATTGAGGGATCTGTTGTAAGGTTCCGCCCAATCCTGATGACCTCTTTCGCTTTTGTTGCAGGATTGATCCCGTTGGTGTTTGCAAGCGGGCCGGGTAAAATCGGAAACAGCACCATAGGCACCGCAGCTGCTGGTGGAATGCTTTTCGGTACTGTCTTCGGCGTACTCATCATACCTGGTTTGTATTACATATTCGGCAGAATCGCAGAGAAAAAAATTCTAATTGAAGACGAAGAAGAAAATCCTTTAACCGAAGAAATTGATCACAATGTTTAAATACAGGATAAACAAATATTCAGGTATAGTGGCCATTTGCCTGGGCATCGCCAGTTGCAAAGTGCCAGCGGTGGTACAACAAACGGAAAATAAATCAGTACCCGGCATTTATGAAAATTCTAGCGATACAACCAACACAGCCAATATTGACTGGCGCAGCTTCTTTAAGGATAAAGACCTTGCAAACCTTATTGATACGGCACTGCAAAACAACCGTGAGCTAAAGACCGTTTTGCAAGAAATTGAGATCGCAAGGAATGAGATTCGGCTTCGGCAAGGTGCGACACTGCCTTATGTTGGTGTAAGAAGCGGCATTGGTGTTGAGAAAGTAGGCAGGTATACGAGCCAGGGTGCAGGTGATGCAACTACCGAAATAAAACCGGGAAAAGAAATGCCGGACCCTTTGGGGGATTTTACCGTAGCCGCCTATGCCAACTGGGAAGTTGATATTTGGAAAAAGTTGCGCAATGCAAAGAAAGCTGCAGTTACCAGGTATTTGTCAACGACAGAAGGCAGAAATTTTGTACAGACCAACCTCGTTGCGGAGGTGGCTAATTCTTACTACGAATTGGTGTCCCTGGATAACCAACTTGTAATCGTAGAACAAAATATCGCACTGCAAAAGAATGCCCTTGACATCATAAAAATTCAGAAGGAAGCCAGCCGGGCAACAGAGCTGGCTGTGCAAAAATTCCAGGCGGAAGTGCTTAAATCCCAAAGCCTGCAATTCGACATCCTCCAGCAAATAAAAGAAACTGAAAACCGCATTAATTTACTCTTAGGCCGGTATCCTCAACCTATAGCAAGGGATACTTCTAATTTCCTTGACAAAATTCCCGCATCTGTAAGTTCAGGTATTCCTTCACAACTGCTCAGCAACCGCCCGGACATCAAACAGGCCGAACTTGAATTAGCGGCTGCAAAACTTGACGTAAAAGTAGCACGGGCAGAATTCTATCCATCCCTCGGCATTTCAGCAGCGATTGGATTCCAGGCCTTTAATCCATCATACCTCGTAAAGCTTCCCGAGTCTTTGCTTTATTCATTAGCAGGCGACCTTGCAGGCCCACTTATTAATCGCAACGCTATCCAAGCAGAATTTTCCAGTGCCAATGCAAGGCAGTTACAAGCTATGTATAACTACGAGCGAACTATTTTAAATGCTTACCTCGAAGTGTCCACCCAGCTTTCTGGCATCAGCAACCTTGCAAAAAGTTATGATTATAAAGAAAAGCAGGTAGATGCTTTAACACGTTCAATCAATATTTCCAATGATCTTTTTAAATCTGCCCGGGCAGATTATCTCGAAGTACTGTTAACGCAGCGGGATGCACTTGAAGCTAAACTTGAATTGGTAGAAACGAAAAAACAACAACTAAATGCTGTTGTGAATATTTATAGGGATTTGGGAGGTGGCTGGAAATAAAAAGTCTTTGTTTCTTTTAATTATGTTCTCAAATAAAAAACAGCAATACTGTTTGCTGCTTTTTGTAGTCCCGGCAGGAATCGAACCTGCATCTAGAGTTTAGGAAACTCCTATTCTATCCATTGAACTACAGGACCAAAAATTTGGAGGGCAAAACTAATGGTTTCAGAGCAATGAAATGATAGACGAAACCTATATCCTGTGCAGGCATATCTTTGCGCCTCAATTTTTTTAATCAATACTTGCAACTGGTTTTTCAAGGCCACTGCATTACAAGTAAAGTAGTATGAAGTTTTATAGCCTCTTAATAAAGTATCGTTTTTGGCTCGGCATTATTTCGATTGTCTTGGCCATCTCCATTAATATTTATACGGGTTTCTGGCCCTCATTTATTTTATACTTCGTTGGAATTATCTGTATTGCTGGCCATTTGTTTATTGGCCCAATGAGACTGATACAGGAGCATATTGAAGCTGGTGACACCGATGGCGCTGAAAAAGTGCTTAACTCAATTTGGTTTCCCAATCTTCTTTACAAACCAATCCGGTCAGCCTATTATACATTGAAAGGACAAATGGCTATGATGAAGCAGGATTTTGAAGGAGCTGAGAAACTGATGAAAAAGAGCGAAAAGTTGGGAATGCCATTGGCAGAAGCAGAAGGCGCAAACAAATTACAACTCGGTATGTTGGCTATGCAGCGGGGCGACATGAAACAAGGCGAAAGCTATATCAGGCAAGCCATCCGCAGTGGGATCCCAGACAAAGACGGTGCAGCGATGGCGTATTTGCAAATGTGCCAGATATACATGAACAAGCAGCATTTTAAAGCTGCAAAAGATATGTTCCGCAAAGCAAAGGCTGAGAAGCCAACCAATAAAGAAGTGATAGAGCAGATCAAAAAATTAGAATCTTATATCAGCCGCATTCCCGGCTAAAGATTATCCATCAGGCTTTAGATTTTCAAATAAAGCTTTAAAGAGCGAACGGTATTTTTCCGGGATATTATTTACACTTATTGAAATACTTGTCTTTTCATCTTTCCCCATCTGCAAAGCATAGTAAAAAGCATCTTTGGTTTTTCGGGTTGCAGCAACAGGCCTTTCCAGAGTTTTAATAAGATCGTTCCATTCTGCAATTGAAAATTTCCATTCAGCCTTGGCTATCATTGTTTTGCCGCTAAGGCCGCCTGATCTTATAAGCGTTATTTCCATGGCAAAATATTTATCACTTTTTCAAATAACCCCGGCTTCCTTCCAGCCTTTTTGAACTGCCTTATATTCCAAACTTCCTTTGCCAAATAGGCCAACAGCTTTTTTAAGTGTGGCTTTGCTCATATCCTTGAAATCTGCTTTCTTTTTTACAAGCTTTTTATCGGTAAGTGCTGCATACCAAATGGGGCCCGCTTTTTCCCAGGCATTTCCGGTCATCTCATAACTAGCCACGTAAAATGCATAGTTGGGAATACCTGAATTATAATGCACGCCGCCATTATCCCCTTTTTCTGTGTTGGGAAGCGTTATAAAATCTTTCATTGTTGCGGGCTGAGGATCATCACCAAAAATCGGATCATTCTGGTAGGCTGTACCTGGTGCTTTCAACGATCGCAGGGCATTCTTTCCTTTTAAAATGTTTTTTCCAACCAGCCAGTCCGATTTGCGGGCAGGAGTTTTGTTTACCCATTGTTTTACGAGGATGCCAAATACATCAGCCAGCGATTCATTTAATGCACCGCTCTGAAATTCGTATGCCAGCTGGCATTCAAAATCAATAACTCCGTGTGTAAGCTCATGGGCAATAATATCAAGGTCAGTGGTAAAGCTGTTGGTGGATTTTCCGTCCCCGGTTCCATAAAACATCTGTTCCCCATCCCAAAAAGCATTGAAAAAAGGTTCATCCTGGTTTTCACGGTATCTTATGGTTTGGATAAGAGAATATCCTTTATTGTCGATGGAATTGCGGTTAAATAATTTTTTATAAAAATTCCAAACATGCCCGGCACCCGCAATTACGTTTTTGGCATCTTTTGATGCGGGTAGTTTTTTTTGACCTTCCTTCCATAACAGTTTGCCGATCGTGAGTGGCATTTCGCCTGAATCATATACTTCCCTATAAAGCTTGCCAATGTTCGCACCTGGTGTCGCAATCATATTCGCAGATTTTTTGGCGGGAGCAATTGCGGCAAGCCTTTTACGTTTAGCCCGAAACTGTTCACCAGCTTTATCCATCTGCTCTTTTTTTTCAGGGTATAATTTGCCAAGTTTATCGGTCATGTAAGGAGGGAGAATGCAATGGATCGGGTTTCGGTGATGTTGGCACATAGTAATTGTATTTAGATGGTAAAGGTTAGTCGCATAAATATAATCGATGGCGAACAAAATAGCAGTATGCATCTTAAATAAATGCTATGATTGCAGATGATGATAAATGGGTAAGTATGTTTGCAGCTATTGTATGAAGTGGAAGCACGTAAATATTGCCGGGTTTTTCTGCGCTTGTCCTTGCATCATCCTCTTCTTATCCATTTCCACGGGATGTGCCAACATACAGCCACCACTTGGCGGGCCAAAAGATACGCTGGCCCCCTCTTTAATAAAAGCAATCCCCGCATTGAATACAGTAAATTTTAATGAGAATAAAATAACGCTGCAATTCAACGAATATGTCAAACTAGATAATCTTAACGAAAACCTGATCATCAATCCGCCTGCGGAAAGATTTCCAGCTATTGAAGGAAAACTTCGCACTGTTTCAATAAAAATAAAAGACACCCTTCAGCCAAACACAACTTACACACTCAATTTTGGGAATGCTATAAAGGATGTGAATGAAGGGAACCCACTTAAAAATTTCAGCTACTCTTTTTCTACAGGCGCACACATTGATAGTCTTGAATTGCAAGGAAAAGTGATCCTCGCAGAAACCGGGCAGCCTGATAGTTCTCTTATAGTAGTATTATATAGTAATATGAATGATTCCGCAGTAGCAAAAGAAAAACCACGATTTGTTACGAGGCTCAATGGTAAGGGAGAATTTCATTTTGATCATTTGCCCGCAGGAAGCTTTAATATTTTCGCTTTAAAAGATGAGGGATTAAAAAGGTATACCAACAATGAAATTCTTCTAGCCTTTTTCGACAGGCCTATAAGCACCTATCCTGTGGATACAACAATACTATTAAGGGCTTTCGCCGGAGAAAAACCACCACCAAAAGCGGCAACTGCAGCAGCAAAAGGTAAGGAGGCAAAAATTCAGTACTCTACAAGTTTAGAAAATGGAGAGCAAGATTTATTAAATCCATTGACAATAAGCTTTGCCAATAAAATAACTGGATTTGATACTGCGAAAATAAAGTTGACCGATACCTTGTATAGTATTATGCCGGGCTATAGTATTATAAAGGATACTTCGTTGAAGACTATAAAGATCGTTCAACAGTGGAAAGAGCATATGCCCTATAAATTGGTTTTAGGCAAAGGTTTTGCGCATGATAGTGCTGGTAACAGTTATGCAAAGTCCGATACGGTTTCTTTTGTAGCTAGAGGAGAAGCTGATTATGGATCCATAAAACTAAAATTCACAGGTATTGACAATGCCAGCCATCCAGTATTGCAGTGGGTGGAAAATAATGCGATCGTTCAGTCCATGCCACTAACCTCAGGAGAATATCGAGCAAAGCTTTTTTCCCCCGGCCAATACAAGATTCGCATTTTGTATGATGCGAATAATAATGGGATATGGGATACAGGGAACTATTGGAAGAAAATACAACCCGAGAAGGTGATTGCCGTAGACCAGTCTATCAGTATAAAAGCAAATTGGGACAATGAGTTTGATGTTGCGTTATAAAGTTAAATCAGTCTTGGCTTTTTACTTGGCGATCTGTCTTAATTTCGTTGGCCTATGAACTTCTCTTCTTCACTTTTAGAAAATGCTGTCAACGAGTTTGCTAAACTGCCCGGCATAGGAAAGAAGACAGCGCTACGACTCGTGCTTCATCTTTTAAAACAGGAAGATGCGCAAGTGCAGTTGTTTAGTGAAACTATCGCAGTAATGCGTCGCCAAATAAAATTTTGTACCCGTTGTCACAATGTAAGCGACCAGGAGATATGTAATATCTGCGCCAGCCCATTGCGGCGTCAATCCGTTATATGCGTGGTGGAAACTATCCGTGATGTGATGGCCATAGAAGCCACGCAGCAGTACAACGGCAGTTATCATGTACTGGGCGGTATCATTTCGCCGTTAGATGGTGTTGGCCCTGATCAGTTGAATATTGAAAGTTTAATACAAAGAGTAAAAAAAGAAATAACGGAGGAGATCATATTTGCTCTGAATCCTAATATCCAGGGAGATACAACGCTTTATTATATTCAGAAAAAACTAAACAGTAATCCAGTAAAAATTACTACCATAGCCCGTGGGATTGCATTTGGCGGCGAACTGGAGTATGCTGATGAATTTACACTGGCAAGGAGTCTGCAAAACAGGATACCGGTTGAAAATTACATGGTCGAGGCAACCGCAAAATAAAAATTACCGTTTAAACATATAGGTATAAGCAGAGTTTTTGTTAGCAATGAGTTTTTCCTTTTGTCGATTGTTTAACAAGCCTTTTGCCCAATCCTGCGCACTTCTTTTATTATTCTTCGGAATTTTAATTTTTCTTATACAAACGATAAAGATCAGTTAAGTCAATGGTAATAGGCAAAGGACTAAAAATTATTTTATCGCTTTTGATAATTGCATTGCTGGCAGGACTATTCATGTTTTACAAAACATGGTATATGCCCCACCGTGATGCAAAAGATGAGACGGCGATTATTGTAACAGCACAACAGATCATTGACGCATATGCTAGCGATGAAAAAAATGCTAATGCGCTTTACCTTGACAAAGCTATTGAGGTAAGTGGAGAAATAGAAGAAATTAAAAAAACGGCGGAAGGAAAGACTGTGGTAATACTTAAAGGCTCAGATCCTATGAGCGGGATCAGGTGTACCATGAAAGATAATGCGAATGTAAAAGCAGGACAAACAGTAAAGATAAAAGGCATATGCAGCGGCTACCTGATGGACGTTACCATTATTGATTGCTATATAGTTGAATAAAAATGAAAGCAGTTTGTATCATAATATTATTTTGTTTTATGGGAGTTTTATATTCCTGCCGGTATAATAAGGCCGAACTTGTATACCCGAAAAAGACAGAGCCTTGTGATACAGTTTCCATTTCATACAGGACTGATATTATTGCTATTGTAAGTACCCACTGTTATTCCTGTCATAGTGGGACAGCTATTGATGGAGATGGAATAACTCTCGATAGTTATGCTGACCTGTCAGGTGCGGCACTTTATACCGATTTGCTTCAGATGATACAACACGATCCTGGTTTTATCGAAATGCCAAAGGATAATCCGAAATTATCAGAATGTAACATTGCCAAAATCCGCACATGGATCAGGGAAGGAGCACCTGATAACTAAAAAAGAAAATTCAATAAACAAAAGTCAAAAGAAGAATGAAGAAGTTAATAGTACTAATTGGTTTGGTGGTATTTGCAGGGAATGCATTTGCGCAGGTGTGGTATACAAAGAATGGGTACATCAGTTTTTTTTCACACACTTCAGTCGAAGATATAAAAGCTGAAAACTTTGAAGTGGTAAGTTTTATTGATACTGATAAAGGAGAAGTTCGTTTCCAGCTTTTGATCAAGGGATTTCAATTCCCTAAGGCAGCAATGCAACAGCATTTTAATTCAGCATCATATATGAACAGCGATTTATATCCAAAAGCTGAGTTCAAAGGAGCGATTACGAATATGCAGGCAGTCAATTTTGGGAAAGATGGTACGTATAAAGTAGAGATTGCCGGCGATTTGACGATGCATGGAGTTACAAAAAAAATACAGGAGGGGGGAAATATTACTGTGAAAGACGGCAAGGTGAGTTCAAATGCTGTACTTAAAATATTGCGCTCGGATTTTAATATTACTACTCCTTCATTTACTGCTGCAAAGATTGCCCAGGAGATAGAAGTTACTGTGAAGTGCGAGTATGAACCGTATAAGAAAAAGTAGAGTTATCATCGTTTGAAACGAGGCTAAAGCCGCTTATGAGAAATTGGCTGGTTATAATAATTCTAATGACGGGGGGTGCCTTGTCGGCACAGGATACCAAGCTTGATACACTTTTCCAGCAGGAAACCCAGGTTCAGCAGGAGAAGCAAGCCTATATTCCAGCCACAATTTTTAGAAGTAGCCGTGTTTTAAACGGCCATAGTACAGAGACATTGCCTGCCGGTGTTCTGGATATAAAAATTCAGCATCGCTTTGGCTACATAAGCGACGGATGGAATGAATTCTTCGGCCTTGATAATGCCACTATACGGCTTGGAGGGGACTATGGATTAACGAATAGGTGCATGATAGGCCTTGGACGAGCTACTTATGAAAAGCAATGGGATGGCTTTGTGAAGTATAAAGTACTGGAGCAACATTCGGGAAAAACCAATATGCCACTATCGCTTACACTTTTGGCATCTGCCATGGTACAAACCATGCCTGATGCAGATGGGCAGGAACATGCAACACAGTTTATCGACCGGCTTTATTATGCCGGGCAGCTTTTAGTAGCACGAAAATTTGGAAATGTATTTTCTCTGCAGTTTATGCCAACACTTGTTCATTATAATCTCGTACCATCGGTCGGCGATCCCAATGATATCGTTTCTATGGGGATAGCAACATCTTTGAAGATCACCAAGAATGCGAGTTTTACTACTGAGTATTACTATAATCTTCCTCGATATAAATTCAAAGGAACTGAGAATTCCCTCTCCGTAGGCTTTGATATTGAAACCGCCGGCCATGTGTTTCAACTTTTATTTACAAATGGTTCGGGTGTAGCGGAAAGACCCTTTATAAGTGAATCAACCGGTAAGTTTTTTGATGGTGATATTCGGATCGGATTTAATTTAAACAGGTCTTTTCAGCTTAAAAAGCCCAAAAATCAAATTGCCCCAAAGGCGCAATAATTTTTCAAAATTTGAACTAACACAGCAAAAAATTTTTGCAAAAAGTTTGCGAATTGAGAGAAAAACATAACTTTATCCCCACGAAATCATGATTTATTCACAAAACAGAATGCTTATGACAGATAGAAATTTACTATCCAGTATCTGACCAAGAACCCCCGCTGCATTTGTTTTTATTTAATCATTTTCTTTAACCCAATTGTGCTATAAAATTTTTAGCACAATAAAAAGTTCGTTTATGAAACAGATGTTCTCTCGATTCAAAACTGTGTTAAGCGGTTTGATTGTTGTTATGCTTATATTGGGCACCCTGATAAATGGCAATGCCCAAAATGGCAGCTTCACCAGTAATGGTCCCCAAAAATTTGTTCAGGGCCCTAACGTCATTATTGTAACCCCAATATTGGGTGCTGGCACCACATGCAAAGCCAGAAAATTTAAAGCATGTGTAAGAAGTTGCTTTAATATTCCTGTAGTGGGAACTACAGTTCATTTTTCCGTAACAGGGGCAAATACAGGTACTTCAGCAGATGTTGTTACCGATGCTTTCGGTAAAGCAGTATTTAGCTATGCTGGCCCTAATAGTGGTCTGGATCTTATCACAGCTTCTGCGTCAAATTCACTGAACGGTTACGCTATCTTTTTATGGAAGAAATGTACTACTCCGGTATGTACACCACCAACTGATCGTTTGTATGTTGATGCTTCTGCTCCTGCCGGAGGAAATGGCGGTACATGGGAATGTGCAATGAATGATCTTAATACGGCCATCACAACGGCCAATGGTAATGCTGCCATCAAATCAATTTGGGTGGCAGAAGGAACGTATAAGCCAAGCGCACCGGCAGGTCGTGGTGCAACATTTAGCATCACAAGATCTGACCTCCAGGTATTAGGGGGCTTTACTGGTGTAGAAAACAATGCTTCTGATGCCGATCCTGTTGCCAACCTTACAGTTATCAGTGGAGATATCGGTGTTGCAGGCGATCCCTCTGACAATAGCTTGCACACAATTACCATAGCTAACCTGCCGGCTTCGCCGAATGCCCTGGAAATAAATGGATTTACGATCCAAAATGGCAATGCCAATATAACTGGCTCGGGAAATAATGCTGGAGGCGCTTTATTCGCTAACTATAATGATCTTTCTACTCCTGTTTCTTTCAAAAGGACTGTATTTACGCTGAACAATTCGACAGGATATGGCGGTGCTATATGGATAAGCCATTGCGATGTAAGCTTTGACGGTTGTACTTTTGTTGCTAACACTTCCGATTTAGGTGGGGCTATTTATGGTTTCTTTAGTTCACCAAAATTCACAAGAACTGTATTTAACCAAAATAATGCTGTTACGGGTGGCGGGGCTTATTATGGAAACTATGGCACCCCTTCCTTTGCGCTAACAGTTTTTGCTTCAAACACATCCAGGAATGGTGGCGCTGTTTATCAAAACCAGGCTAATGCTGTTTATGCTAACACTGTTCTTACTGGTAACAGTGCATCCTTCCAGGGCGGTGCTGTTTACCAACACAATGCATCTAATTCTACCATTACAAATTCTACTTTTTTCAATAATAGTGCAGTTAATTCTGCCGGAGCATTGGCACTCGGTTTGAACGCCTCTTCCTCTGTAGTGAACAACACAATTTTCTGGAAAAACAAAAAAGGTGCGGCCGATAATGTGGCAAATGCTGATGTACACAGTTTTGGTGGAGGTTCAAACCAATACCATAACAATGTGCTGCAGGCAAACACTAGTGTACCTGCTGATAATGGTACTACTATTAGCAGTAACATCCGTGGAACAGATCCGCTCTTTACGAATGAAGCAAGCCCGATTGGTGCAGACCTTCAATGGGGCACTGCCGATGATGGATTGCAGTTACAGGATGGCAGTCCGGCAGTAAACACAGGTGACAATGCAGCCGCAGCCCCTCTTCCAACAGACTTCAATGTTAATCCGCGTATCGTTTGTACCATTGTTGACCGGGGAGCTTACGAAAACCAAAACTGCGCCCCTATTGCTGTAACTCGTCGTGGCCAGGCTATTACACTGGTTAAGAAAGAGCCAGCTACACGGTCTGCGGGTCTAGTTGCAAATCCGTTCAACAGCGATTTGCAAGTAAGTTATACTGGTACTGAAAAATGCGTTATAACTGTGTACGGAGTCAATGGTAGAACAATGATGACCGGTAAAGCCATACAGGGAATCACTCACATAAATACTGCTGCCTGGGGAACAGGATTATACCAGGTGGTATTACATACTGCTTCAGGACAAAAGATGGTTTTTAAAGCAGCGAAAATGTAAACGAATAGCACACTTTTTAAAAGAAACTGCTCCGGAGCGGGCAGTTTCTTTTGGTTTATAATCTTGCGAAGCTGGGTCAAAGCCCAAACTTTCGGCTGATTACCCTCAAATTAAATTAATAAGGTATAAGAAAAGGATATTATATACCAAAAAAAATCTTTGAAAAAATCATTTTTTTGTAAATAACAAACTATATTGTGTATCCAAAATAGAATTTTCTTATTCCCGAATAACTAAAACTATGAGCTTTTTCCAGATCGCCTGTCGTGTATTTTGGTGTTGTTATCGGCCTCTTACTCCCGCTTCAATTCCAATTTTCCCGATTTGTGCACAGCCATATAAGAATAGATTACTATTTTCATCATCCTAAAATTTGATTGCATGAATAAGATCCGACACAAAACATTAATTAACACTAGAGAATTAATCATTAATTAACCCAAACTAAAAAAATCATCGTATGAAAAATTTGGCACTTCAAAGTCAGACTACCTTAGGGAGTATAGGGAGCGCCCTATTCCGTAAGACCAAGTATCTCTTATTTACGTTCTTACTTTCCGCATCACTATTTAATACTGCTAATGCTACCCACTACCGCTTTGGCAATATTAGCTGGACGTATGTAAGCGGAAGGACCGTTACCTTCCATGTCACCCAGGCATTCAGGCGCAGCTATGCTTCATTTGTGCCTCCTCCAGTAATTGGAAGCCATATTACTACTCAAAGCAGTACAGGTGGCAATTCGTTTCTTAATTTTGGCGACGGCAGCAATGCTGTGATAGACCTGATTGTTACTTCGATCAATTTAACCGAGGATTGGATATATGGTGAATTCACTATTGACCATACTTATGCTGCAGACGGCAATTATGATGCCTTTTTTATTGATTGCTGCCGCTTATCCACTCTGTTGAATAATGCTGATCAAAACTATCGCAGCAATACCATTGTTACTATTGGTGCCCCTGCTTTAGGTAATAATAGCCCTGTATCAGGTAGTCCTCCAATCGTAAACCTAGTTACCGGGTTAGCTCCTGCTACATTTAATCTAATTGCTTTTGATCCAGATTTTGGAGACGTTCTCAGCTACCGGTTGCCTACTTCTGCTGAATTGGGCGGTCCTGGGTTGTCGAATTTAGCAGGGTTGAGCATTAATGCAGCAACCGGGGTTGTATCGCTTAGTACAGTGGGAAAAGCTGTAGGCAATCTTTACCAGGCTGCATTTGTTGTGACTGATAATCATGGTGCAAGTACCATGATCGATATTATTCTAAGAATAGTGGCGCCTTCTAATGCTCCTATATTTGACTATGGCCCGGGACTTACTCCGGTTGATGGATTTGAATATTCAGTTCAGCCAGGAACAAATATCAACTTTAATGTAAAAGCACATGATGTTGACGCAGGGGATAATGTCGCATTGACAGGAACCAATATTCCTGCCGGCGCTACTATGGTTCCCGCATTACCGACTGCTGGCAACCCAGTTCAAAGCAATTTTGATTGGACGCCTACCATAGCAGATTTAGGATCTCGTGTAGTTACTTTTACAGGAACAGATAATTTCCTGAATCAAACGACCACAACTGTAAAAATTACAGTAAGTGTTGACCCAGTGTTTGACGTTCCGCCTACACCGATGAATGGAGAAGTTGATGCTTGTATAGTACCTGGAACTCTTTATACAAGAACTATCCAGGCTCATACGCCCAACCCGGCACCTGCAGCCACTGTAAGTATTACTGCGGCATCAGTTATTCCAAATGCTAGTTATACTCCGACAATTCCTACGCCTGTAGGGGTAACCACTTCAACGGTATTAAACTTTACACCGGTAATATCACAATGGGGTCCAAAAACATTCAGTTTTACTGCAACAGACTTCTTCAACCATACTACCAATCACTCATTCGATGTGGTTGTTAATACCAAACCTACATTCACATCCTCACCTGTATTGTCTGCTGTGGCTTGTCAACAATATATTTATAATATAAAGGTTGCTGATCCTGATATTCCGTATGGCGATGAAATAGATGAGTTTGGTGGAACAGTTATACCAGCATGGCTTACACTTTCATGGACTCCTGGATCACTTGTAGCTACCTTAAAGGGTACTCCGGCCGCCAGCGATATAGGCCCCAATCCTGTTTCATTGTTTGTTGGAGATATCTATCACCACTGTCCAGGCGGCGGCTCAAACCAGGATTTTGTAATTACTGTAAGCGGATCTCCTATTGAACGCTTGTATGTTGATCAATCGATTCCTGTTAGCGGCAATGGTACAACCTGGGCTTTAGCTATCAAAGAACTGAGAGATGCTATACCAGTGGCAAACGCAAATCCTTGCGTACGGGAAATCTGGGTGGCTGATGGAAATTATAAAGCTACAGCTACTACAAACCGTGCATTATCAATGAACATCACCCGTGCTAACCTTCGCATTTTAGGTGGTTTTGCCGGTGGTGAAACTGATGCTTCTGCAGCAAATCCTGTTGCGAATCCCACAATCGTTAGTGGTGAAATAGGTGCTGCAGGTACTGGCGATAACAGCTATCACCCGTTGAAGTTGACCAATATTCCTCTTTCTGCAGGAGCATTGGAAATAAACGGCTTCATATTTGAGAATGGTAATGCTAATGTTGCAGGCGCTGGAAACAATTATGGTGGTGCTATATTAGTAAACACTATCAATGCTGGTACTTCGGTTCAGATAAAGAGAAGTGTATTCCGCCAGAATAATGCTTCCGCACAAGGTGGTGCTATGTATATTGATCACGGCAGCGTTGCTTTCGATGGTTGTTCGTTCACTGCCAATACATCAGGAAATATCGGTGGTGCTATTTGCGGTTTCTTTAGCTCATCCTCATTTGACAAGACTGTGTTTGAGCAAAACTCAGCTACTACAAGTGGTGGTGCATTCTATTGTAACTATGGCACTACTACATTTGGAAAAACTGTTTTCTCTTCCAATACAAGTAAGAGCGGTGGTGCTGTATACCTGAACCAGGCTAATGCAAGTATTGACAATAGTGTATTTAGTGGTAATAGCGCATCCTTCCAGGGTGGGGCTGTATATCAGCATAATGCCAGCAGCACTACACAGAGAAACAACACTTACTTTAACAATTCAGCCAGCAATAGCGGAGGTGCAATATCTCTTGGATTGAACGCTTCCAAGACAGTTGCTTCAAATGTTATTTTCTGGAAGAACAAGAAAGCTGGTCTTGCTACAATAGCAAAAGCTGATGTTGATAATTTCGGTGGTTCTGTAACCAACGAATATCATAATTGCGCACTCCAGGCAAATACTACAGTACCTGCCGATAATGGTACGACCATTACAGCTAACAGCCGCGGAGTTGATCCGTTATTTACTAATGAAGCAAGCCCTATAGGTGCTGACGTTGCATGGCGTACAGGTGATGATGGCCTGCAATTACAGAATGGTAGTCCTGCTAAAGATGCCGGTCTCAACGCTGGCTCTCCAGGCGCACAGGACATCAATGACAACACTCGTATTGTATGTGTAACAATTGATAAAGGAGCTTATGAAAATCAAACTTGCGGCGCTATAGTTGCAGGTCCTGCTCCTCAATCAGTTAGCACAAAAGCTACCACACTTGTCAAAGATGACGTTAGCGGAATAGTCGCTAACCCATTCAGCAACAACCTCCAGATTCGTTATGCAGGTTCTGAAAAATGTGCTATGACAGTTTACGGAACTTCCGGTAAGACTATGTATATTTCAGGAAGCATTGCACCAGGTATTACCAATGTAAATGCTTCAAGCTGGACTCGTGGCGTTTACCAGGTAGTTTTAAAGACTGCTTCTGGAAAGCAAATGACCTATAAGGTTGTGAAACTATAACCTTGATCTAAATAGAGCATGATCAAAAGAACTGCCTCCAAAAGAGGCGGTTCTTTTTTTATGTAGATGCCAAATTGATGATAAGGCTCAGCTTTTATTATATTTGCATCCCGCAGGTGGATTTGTTTATTGTTCAGCCTGTAAATTTTCTTATAAACCGGGGCCTTCCTGGGTTTTAACTGAACTAATAAACTAATGAAACGGACCTCAGCCGTTTCCCCTGGTTTATCAGTTCCCAAATATTTATGTATGAAGAAAACTATTCAGCAATGCCTGGAAGAACGCATACTTGTTATTGACGGAGCGATGGGCACCATGATTCAGCGTCACAAGCTAACAGAAGCTGACTATCGTGGGGCAAGATTTAAAGACTGGCAAACGGATGTAAAAGGGAACAACGATTTGTTGTGCATCACGCAGCCCGAAATTATCAAGGGAATACACAAGCAATACATGGCAGCCGGCGCAGACATTATAGAAACAAATACCTTTAATAGCCAGCGTGTGAGTATGGCGGACTACCAGATGGAAGATCTGTCTTATGAATTAAATGTTGCGGCAGCGGCCTGTGCCCGCCAGGCGATAGATGAATATTTTGCAAATCCCCCGGCTGGTGAAGAAAGAACTTTGGCTTTTGTTGCGGGAGCAATTGGCCCCATGAATAAAACGCTTTCCTTATCTCCTGACGTAAATGATCCCGGTTTTAGGGGGGTTTATTTCGATGAGGTTGCAGCCGCCTACTATGAGCAGGTAAAAGGCCTTGTGGATGGTGGCGTAGATGTATTACTTATAGAAACAATTTTTGATACATTGAATGCAAAGGCGGCCATCTATGCTATCAAAAAATTCTTTTGGGATACGAAGCAACCAGAGCTGCCCATTATGATCAGCGGAACTATAACGGATGCAAGTGGAAGAACACTAAGCGGACAAACACTGGAAGCGTTTTATATAAGTGTTATGCACGCAAAGCCTCTTAGCGTTGGCTTGAATTGTGCATTGGGTGCTGTTGAAATGCGTAGTCATATAGAAGAGCTTAGCCAAATCGCCAGTTGTTACACGTCAGCTTATCCTAATGCAGGTCTCCCCAATGCGATGGGTGAATATGATGAACAACCCAACGAAACGGCAGGCTTTATAGAAGAATGGGCGAAGGAAGGGTTTGTAAATATTGTTGGAGGTTGTTGCGGTACAACTCCTGATCATATTAAACATATTGCAGATCACGTAAAGAAAATTGCTCCAAGGCGACTACCTGTGCTTGAAGCACATTTTGATCTATAACTTTTCTTTTATGCTTCGCATGCTGTTGTTGAAAAAGGAAGCATGGGCAATGTCAAGGAAACAAGAATAAATTATGAGTGAAGCGATTGTAATAAAACCTTATCTGCGCTTATCAGGCTTAGAGCCGTTGACCATAAGGCCTGAAACAAATTTTGTAAATGTTGGGGAGCGTACCAATGTGACTGGTAGCAAAAAATTTGCCCGCCTTGTACGGGAAGGTAAGTATGAGGAAGCTCTCAGTGTAGCACGTCAGCAGGTTGAGAATGGTGCACAGGTGCTGGATGTAAACATGGATGATGCCTTGCTGGATGGTAAACAGGCAATGGTTACTTTTTTGAATCTTCTTCAATCAGAGCCTGATATTGCGAAGATTCCGATAATGATCGATTCATCGAAATTTGAGATCATTGAAGCGGGATTGAAATGTGTTCAGGGAAGATGTATAGTGAACTCCATTTCGATGAAAGAAGGCGAAGAAAAGTTTATCGAGCAAGCCATTATTTGTAAAAACTTTGGAGCAGCTGTTATTGTAATGGCTTTTGATGAAGTAGGCCAGGCTGACACACAAAAGCGCAAGGTAGAAATATGTCATAGGGCATATAAAATTCTTACTGAAAAAGTTGACTACAATCCCCAGGATATCATTTTTGATCCCAACATCTTCGCGGTCGCTACCGGTATAGAAGAGCACAATAACTATGCAGTGGATTTTATTGAAGCTACAAGAGAGATCAAACAGCTGATGCCGCTAGCCAAGATCAGTGGTGGCGTTTCAAATGTCTCATTTTCTTTTCGTGGCAATGACCATGTGCGGGAAGCCATCCATAGTGTTTTTTTATATTATGCTATAAAGGCGGGCATGGATATGGGGATCGTCAACGCAGGACAACTTGTTGTCTATGATGAAATAGAACCGCAGTTGCGACAGCTGTGTGAAGATGTATTGCTAAATAAAAATAATGATGATAACAGTGCAACAGAAAAGCTTATTGCTTTTGCAGAAACGGTGAAGGCAAAAGGGAAGACTGAAGTGAAAGATGAAGCCTGGCGGAATACAAGTGTGGAAGAACGATTAAAGCATTCATTAGTAAATGGCATCACAGATTATATAGATACAGACACAGAAGAAGCAAGACTAAAATATCCAAAGCCACTTGACGTAATTGAAGGACCATTAATGGATGGAATGAATGTAGTGGGTGATCTTTTCGGCGCGGGAAAAATGTTTTTGCCACAGGTGGTGAAAAGTGCAAGGGTGATGAAGAAAAGCGTTGCTGTACTAACACCATTCATTGAACTTGAAAAAGAAGAAAGAAGGCAGGCTCATATAGCGGCAGGGACACAAAACGAAGAAGCCGCCGGAGCAGCTAAAATTTTACTTGCAACAGTAAAGGGAGACGTGCATGATATAGGAAAAAATATTGTGGGCGTAGTGCTTGGCTGTAATGGTTATGACATTATTGATCTTGGAGTGATGGTGCCCACTGATAAAATATTGGAAACAGCACAAAGGGAAAAAGCAGATATCATTGGCTTAAGTGGATTGATAACGCCTTCACTAGATGAGATGGTTCACGTAGCACATGAAATGAAACGCCGCGGCATGCAGCAACCCTTACTTATTGGTGGCGCTACAACAAGCCGGATGCATACGGCGGTTAAAATAGCGCCACAGTATGATTTAGGAGTGGTGCATGTGCTTGATGCAAGCCGGAGTGTAACGGTTGCCGGTAGCCTGCTTAACGGCGATTTGAAAGCACCTTTTCTTAGCGACCTCAACACGGAGTATGAAAAACTGAGGGTAGGATTTGCCAATAAAAAATCGAGTAAGGATGTGCTCACTTTTGAACAGGCACAGGCCAATAAAGTAAAAATTGACTGGGATAATTTTACGCCTGTAAAACCAACATTTGCGGGTAGCAAAGCATTTGTAGATTTTGACCTTGCTGAAATAAGAAACTATATTGACTGGAAGCCCTTCTTTATTGCATGGGAAATGCATGGAAACTTCCCTGATATTTTAAGCGACAAACTAATCGGAAAAGAGGCAACCAAATTATACAATGATGCCAATGCATTACTGGACAAAATAATAGCAGAAAAATGGCTGACTGCAAAAGGTGTAATAGGTTTCTGGGAAGCCAATACAACAAACACCGATACTATTACTGTAAATAATAATGGAAAACAGGTAAGCCTCCAATCACTGCGTCAGCAAAGCAAGAAAGCTGCGGGCCAACCTAACTTTTCCTTGACGGATTTTATTGCCCCAAAAGAGACTGGCAAGGTGGATTATATGGGTGCATTTGCCGTAACTATTCATGGAATTGAACCGCACATAAAAGCATTTGAAGCAGTATACGATGATTATAGCAAGATCATATTGCAGGCATTGGCCGACAGGCTGGCTGAAGGTTTTGCGGAAGTGTTGCATGAGAAAACACGTAAAGAATATTGGGGATATGTGAGTGATGAACATTTGACCAATGAAGAACTGATCAAAGAAAAGTACCAGGGAATTCGTCCGGCACCTGGTTACCCTGCCTGCCCCGACCATACAGAAAAACATAAGTTATTTAGCTTACTGAATGCTACTGAAAACACGGGTATAACCTTAACAGAATCGCTGGCCATGTATCCTGCATCGTCGGTATGTGGCTGGTATTTTGCACACCCGCAAAGCCAGTACTTTGGTGTGGGTAAAATACAAAAAGACCAGTTGGAAGATTATGCTAAACGAAAGGGGATGAGCCTGGAAGATGCTGAAAGATGGTTAAGGCCGGCACTTGATTAAATTTAATATTCAATATTTTATAACATGATCATCGGTACAGCATTTCTTGGCAAGGTAAAAGAGATCAATAAACAATGGATAGAAACAAAGTTTTTCATATTTGGACTGCCATTATTTCCTACAAGCTCTATGCTGGTGATTTCTGAAAAGCATGGAATGAAGCAAGGATTAAGCATCCCCTTAAATGCCATAAGCGTAATTGCAGGATACACGAGGATATTGACATTTTTAAGCGCAGTTTTTATACTTGGCTTTGTTTGGTTTAATCCTGATCCTGGGTTCCATGAGATTAATCCCACACTAACAGTAATTGGGTTTGTCTTTGCAGCGATTTGGTTCTTTTTTTATTTCCGGTTTGGCAAAGCATCAAAGAAAGATATTGAACAGCGGAGTAAATTAGGAGCAGCTATTGGGATCTATGCACTTCCCGGATGGTTCAACTTTAATGAGTCATTGACTAATTTAAAGAACCTTGAGTACCGCTATAAAGAAAATTTTCAAAACAACGACTGGAAAACCGATCTGAACAGCTCTCATATTCCTCCTGAAAAAAGATCAATACTCTATGCCCTTGCTTTGTTCAACCGCATGGTGGACCAATCTGCTGAAAATGAAAAACTACTTGATAAGGCAGATCGTTTATTGGAAATAGTATAGCTATTGAATTATATCAAGTCTTTTTACTCTTCTTCATCAACAGTTTCTTCCAACTTATCTGTTTCTTTTCCCTTGTGAAGTTTTACAATTGGGTGGGCACTGGTGCCTGTAACGGTCATGGGTATACCAAGTATGCCAAAGGGAGGAAGGCCAAGACGGAATTTGAGATTCAGCTTTCCATCGAAGCTGGTTTGGCCCTCTACACGTGGCCGAAAACCAAACACTTTCATTTTTGTTCTTTCGATTGTAATAATATTATTGGCTATAGTTGTTTTAATGTTTACTTTTTTAAGATCAGGATTGTTAATGCTGTCCTTGCCACTTGCCTTGCTTACTGCTGCAAACAATTTGTAGCCTTTTACTTTTACATGGTTTAATGTTAGAGTTCCTCCGCCTTTTAATGAAGGATAAACCGGCATCATATCGTTATTAAGCTTACCTTCCAGATGATAACTCAATGATACAATACCTTCTGCTGTTGATGCAGCACTTGCAAGGTTCCTAAAAAGCTTTATTTCCCTGTATGCTTTTTTTATATCAAATGAATCAGCTTTTATGTCAAATCCAAAAAAGGCCCTTTGTGTATTAATGGCACCATACTTAGCCTCCATATTAAATATTGCATCAGCAAGGTGAAAGTTGGTTTCGCTTAAAGAGAGCTTACCGCTGTCAAGTAAAAGACTTCCTTTAAAGTCTTTTATATTTATATCATTGTACAATACATTTTTCGCATCGGCGCTTACTTCTATGGAAAGATCTTTGGGTAATAGCACGACACCAGTTGATACAGTTGCTCCAGTGTTTTTTTGTGATATTGTTTCGGTGGCAGGCAAGTTGCTCATAAGGTCATCTACAATAAAACTGTTTGTTTGCAGATTGAGCTTGCCTCTTAACGGCGATGCTTTCAAAAGATGATTAAAAATATTTTCAACATACCCATTCAGCTGCAATTGATTGTCGCCATAAGAAGCTGTAAAATTTTCCAGCCATATTTTATCCTGTTTAAAGCGAAGCAGACCGTTTTCAATGAGCACAGGTTTTGGATAAGGATAATAAGACACTGCAATATCTTTCATGAAAAAAGTACCAGAATTTTTGAGGCGATCATAGCGTCCCGCATCAGCATTTTTTTGAGTACCACTTAATGAGAGGTCCGTTTTAATAAAACCCTTTACTCCCAGTCCTTTTTGGGCGAAAGCCGCGTAAATTTTTTCTAGATCAAGTGTTCCTTTTGAGCTAATATTATACTGGATATTGTCGAAATTGCTTAAGCTGGCAGAGAGTGTAAATGGATTGTTGGCAAGCTTGAAACTTAATGGAGTTATATCAAGATATAATTTACTGAGACCTTTATTTTCTTCAGTTGAGCCTGACCTTGTTTCACTGTTTATATCGCTGAAAGCATATGGAACAGAAGCCATTTTAAAATACCCGCCAGAACATTTTGTTTGTATATCAAAAACAGGCAGGCTTAGAATGTCTGTATAATGTTTTAAAGAGTCAAAAGTTATTGCAAATGTGCCGTCAACTTTTATATGGGATTCTGTTTTGCCCTTTACTTCGAAAGCACTGATACCAAGCGCATTGTTCAGTTGACCGACATCGAGTATTGCATCGGCATAGCTACGCACATATACCGGGTTAATGCCCTGTGAATAATGACTGCTATGTACATAATCTTTGTTCAAATTAAAACTCAAAGTATCCAGGTTTACAATTAAGCTATCGGAATTCAACCCCGGAACTTTTGTTTCAAAGGCAAGGCGCAAATTCATAATACCATGTGTTGCGTTTCCATGATTTATGTATCCGTCTTTTACCTGCAGTCCAAAAGTTAGGTCTGGATTGGTGTTAGTAGCGGCAATGTATTGCCCGACAAAAGAGGCAGTCACAACAGCATCTCCTTTTATGTCTGTTATGCCGGACCATTTCATGTATTTGGGTGGCAACACGGAAAATATCTTTTTCAAACCAATATGGCCAGATGTCATTCTCATATCTATGCCATACCCATTTTTTAAAAAATTGAAGCTCCCTTTTAAGCTCAATGGCAATTCATTAATAAGGATATCATTTTTTTCAAAGGAAAATGCCAATGAATTAGTGTTAATATGGGTAATAAGAGAAGCATTAATTTTTTTATCGAGAACATAAGGTTCCTGATCATACAGTACATCGAGCGATTGAATCACAAGATGCGATTCAAGATCAAATAATCCTTTGGCAAGGTCTGCTTTGCCTCTGTAGTTTAAGTCAGTAGCAATCACAAGTAATGGCAATGACCGATCGTGATACATAAACTTGCTTTTATTAATGCCGATCTCGGATAATTGCAGCGCTACCGGGTTCTCGCCTGATGACGTTGCAGTATCTGAGGATTTATAAATATTATAGTTAGCACCTCCGGCATTATCTATCTGTATATTAATAAATGCTTTGTCGATAAGAAACTTGTTGATGATCATTTTACTTTTAAATAAACTAAGTACGTCAAAGCCAAACGCAAGTTCCTTACATGCCAATAAAGTATCCTGTTTATATGGTTCTGATCCTTTGAGGCAGAAGTCGTATAGTGTTAATGTAAGTGATGGAAAATGTTTTATAAATGAAAGTCTTGATCCAGAGAAGTTTACTTCGCCATTAATAGTTTGATTGCCCCAGGTTTTTATTTTGTTTGATACAAATCCGGGAAATAATTCCGGCAGCAATAAAATTATTGTAATAAGAGAGATAGAAACAATACAGGCGATTTTTACTGTACGTCCCGGGATACTTTTTATAATATCAAATGGATTGCGCATTCGTAGAATATGAAGTAATATAGTATAAATAACCAAGAGGAGGAAGGGTAATACCTAATGCTTGTTAAAAAATGTACTTGCATTTTCCGGGCAGCTTATCAACAAGGCTTTTTTCTTTCTTTTGCATAGGTTCAATCATGAAGAGAAATATTTTATACCTGGTTAATCCAGTAGCGGGTACGCGAAGCAAAGACGGGCTGGAATCTTTTCTTAAAAAAAGATCAGAAGTTGCTGGTATAAATTATAGTATCATACACAGCACAAAAAGCATGGGAGCGGCCTCATTGCTACAGATGGCAAATGATTTCAATGCTTCTGATGTGGTGGTTTGCGGTGGAGATGGAACAGTCAATCTTGCAGCAAAGACTTTGCAGGGTACTGATATCAACCTTGGCATTATTCCAGTAGGAAGTGGCAATGGATTAAGCAGGGGTGCAAATATCCCGATGAAGCCAGCCAGGGCTTTTGAAATAATTTTAAGAGGAAAGACCCAACTCACTGATGCTTTTTGGATTAACAATAATTATGGGTGTATGCTTAGCGGTATAGGCCTTGATGCGGCCGTTGCCGAAAAGTTTGCTACAAGTGCACGAAGGGGATTATACACTTATACAACGCAAGCATTGATACAATTTTTTAAGGCTAACCCTTACCAGTTCGAAATACAAATACCGGGATTTTCATTTTTTTCAGATGCGTTTTTTGTAAGTATTGCTAATAGCAACCAGTTTGGGAATAATTTTAAGATTGCTCCCAAGGCAAGTCTTACCGACGGACTACTGGACCTTGTAATCGTTCAAAAAATGCCGAAGGCCGGAATGCCTCTGGCTGTGCTGAAACAATTAAGCGGCAATAATAAATTGCATAATCTTGCCGAAGCGGTTGGCAAACGAAATGTGATCTATCTGCAAACGCCTTCTGTAACTATCGTCAATAAACAATTGGCACCTTTGCATATTGATGGCGATCCTGTTGAAACTGCAGCGAAAATATCGGCGAAAATTATCCCCGGCGCATTTAAATTATTGGTGCCGTAATATGCAGGCTAAGGCGTTCTTTTTCAGGCTCATTTTTTACTGAATTCAAATAACTTTTCTATTTTGTTAAACGCTGCCGTGTTGTCCTTATTTTTTAAAGAGGCTTTCAGGTCTTTTTTTTCTCTTTGAGTAAGATGAAAACTTAAGGAAGCTGCCGCATCTTTATTAGCTGGAGTATATTCGAATACCACCCGTGAAAGCCTGGTTCCATAAATAGTATGTAATAGCTCTAATTCTCTCAGTTGTGCATACTCCTGAAAACGGAAAAGATTGTTTTGAGTAAGCAAAGCAGGTTTTGTAACAAGATCAAAAATACTGTTCGATTCGTAAGGAGTATCCCAACCGCCCTGCGACTTATCACGTATTTGAATGATTACCACTTTACCGCAGTTTTTACTGATCCAGTCTCTGAAATAATATACAAATCTTGTGCTTGTTTCCAGTCCCGTATTATCTCTAAAGCCCGCATCCATCACGTCGATCACAGGTTCTGTTGGCAGCCATACATTAGGTAGTATGTAAGGAAAAGTGGCATTCATTCTTAATGCAGATAATATTCCAAGACTTCCTGGTTGCTGGTGTTCAAAAAAACTCATAAAGTCAATTGCATCAGGATCAGACAGATGATCGGACAAAGTATCGATCAAAGGCTGCATCATGAACCTGGCTGGCCTCGTGGTTATCGAAATCCGGCGTCCGTCACGTGTGATCACCGCATTGAAAATTATTCTTGGGATCAGTGCGCTGTCTTCAAGCATTTTATATTCCTGCAGTGATTTATTCATCCACCCCCTGGTATTACTGTTTAATCTTTGTTCAAACGCATACCCCCTGTCCTTTATGTAGCGCCTGTTTTGGTAAGTAAATCTTCTTGGTGGAGCAAGCAGGTCCCGCGCCACGTAAGAACTGAAAAGTGGATTCAATAGATCTTCCGATATATCATCGACATATTCCTGCAGATCCGGATCTTTTATTTTTCCTTTCATTTTGCGCAAATACAATTCCCTGTACCAGGCCGCACCCATCATTCCACCAGATGCACCGCTTATTAAAAAAGTAGATGGCATTAATGCTTTATGGGTAACGCTGTCAAGTTGCTGCAACACATTTGTCGTGAAGGTAGACGCCCTTGTACCTCCTCCACTTACGCATATTACGCAAAGTACTGGCGTGTCTGTTAGCTGCTTTGCCTTCCAACTGTTAAGTATTTGAACAAAGGAAACAGAATCAGCGGAAACATTAAAAGGACTAGCTAAAACAATAAGAGATTCCCTGTTGTACACAGGCACTGAATCTTTGTTATCATAGTTTAAGCCATAGGCCTTGTTACGAGGATCAAGAATATTTTTTTGGTATAGATAATTTAACCCTGTAAAAAGTATCAATACCACTATTACTGCCCATGATTGCAAAAAATAAGAAAAGGCTCCTGCTACTCCGATTAGGATAGCAAAGAATACGGTGATACTGGCAGCAGCAGGCAATTGAAAATATATATTGTCAAGAAAATATCCGGAGATAACAAGAGAAAGAAAAGCTACCAGTATTGAAAATAAGGCAGCAAGATGGTGCTGTTTAAAAATCCGTTCTATAAAATCACCGGTATAATGCTTTACACTTCTTGGGCGCCGAAGCTTAAGGGTTGCACTCAGATACCAATCAACTTTTATATTTCCTTTTTCTCTTTTGCCATTGTTATTTTCATACTTGTTTTTGTGTTTTATAAGTTCAGCTTTTATGTGTGAAGCCATAAAGCGGTATATGGTTCTGTCAGCTCCAAAAAAATAAGTAAAAGCGATGGCCAGTGCAAATGCAAAACCGGCAAAAAAACCTCCGGCAAGCCAGAATATCTTTCCATAAGAAAGCAATTCCTGGTAACGATCATAACTAAAGGCCTTAAAAAAATAGAAGAGTAAAAAAATTAATGGGAGAATAGCATTGTTAATGCAGTATTTAAGAAAGGGCTGTGTAGTGGTAGCTAAAAATTTTAAATGCTTGCTATGGAGAATAAAGGTGGTAATGTTCCAACTCATTATGAAGATGGCGACCGCTACTCCTACCAAGGCAAGGCTAAGACCGTTGACTTCACCAAGATATTCGGGATACAGAAATAACATGTGTGCCCCGAAGCGATGCATGAAAGTACCATTTACGGTTGAAAATAAAATGAACCAGAAAAAAAGCAGTACCTGGTATTTTTTGAAATGAAGTAATAGCAACTGTATTGGAAGCGAATGCCAGAAACCTGTTATGTATGGTTTTATTTTATTCAATACCAGGGACTAAAATATTATTGGATATGCGGTTTATTTTTGGGAGATGTATTATTTAGTTTGTCCATTATTTCTTTCATCATGTCTATCTGTATCTGCTGGATCTCGAGTAAAGTTTCCTGCTGGTTCATAATAAGATGATCTATTTTTTCATGCAGCATTCTTACTTCAAGTTCGCTTTTCAGGTTGATCATATAATCGTTTTTAGAACGTGCCCGGTCCTTTGCCTCCTGGCGGTTTTGACTCATCATTATCACCGGAGCCTGCAATGCAGCAATGCAGCTTAATACTAAGTTCAAAAGAATGAACGGATAGGGATCAAACGGTTTTTTAATAAGTATGATCGTGTTGATCAGTATCCATAAAAAAAGAACTGAAATAAATAAAAGAATGAATGTCCAGCTTCCTCCGAACGTTGCAATTTTATCAGCTATTCTTTCTCCGTAAGTAAACGCAGCTTGTTGCTCGTCTTCCAGCAACTTATCTGAGATTGTTTTTTCAGCTGATATGGCTTCAAGGACTTTTCCCTCCATACCGTTTACTACATTCATTTCATTTTTTAGAATACCCTGTATGTATTTATTGCGGTAGTGGTTTAATTCATTGATGGCTAGAATGCTGTTTTTGTCGAGGTCCGGGTGATCTTTCCTGATCTCTTTTAATATACATTCCCGGATTGACCGGGCAGCGACCTTTTCAGCCAAAGGATATGAGTTGCCCGAAATAGAACTAATAAATGTATGCATAATAGCTTTTCTTTTACAGTGCCTGGAACTCCTGGGAAGACTACACTAAACGCAATGGTTTTAATTGATGTTATAAGGTAATAGTATGACAAAATATACTAAGCAATAGCTGCCTTTTTTCCACCTGTTGTTAAGTAAAGCAGCATAATCATAACTAGCAGATACGACATACCCATAAGTTGATGTAGCTGGGCAAGCCATTCAAATTTTCCCCAATGACCAGGTATAATTGAAACGCTGGTTATTACAACTGTAATACCCAATAGCGCCTGGAGTAATATAACGAATAAAGGCAGCCATTTTATTTTCTGTACCAGTGAAACGCTTGTTAATTTATGTATCCTGAAGGAAAGTATAATAGTTAGTAATAATAGCAGGTACGCAAGACCTCGATGTATATAATGTACCATTATTTTATTTTCAATAAAATTTAAAAGACCTCTCTGTGGATCGTATAAGCCAGGAGGGGAAAAAAATGAGCCATTTATATCAGGCCAGGTAGGAGCTACAGTAGCAGCCTTGTGACCCGCCATAAGAGCGCCGTAAAGCAACTGAAACACCAACAGAAATAATATTCCTGCTTGCAGGGAAAGCACAGAAGGAACTGCTTGTCTTTCATTTTCATTTACCAGTACTTTCAATGCAAACCAAAACGTATAGCATAATAAACCCATTGCAAAAATAAAATGAAGAGCAAGCTTTGTCGGCTTTACATACATGGCATCGCCAGTAAGACCACTTGCTACCATTATCCATCCTACAGCTCCTTGTAAGGCTCCCAATAAGAAAAGAATAATAAGAGGTCGTACCATCTCTGCCCTGAATTTTTTTGTAATCAGAAAATAAATAAAGCCAACAGCAAACACGACTCCCAGTAGTCTTGCCCACAGACGATGAAGCCATTCCCAAAAAAAGATAAATTTAAAATCACCGAGACCGAAGCCGGCATTGAGAAGACGGTATTGGGGAGTAGCTTTATATTTTTCAAACTGCATGATCCATTGAGATTCATTAAGAGGAGGCATTGTTCCCGTTACTATATTCCATTCAGTGATACTAAGACCACTACCGGTTAAACGGGTAATTCCTCCAAGCAATATTTGTATAACCAGCATGCCCACGCCAACTAGAAGCCAATAGCCCACTATTTTTTTGTTTTTTCTTTCCTGTAAAGAGATAGCTTGCCTGTTTATGTTGATCATGAAAATTGTTTGACTATTGATTTTTTGCTGCTTTCGAATCTAAATTTTGCTGGCAAAGTTATTCCGCCTTTGTTTTTAGGGACATGTTTTAAATCTTTTCGCAATTTTGAGTAATGGAAAACAGGCTTTTTTCTTTTTTTCAAACAGAACTTATTGAAGCTGGAATTGATGAGGCAGGAAGGGGCTGTTTTGCCGGACCTGTATTTGCCGCAGCAGTTATTCTGCCAACGAATTTCTATCACCCTTTGCTTAACGACAGCAAGCAATTAAAAAAAGAAGAACGTGATTTGTTGAGACCTGTTATTGAGAAAGAAGCCATTGCCTGGGCAGTAGGAAGTGTTGATAATAATACAATCGATAAAATAAACATTTTGCAGGCTACTTATAACGCTATGCACCAGGCAATTGATAAGATGGGAATAATACCAGGACTCTTATTAATCGACGGTAATAGGTTTAGGCCTTATGCAACAATAACCCATCGATGTTTTATTAAAGGAGATGGCATTTATGCAAGCATAGCTGCGGCAAGTGTGTTAGCTAAAACCTATCGGGACGACTATATGAGGGAATTGCACGATCATTATCCTCACTATAATTGGAAGTCTAATAAAGGTTACGGTACCCCTGAGCACCGGGAGGCAATTGCAAGGTTTGGCCTATGCTCTTATCACCGTAAAAGTTTTAGCATAATTCCGGAACAGGTTGAATTTGATTTTGAAGGCTAATGCATTGTTTTTCAGCGGATTAACTTTTGACAAGCCGCTCAAAGTGGATAATTGCCGCTTATCTTTCAAAATTTCCGTGCAGCATCCCTCAAATTTTATTGTCTAAGTATTTGTTAAATGATATTTTAATTATCATTGCGTTACTAAAACTTAAAATTATGAGAAAACTGACAGTTTTACTGCTGGCATGGGTGCTGTCGTGCGTCCATGCTTTTGCACAAACAGATGTAACCGGCCAGGTTACAGATTCTTCAGGGGCACCATTACAAAATGCCTCAATTACTGAAAAAGGAACAAAAAATGGAACTACATCGGGTGCCGATGGAAGCTTTAAGCTCAAGGTTAAACCAGGGGCTACTCTTGTAGTCACCAACGTTGGTTTTGACGCAAAAGAAGTTGCTGCGTCAGACAATGTGCGTGTAGCATTATCTCCTAAAGCAAGCGCACTGACTGAAGTAGTTGTAACTGCCTTGGGTATTACCCGTAGTAAAAATTCACTACCCTATGCTGCTCAAAAAGTAAACGGCGGTGACATTAGTGGCAACCGCAGCTCAAACTTTATCAGTAGCCTGAGCGGTAAAGCTTCAGGGGTTGAAGTAAGACAAAATAACACTTTGGGTGGATCCACAAATGTGGTTTTGCGCGGTTCCAAGTCGTTGACTGGTAATAACCAGGCTTTGTTTGTAATCGATGGTGTGCCCATTGACAATACCAATAATAACACCTTAGATCAAACTACAGGTCGTGGTGGCTATGATTATGGTAATGCTGCAGCCGACGTAAACCCTGATGATATTGAAAGCGTGACCATATTAAAAGGAGCAAACGCTTCTGCGTTGTATGGTTCAAGAGGTTTCAATGGGGTTATTCTTATATCTACCAAGAAAGGAAAGAAAGGTCTTGGAGTTACGGTAAATTCGGGTATCACAGTGGGCTCTATTGACAAATCAACCTTCCCCAAATACCAAAAGAAATATGGCCAGGGATATGGCCAGTACTATACCAATGATAACCCTTATTTTAATGGTGCACTATTTGGGTCTCCCGACGACCTATACTCACCAATGACCGAAGATGCTTCTTATGGAGCAGCTTTCGATCCCTCTTTAATGGTTTATCAATGGCAGTCACGTGATCCAAAGTCTCCTTTTTATAAACAAAAGCAACCATGGGTTGTATCCCCCAATGATCCTTCTGCTTTTTTTGAAAATCCTGTTTCTTACAACAATAGCATTTTTGTTGAAGGAGGAGGAGATAAAGGTTCATTTGCTTTGGGCTATACAAAGAGCAATGAAAAAGGAATTCTTCCAAACAGCAAGTTTGATAAGGACCTGGTCAACTTTTCAGCTTCCTATAAATTAAGCGACAAATTTACTGTTGGGGCCGCTGCAAATTATTCTAATATTAAAGGGCAAGGCAGATATGGTACGGGATACGATGGTGCTAATGCATTAAATCCCATGACAAACTTCAGGCAATGGTGGAATGTAGGGGTTAATTTTGATGACCTGAAAGCAGCCTATGAAAGAAACCACGAAAATATTACCTGGAACTGGGCTGATCCTGGTACTAATCCATATGCTGATGAGGATGCTTATTTTGCTAAAATAAATCCAGCTTACTGGGACAACCCTTATTTCATGAGGTATGAAAACTGGGAAAATGATTCCAGGAACCGTTATTTCGGCAATATTTACGTGAACTACCAGGCTACAAAATGGCTGAACATATTAGGAAGAGTATCGCATGATGGATTTAATGAGCAGGAAGAAGAAAGAAAGGCTGTGACAAGCGTTGGTGTACCTTTTTACAGGAGGTTCAATCAAACCTGGGGCGAAACAAACTATGACCTGATAGCAAGCGGTAATTTTGATCTTACTCAAGACCTGAATTTAAAAGCAATATTGGGCGGAACTATAAGATCAAGCAATAGGTCAAGCATTGACGTTTCGACAAATGGTGGACTTTCTTCCCCAGGTGTTTACAGCATTGCAAACTCTGTAAGTGCACCATTTCCTCCTATCGAATTCAATATTGATACAAGAGATGAAAGTCCTTATGGCGCATTGACTTTAGATTATAAAAATACCTTCATATTGGATGGTACCTATCGTCATGAAAAGTCTTCAACTTTACCTGAAGGAAATAATTCATATGGTTACTATTCAGTTTCTGGTGGTATTGTATTATCTCAAATGATAAAGCAGGATTGGTTAAGCTATGCAAAAGTCAGAGGTAGCTTTGCAACGGTTGGTAAAACAGCTCCTGTTTATTACGTAAAAGATACCTACGCTTATGACCTTGATCCAAATTCTGGCGGACCCGTTAATAACTTTAACGGAAATGCTATGTATTCGGTTTTTGGTACTAAGAATAATGCAGATTTGAAACCAGAAAGAACAGAAAGCTTCGAAATAGGGGTGGAAGCGTCTTTCCTTAAATCAAGGGTAGGTTTTGATCTCACTTATTACGATGCTAAGACAAAAGACCAGATCTTGCCCCTTACATTGTCAACCGCAACGGGCTATACCCGCAAAATTGTAAACTCAGGTGTCCTCAGAAATAAGGGTATAGAGCTTTCTATTTATGCCACTCCCATTAAAACAAAAGACATTCAATGGGATCTAGGCATTAACTGGACAAGAAACAGGAATAAAGTTGAATCTTTATACCAGGGTCTTGATAATATAGTTTTAGGATCTTTCCAGGGAAGTATCACTATCAATGCCTCATTAGGAGAAGCTTACGGAACCATACATGGATCTGACTTTACATACGATAGTGCAAGTGGACAAAAGATCGTTTCTGCTACTACAGGACGTTATATTAAATCTGCTTCCAACAACATTACAATTGGTAATGTAAACCCTGACTGGATTGGCGGTATCACAAACAAAGTTACCTACAAAGGCCTGGCGCTTAGCTTCCTGATCGATATCAGGCAGGGTGGCGATGTATTCTCAACAGATATGTATTATGGTCTTGCAACTGGCCTTTATGAAGAGACTGCAGGCAACAATGACCTTGGTAATCCATTGCGTAATACTATTGCAGATGGTGGAGGAATTATCCGCGAAGGTGTAAATCCTGATGGAAAACAAAACACTAAGCGCGCAGAAGCTTACAACTACGGTGCATATGGATATAGGTATTCTCCTGACAGGCCATTTGTTTATGACGCCAGCTACGTAAAATTGCGTGAAGTCGCCCTTACCTATTCTTTGCCTAAAAGCATTTTTGGTAAGAGTTTTGTAAAGGGACTTGATCTGTCTCTTATCGGCAGAAACCTTTGGATCATTCACAAGAATCTGCCTTATGCCGATCCTGAAGATAGCTTTGGTTCTGGTAATTTACAAGGCATCCAGACCGGTTCGTATCCAACAACAAGAAGCATTGGATTTAATGTAAAATTGAAATTATAATCTTAACATTAAACACTATTAGAATATGAAACAAGTAAAATTAACAGCAATATTATTATCGCTTATTGCGATGGTGAGTTGCCAAAAAAATATAACGGATCCTAATGTCAACCCTAAGCTTCCTACAGTTGGTACATCAGCTCCGTTATTTACCAATGCTCTTTCCAGCACATTGGGATCCTAAGCTTAGAATTCCACGTGGACAAGT
>JADMIO011529812.1_pt1 | contig 102557 bp, 102 predicted proteins | sample 8958161 | NCBI WGS metagenome assembly JADMIO01 (sample SAMN16585339, study PRJNA669376) | soil metagenome | isolation source: Crop rotation soil | place: USA: Cullars Rotation, Alabama | collected 2011 | reverse complement strand
AAGGTGAGCCAGTGTGATTACATTTGCGGCCTAACTGTGGCCAGTCCAGTTACGCTGGAGTCACTAGTATTTAGGTGACACTATAGAAGCGGCCGCGACAACTTGTCCACGTGGAATTCTAAGCTTAGGATCCCAATGTGCTGGAAAGCTGAAATATATGGTTTGAGTGGCGGTATCAGGTAGTTTGCAAGAATAAAAAATAAAGCGCCAACCAATCCTCCATAAATATAAATCGGAATGATCTTCGTATTACCTGTCATGTCTTGCATAATGTAACCAAAAGCCCAAAGCCACAACATGTTGCTGAGAATGTGCAACACACTTATGTGCGAAAACATGAATGTTAATATTGTCCAGGGCCTTTCACTCAATTTTGTTAGCTGAGCAGGCATTTCAAAATATTGCACAACCTGCGAATCAAATAATGCCGGACCTCGTTGAAAGAAAAAATAAGCTACTTCAATTAGGCATAATATCAAAAAGATAACAACATTGATAGCAAATAAATTTACAACAGCGTTGTTGTCATCGCCGAAGTAAATTTTTTTACGTGGTCTTTTATAATCGCTATATCTGTCTGATTCGCCCATTTGTAGTTGTTACAACAAAATTACAACCTGAAGGTTAAAAAAAATGTGAATGAATTTGGTTAATAGAATGTCCTTTTATTGGTCTTATTCCAGAAAAAAACAATGAGAAAGCCAACCAATGCACCACCAAGGTGAGCAAAGTGGGCAATTCCATCACTGCGGTTATAAATACCACCAAAAAGATCTATCAGAACAAAACCGGGAATAGCATATTTAGCTTTAACAGGGATAGGTATGAACATAATGAACAATTCTGAATTAGGGAACAGATAAGCAAAAGCTGCTAATACTCCCATAATGGCTCCCGAAGCGCCCAATGAAGGTTCATTTAAAAATTCATCAATGGATCCATAAATGTCTGGTAATGGACTTCCATGGAGGTATTGGTCATATTGGTAATTTAAAGCAAGCATACTAATCAGCCCTGCTCCAATTCCACAAATAAGATAAAAAATAAGAAAACGTTTTGGGCCCCAATATTTCTCCAGAATAGTTCCAAACATCCACAATGCAAACATGTTGAAAAGGATATGCCCGAAATTCGATGGATCATGCATGAACATGTGCGTTACCAATTGATAGGGTCGAAAAAATTCCGACTTCCATAAATGCAGTGAACCCATAAATGTAAACCAGGGATTGCTTCTGCGAAATACCAATTGCAATACATAGACAAGAGCATTGATAATGATGAGGTTTGTTATAACAGGAGTACTTCGCTGGTAAGAGTTTCCGTGATTGGAATTGTAGGATGCCATGAATATTTTTTAAATAATTATTTTTTCAATTTTAATAATGCAACACATTCGATGTGATGTGTGTGCGGAAAAAGATCAACAGGCTGAACTTTGACAACATCATATTTTTCATTTAGCAAATTAATATCTCTTGCCTGTGTAGCTGTATTGCAACTAACATAAACAATTTCTGGGGCTTCAATTTGCAAAAGCTTCATCACTAACTTTTCGTGCATGCCTGCCCGTGGTGGATCAGTAATAATAAGATCAGGCCTCCCATGTGTTTCAAAAAAAGCATCATCACATATCTTGATCACATCACCGGCAAAAAACTCGGCATGTGTAATATTGTTAAGCGCTGCATTTTCTTTTGCATCTTCAATTGCTTCAGCAATGGTTTCAACACCAATGATTTTTTTGGCCAGGTTGCTTACAAAAATGCCAATGCTGCCGGTGCCGCAATAAAGATCATACACAATTTCCTTTCCTGTGAGCGCTGCAAAATCTTTCACAATATTATAAAGCTTTTCAGCCTGTGCTGTATTGGTTTGGAAAAAGGATTTCGGTCCTATCTTGAATTGAAAATCGCCCAGCCTTTCTGTTATAAATCCTTTACCATAGTAGATTTGCGGAGATTGATCATATAGGCTATCATTCCATTTTGTATTGATGGTGTATAAAAGGGTAGTGATCGATGGAACTTTATTTAAGAGATGATCAAGTAATTTTTTTCTTTCCGTTTCATCGTCATAATTCAAAACAATATTTGCCATCAGTTCACCGGTGCTGCAATATCTAACTACAATATTTCTTAACCAACCTGTATGCTGTTTGATATCGTAAAAAGTATAATTATTTTCTTTTGCAAAAGAACGAATCGTATTGCGGATAGTATTATTGATATTATCCATTAAAAAACATTCTTCAATGTCAATAGCCTTATCAAATATTCTCGGTGCATGAAAACCCAATGCATTTCCGGGATCAACATCCACTGTCGCAATATCCATTTCTTCTTTGGTAAGAAAACGTTTACTACTGAAAGTGAATTCTAATTTATTTCTGTAATGAATGGTTTGATCACTTCCTGCAATCGGCAATATTTCCGGAGGATCAATTTTTCCGATACGTTTCAGGTTTTGAATGGCTTCCTGCTGCTTATACTCTAATTGTTTTTCATAAGGAAGCATTTGCCATTTGCAACCACCGCAAACTCCAAAATGCCTGCAAAATGGCTGCGTTCTTTCAGCTGATAACTCATGTATCAAAACAGCCCTGCCTTCGGCCCATTCTTTTTTATTTTTAGTAAGATAAACGTCGGCTACATCGCCGGGCACAGCACCTTCTATAAAGACCACCTTGCCTTCATGTTTCGCCAATGCCTTGCCTTCCGCTGCATACCCTGTCACCAGGAGTTTTTCGAGTGTAATTTTTTTACGCTTCACGGCAGCAAAATTAGGTCTTATATCATCCCATAAAAAATGTTAATGATTTGCAATCTTTATTTAAGGTTATTTTTAAAAAAACTGCGGAAACCCACATTTTAGATATTTTTGCAATCTTCCTATTAAATATGAAAAGATTAACCATCCTTTTTAGCCTGGCATTATGTTATGCAACAGTTCATGCCCAAACTTATCGTGTTACATTACAAACCCCAAATTATAAGAAAGGCCTTGCCTATCTGACTTACCACATGGGTAAAAATCTGAATGCAGAAGACTCTGCCATTGTGAACAGTAAGGGCATTGCTGTTTTTACAGGTAAGAAGCGTTTGCCCGGGGGCATTTATGCAATTGTTTTTCCGGGAAAAAGTAAAACATTCGATTTTTTTATCGATAAAGAACAGCTGATCAATATTAAAGCGGATACAACTGACCTTGTTAATAAAACAATTGTAACAGGCTCAAAAGAAAATGTATTATTTACCCAATATGAAAAATACATTGCAACGAAAGGCGAGGCAATGGAAAAAGAACGTGCAGCGTATGTAAATTCAAAAACAAAAGCAGACTCTTCTTTGCATGAGGCCAACTACAATAAATTAAACAAAGAGTTGAATGCATACCGTGATGGCATTATAAAGAGTCAACCAAACTCTATGATGACTGTGTTATTGAAAGCAATGAAAGATCCTCAGTTGCCAATCAATAGCCCAATCACACACCAGGATTCTTTATCAAACTATTATTATTACAGAGAGCATTATTGGGATGGAGTAACGTTCATGGATGAACGAGTAATCCGTACTCCATTCTTTTTACCTAAACTGGAACGTTATTACAGAGAAGTTCTTCCACAAGTGTCAGATACTTTAATTAAGGAATTGGATTATCAAATGTTGCTGGCACGTACTTGTCCTGAGATGTATAAATTTTTATTGAATTGGCTGACAGATGAATATTTCAGTCCCAAGTATATGGGCTTAGACGCTGTGTTTGCGCATTTGTATGTTGAATATCACAGCAAGGGATTAAGCCCATGGTTGAGCGATAAGCAACATGAAGAAATTGCAAAACGTGGAAACATGGTATTGCTTAACCTGATCGGCCTGCCTGCAGCAAATCTGCAAATGCTTGATACAGCTGACAACAAAGTTTCATTGTACGATATTCCGGCAGATTACATGGTTGTTTGCTTTTGGGATCCAACATGCGGACATTGTAAAGAACAGGTTCCAAAAATAGATTCTATTTACCAGGCAAGCTGGAAAAATCATAACGTCAAAATATTTGGAGTATTGACAGAAGATGTAAAAAAAGAATGGATACAATATATCAGAGATCATAAACTGGATGGCTGGATCAATGTGTATGAAACAAAAGAAATGGAAAAAGCCGATGTAGATAATCAAAGGCCAAGCTTCCGTCAATCATACGATGTAACAATGACTCCGACTCTTTTCCTTTTAGATAAAGACAAAAGAATTGTCGCTAAAAAATTGACATGGGAACAAATTGACGACCTGTTAAAAACTAAATGGAACACTACTAAAACAAACTAACTGAAAGATATACGATGAAAAAAATCTGCTTGTTGTTTGCAGTTGTACTATGTACTGCAAATGCTTTTTCACAAACACTTTTTACGTATGGTTCAAACGCCGTTAGCAAGGATGAATTCTTAAGAGCTTATAATAAGAATAAAACTCCTGTGACTGACAAAGAAAAATCGTTGCGTGAATATCTTGACCTGTATTCAAAATTTAAACTGAAAGTAAAAGTTGCACAGGAAATGCGCCTGGACACATTGCAACAATTACAGGCAGATATGCAAAACTTCCGCACACAGGTTGAAGACACATACATGAACGATGATAAAGGATTGACCGACTTAGTTGATGAAGCATTTCAACGCAGGCAAAAAGATATTCATGTATTGCATTTTTTTGTTCCAACAAATGATAAGACAACTTCAGACGATTCAATAAAAGCAGCGAAAGCAATACAACAGGTATATGATCAACTCATTACAGGTAAAGCAGATGAAGATCAGGTTGTAAAAGATGCAGGCACAATTGCACCTGTAACAAAAACAGATATTGGTTATATAACTTCTCTAACAATTTCTTATCCATTCGAAAATATTATTTATGGATTAAAACCCGGAGAGATCAGCAAGCCATATCATTCAAAAAGCGGCTGGCATATTTTTAAAAATTTAGATGAAAGAAAAAGCGCCGGCGGATGGAAAATTGCTCAGATACTTTTTGCAATACCTCCGGGAGCAACACAGGAAACTATCAATGAAATTGGAAAGAAAGCAGATTCTGTATATGGCCTTATAGAAGCAGGACAAAATTTCGGGCAACTTGCACAAAAATATAGCCAGGATAAACTTACATATCAAAACGACGGGCAACTACCGCAATTCAGCACCGGTAAATTTGATTATGCATTTGAAAAAAATGTATTCACATTAAAGAAAGACAGCGATTACACAAAACCATTCTTAACAAGAAACGGTTATCACATTGTAATGCGCCTTCAACAAATTCCAACACCGACAGATCAAAAGTTTGATGAGAATTACACCTACACATTAAAGCAACAGGTATTGCAGGATTCACGTGTAGATGCAGCCAAGCAAAAATTTTTAGAAGATGTATTGGTTAAGATAGGCTACAAAAAAAACAATCTTGTTAAGGAAGAAGATATTTACAAATATGCAGATACAGTAGCTGCTAATAAAAGAACAGGCATTTATCCAATCAGCACAAAGACTATTTTTTCTTTTGCAAAACAAAATATCAAAGGCGGCGATTGGCTGAAGTTTGTAAGTGAATTCAGACAAAACCCGGCATTGAACAGCAATGGAATTCTGACAGATAAAGAATTGCTTGACAGATACGTTGGCATTACGGCACTCGAATATTATCGCAAGCATTTGGAAGAATACAATGCAGATTTCAAATATCAAATGCAGGAATTCAGAGAAGGAAATATGTTGTTTGAAATTATGGAAAGAAACGTCTGGAGCAAAGCTGCAAATGATAGCATTGGGTTGTTGAAATATTACAATCAATACAAATCAAAATATTTATGGTCATCAAGTGCAGATGTATTAATGTTTAGCTGCACCAACAGCAAAGCAGCAGAAGAAGCGGCAACCGCATTACGCAATGGAAAAGATTGGAAAAAGATATCGGATGAAAGTGAAGGAAGAACACAGGCAGATTCAGGACGTTATGAAACAACACAGATACAATTATCTCCCGGCGTTAATTTTTCTGAAGGAGTAATTTCAGATCCTGTAGTGAATGTAGCTGATAACACAGCCAGCTTTGTAAAAATATTAAAGATGTTTCCTGCAGGTGAGCAACGCACTTTTGAAGAAGCACGAGGTTTAGTGATAAATGATTATCAAAATTATCTAGAAGAAAAATGGATCGAAGAGCTGAAAAAGAAATATCCGATCAAAGTAAACGAAGACGTTTTTCAGACTTTATTAAAATGAGATAAAGCCTTTGCTATAGCCTCTTTAGCCGGAGCACTCAAAACCAATTTGCCGCTGATAGCGGCTTTTTCTTTTAATAGCTCATCCCAATGCTCTGCACCTTTCCAAAATGTTTTTTTCATTTCCATCATAGCTTGCGGACTGCTATGCGATAATGAATGTGCCAGGCGATGAATAGATTCATCCATATTTTCAATATTAGCATGCACTTCAGCAAACAATCCTTTTCGTTTACACCATTCGCTATTGCGCCATCCATGCGAATCAATCGCCAGCGTGCTAAATGCTGCAATACCAATTCTTCTTTCAACTGCAGGGCCGATAACAAATGGCCCAATGCCGATAGACAACTCACTCAATTTTACTTCCGCCTGCTCAACAGCAATAGCATAATCAACTGCTGCAATCAATCCAACACCACCACCAACTGCTTTACCATGAATTCTGCCGATAATAAATTTGGGGCACTTACGCATCGCATTGATCACATGTGCAAAGCCGCTGAAAAAATTTAACCCTTCAGCTTCTGTTTTAATATTACTCAATTCATGAAACGAAGCGCCTGCACAAAACGATTTATCGCCACCACTTTTTAATATGATCACTTTTGTTTCAGCATGCGTACCAGCAAAATGGATCTCTTTGGCAATTTCTTCCAAAAGCTTACCAGGCAAGGAGTTCCCTTGAGAATGTGAGAATTCGATTGTCGTTATTCCTTGATGAGTTTCAGATTTTACATATCCTTCTGGCATAGCATCTAAATTGATTAATTAGCTAATTTATCTAAAATAATAAAATTTTTGTTATCAGCATTTGTTCTTTAATCAGCATCGTTGTGTCACTCACTTGTACTTTTTCAGCACTACTCAACTCTAATTGCGTTTACGCACCATTGTTAGTATTGTTCCGACACCAACCGCTTCATTGTTTTCATCGAAAATTTCTACAAGCCATTTCACAATTCCTTTAGGAATATCATTAGCGTCTTTCATTTCCTGCGAAACTTTTTCCTTACACGTAAAACGAACATAGATCACATCACCAATATAAACAGGTTTTGTAAATCTCAATTCATCGATACCATAGTTTAACAAAACCGGGCATTTATCATTATTAAAAACAAATAACCCGGCAGCAGCGCTTAAAATAAAATAGCCATGCGCAACTTGCTTTTCAAACATCGTATCATTGAAGTCAGTAAAATCTTTATGAGCATAAAAATGATCACCACTTAATTCCGCAAAATCATCAATATCTTTTTTAGTGATCGTTCTTTTCTCAGTTATCAATTGATCGCCAACATTCAACTCTTCAAAATATTTAGTAAAAGGATGTTCAGTTGTTTTATTGCCCGGTGCATATTGCTGATAAACATTTGTAACAGCGGTGATCATCGCTGGAGAACCTTGTATAGCTGTGCGTTGCAGATAATGTTTGATACCTCTTAATCCGCCCATTTCCTCACCTCCACCAGCTCTTCCCGGGCCGCCATGGACAAGCATCGGCAGCGGAGAGCCGTGTCCAGTACTTTCCTTTGCACACTCATCATTTAATATCAATATTCTTCCATGTTGTGTAGCTGCATGGATGACATATTGCTTTGCAATATTTTTATCAGCAGTAACAATAGTGCTGCACAAAGAGCCTTTTCCCATCTTACTTAATTCAATCGCTTCATCAGCAGTTTTATAAGGCATGATCGTACTAACGGGACCGAATACTTCCACTTCATGAACTTCTTTTGATATAAATGGTTTTTCATTCAACAATAAAACGGGAGAAACAAAAGCTCCTTTATGAGAATCTGCATCTAGCAATTCAGCACTATCTAAACTTCCATAAATGATTTGTGATGAACCTAATAATTTCTGCATCTGACTTTCAACTTCCGACTTCTGACTCATTCCAGCCAATGAACCCATTCTCACTTTTTCATTTACAGGATTGCCGATGATCGTTTTACTTAATGCTGAGCCAATCGCTTTCCACACATCTTCCATTTTATTTTCAGGAACAAAAATTCTTCGAATAGCTGTACATTTTTGACCGGCTTTCGAAGTCATCTCTTTTCTAACTTCTTTAATAAAAATATCCCACTCAGGATCTTTAGGCGTAACATCATTTCCCAAAACAATACAGTTCAATGAATCGGCTTCCATATTAAAAGGAACATGCTCACTTAAAATAACAGGATGAGATTTTAAAATAAGCCCTGTAGATGCAGAACCGGTAAAGGTTACAACGTCTTGCGCTGTAACATAATTTAACAGATCGCCTGCTGATCCACATAGTAATTGTAATGAACCTTCAGGCAAAATCTTTGAAGCAATAATTTCTTTGACAACAGCTTCAGTTAAATAAGATGTAATAGTTGCAGGTTTAACAACAGCGGGTATGCCTGCCAGTAAGTTTACAGCAATTTTTTCCAACATGCCCCAAACAGGAAAATTAAATGCATTGATATGAACAGCGACCCCTTCTTTAGGAACTAAAATATGATGACCAATAAATGTATGCTCTTTGCCGATGTTGATCGCATCGCCATCAAGGCAAAAGGTTTCATCAGGTAGCTTTCTTCGTAATGACGCATTGGAAAATAAATTGCCAATGCCACCTTCAATATCTATCCAACTATCTGCACGTGTGGCACCTGTTTGATAACTGATCGGATAAAATTTTTCTTTTTGTTCAGTCAAATGCAAAGCCAATGCTCTCAACATTCTCCCACGTTCATGAAACGTCATTTTTCTTAAGGCCGGATTGCCTTTCTTTCTTGCATACTCAAGCGTAGATTGCATATCTATACCTTTTGTAGATGCAGTAGCAATCAGCTCTCCCGTGACAGCATTAAAAAGTTGTTGCCCATCCCCATCACCGCTTACCCATTTTCCGGCAACATAATTTTGAAGTTTCATATAACAATGATTAGTCTACTAAGTTACCAAAAATAAAAAAGCAGGTCAATCGACCTGCTTGCATTTTATAAAAATAAAAATTATAATCGTTTATCAATCGCAGTGCAAAGCGCATTAAAAATTCCATCAATTGTTCCTTCGCCTTTTACCATTTCAACTTTATCAAATTGCTTGTAGTAATCTGCAACTGCTGTTGTCTTACGGTGATATTCTGCAATACGTGCCCTGATCACTTTTTCATTGGTGTCATCTGTTCTTCCACTTGTTTCTCCTCTTTTTAAAAGTCTTCTCACCAATTCTTCTTCGCTTACCTCCAGGGCAAGCATTACACTGATACCATGGTCTTTTAATTCAAGTAACTTATTTAGTGCTTCCGCCTGTGCTGCGGTTCTTGGAAATCCATCGAATAAAAAACCTTTTGCATCATGATTTGCATCCAATGCTGAGCTGATCATGCCGATCACAACTTCGTCGGGAACCAATTGGCCCTTGTCCATAAAGTTTTGTGCTTCTAATCCAAGTGGAGTTTCCTGGGCAATTTCTGAACGCAGCAGATCGCCGGTACTTAAATGCTTAAAGCCGTATTTGGCAATTAATTTTTCGCTTTGTGTGCCTTTTCCACTGCCCGGAGGGCCAAAAAGAATGAGATTGAACATGATGATTTGTTAGCCTGCGACAAATATACTGGATGATTTTAAATTTCTTTTAACAGGCAACATAATTTCCCGGAAAACTTTCTTTGCAGGCTCAGCGTATATAAAGAACTATTTATAAACAACCTTGTTATAGCCTTATGCGATCAATAATTACCCCGTTATTTGTATTTTTTATTTTTTTGTCGGGATGTAATTCAGCGTCTAACAATCAAACAATTATTAATATGGATTCAGTTAAAAAAAACAACCCGGTATATTCGAATACCGATACCAATAAAGTGAATATTTCTGAAGATGAATGGAAGAAGGTCTTGCCTAAAGAGGTTTACAATATTGCACGTGAAAAAGGAACTGAACGTGCATTCACCGGACAGTACTGGGATAAGTTTGATACAGGCACTTATTACTGTGCTGCTTGTGGCAATCCGCTTTTTCAAAGCAATGCAAAATTTGAAAGTAGTTGTGGTTGGCCAAGTTTCTTTGAACCGATAACCAAAGGAAGTATCATCTATGCACCTGACAACACTTATGGAATGAAACGTACAGAAGTTATGTGTGGAAGATGTAAAGCTCACTTAGGGCATGTGTTTGAAGATGGGCCACCGCCAACAGGTTTGCGCTATTGTATCAACTCAGTGATACTTGATTTTGAAAAAGCAAAAGCGGCTGAGAAAAAATTCGATGATGAAAATGCTGCAAAGAAATAGTAGTTTTTTGTTGAGTAATGGTATTACGTACAAGTGAGTGACACAACGATGATGCTATGAAAAACAAATGCTGGCTACAAAAAAATTCCCTTCTTAGTTTTTATTATTCAGGAAAACAAATTTGTCTAATTCTCTTTGGCGAAAAATTTTGCGGAGATAAGATGGCTTGCTGATGATCTTGTATTTATTGAGATCGATCACTTCGTGTGCGATGATGATATTGTCGGGAGTTTCTACTTTGTATAACAATTCATGGAGCATGTCCACTTCATGTTCCAAAGCCTGTTGGCTCATTAATTCCTGGTTGAATAACACCAGTAAATTTCGGGTAGGCCTATTCATGTTGTAATTGGTATTTCAAATGTTAGTAACCAACATAACCTTGCTTGTTCGGGCATCCGCATTTTTTTGATGAGGAGCATCCGCTGGCAACTATGGTTATAGTTAACATACACAACGCTGCAACGACTAAATATCTTTTCATAATTTATAGATTACTAAATTAAACTATTTTCACAAATAAATATTGTATTGCTCAAATGTCCACCGGAAACTTTAACATATCTGAGGGCAAACCTGTCATATTGATCTCTCCGCTGGACTGGGGTTTGGGCCATGCTTCCCGATGCATTCCGCTTATTCGTGAGCTCCAGCATCTGGGTTGCGAAGTGATCATAGCATCCGAAAAAGGGCCGGCATCACTGTTACAACATGAGCTTCCACAACTTAGCTTTTTGCCACTTGATGGGTATAACGTTCAATATAGCCGAAACAAGTCTTTTTTACTATTGCGGCTTTTTACTCAAATTCCTAAGCTGATCTTCTCAATTAATAAAGAGCACAAATGGTTAAAAAAAGTAACCAGGGAACGCAAAATTGATGCCATTATATCTGATAACAGGATGGGATTTTATCATTTGAAAATCCCTTCAATATACATTACGCACCAGTTACATATTAAAACAGCCAATAGTTTTACAGAAAAAATAGCGGATAAGATCCATCGGTCTTTTATTAAAAAATATTCGGCTTGCTGGGTTCCTGATTTTGAGGGAGATGTGAATATTGCAGGGGAATTATCTCATCTTGTAAAAGAATTTACAAAAACGATTTATCTCGGATGTCTTTCAAGATTTGAAAAAAAAGAAAATGTTGCCAAACAATATGAGCTGGTTGTGATCATCTCTGGTCCTGAACCGCAGCGGACGATCTTTGAGAATATTTTATTTGATCAGCTGAATAATTATAATAAAAAGGTTTTGTTTATAAGAGGATTGCCAGGAAAAGATGATGTTAAAAAACATCCGAATAATCTGATCACTGTTGTTAATCATCTTGCTGCTGATGAATTGAATCTGGCTATGCAACAATGTAATTATGTTATTAGCAGAAGCGGTTATACAACAATAATGGATTTAGTAAAGATTCAGCAAAAGGCAATATTAGTTCCCACACCAGGACAAACAGAACAGGAATATCTAGCTACGAATTTATTTGATAGAAAAATATTTTTTAGCGAAGAGCAAAATAAGTTTTCATTAAAAGATACATTGAAAAAAGCCGAAGCATTTCCATTTGCTATTCCTTCTTTTGATATGGAGCAATACAAAAAAGTTATTTCAGACTTTGTACGATCATTAAAGAATGATCATTGATTTTTCGGATAGTCGAGAAATAAAAATTCTTTTGAAGCCCTTTTAAAATCTTTCCATTTAGCAATATTTATTTTAACCGCAAATACAGCACAGGTGGGCATATTATCAACACGGATTGCATCAGTCAATTCATTTACAAATGATGTTATACCGGGGTTATGTGAGAACAGAGCAACGGTATTGTATTGATCATCTATTTGTTCAATGGTGTTATAAAAAGTTTGCACGTCAGCATGATATAATGCAGAAACAAAAATGATCTCTTCTTCTTTTCTTTTATAAATATGGGAAAATAATTCAGCCGTTTTTTTTGCACGTTTAGCAGGGCTTGAAATAAACGCATCGATGCTGATCTTCTTTTCTAACATGCGTTGCGCCATTTCAGGGGCATCTTTTTTACCACGATCATTTAATGGACGTTCAAAGTCGCTGAGCGTGCTAATATCCCAACTACTCTTTGCATGTCTTATGATGAGTAATGTTTTCAACTACGTTAAAATTAGATTTGAAAATCGGCAATTCAAAATTAATAGCCACGAACATTTTTTCCTTCCATATAATTCATGAAAGCTTTGTTTACAACTCTGTTTCCACCCGGAGTTGGATAGTTGCCGGTAAAATACCAATCGCCTAAATTGGTAGGGCATGACTCGTGAAGCGATTCGATGGTTTGAAAAATAACATTGATCGGGATGTCAATATCTTTTGGAGTAATTAACTGAGCAATTTTGTTCGTTATTTCTTCCGTAGTAAAAGGCTTGTAAATCTGTCTTACAATATTTTCTGTATGAAGCAAATTGTCTCGTTGAAGTTCTTTGCATTTACATAACAATTCATCTAATAAACCTTCTTGGCCCGTTTCTTTTAATAATTCAATGGCCGCACGAAATGCAATAAAATCGCCCAGTTTGCTCATATCAATCCCATAACAATCGGGATAACGTATTTGCGGAGCAGAAGAAACAATGATAATACGTTTTGGGTGTAAACGAGACAACATACGCACGATACTTTCCTTTAGTGTCGTCCCTCTTACTATTGAATCATCAATTACGACCAATGTATCGGTATCTTTTTTTACAGTGCCATATGTAATATCATAAACGTGTTGCACCATTTCATTCCGGTTGATATCTTCCGTAATGAATGTCCGCATTTTTACGTCTTTGATAGCGATCTTTTCAATACGTAAATTTCGGGTAATCATTTCCGTTAGCTTCTCTTCGTTATAATCATTACCCCAGCTTAATATTTTTTCTATTTTTATTTTATCAAGATATTGCTGTGCTCCTTTCAATAAGCCATAAAATGCTGTTTCAGCCGTATTTGGGATAAATGAAAAGATAGTATTCTTTAAATCGTAATTGACTGCTTTTAAAACAGGCTCACTTAAATGATGGCCTAACGCAATTCTTTCACGATAGATTTTTTCATCACTGCCACGACTGAAATAGATACGCTCAAAGCTGCAGGCTCTTCTTTCTTTAGGCTCAACAATTTGCTGAATGGTATAACTTCCGTCAGGATCAATGATCAATGCATTGCCGGGCATTAACTCTTTCACTTCATTTTCACCAACATTGAAAACAGTACGTATTGCTGCACGTTCACTTGCTGCAACAATTACATCATCACTGATATAATAATAAGAAGGACGAATGCCATGAGGGTCACGCATCACAAAAGAAGTTCCGTTTCCAACCAATCCGCAGAAATTAAAGCCGCCATCAAAAAGCGGAACAGCTTTTCTAAGAACTTTTGAAATATCTAATTTACCCGGTGCTGCTTCATCTTCTTTAACTAAGAAATGATGAACAACCTGCATCATAGCAGCCAGGTCGCTTTGCCTTTCAAAATCTCCCGGTTGGATATCGATTACTTTAAAAAGGTCTTCAATATTTACCAGGTTGAAATTTCCTGCCAATGCTAAATTTCTGGCAGGAATCGTATTGCGTTTAAAAAATGGATGACAATATTCTACATTATTTCTTCCCTGTGTGCCATAGCGTAGATGACCCAACAAAAGTTCACCTAGAAATTTTACATGGCCCTTCATTAAGCCGGGATGATTCTTAATATCTGGTTGACTCTTTTCAAGGTCTGCAATATCTTTTGCTATCTGGCTAAATAAATCAGCAATCGGTTGTGGAGCACTGCTTCGGATACGATGAAGAAAAGGATAACCCGGTTCTACGTTGAGCTTTACTGTTGCAATACCGGCGCCATCCTGGCCACGGTTGTGCTGCTTTTCCATTAAAAGGTAAAGCTTATTGAGGCCGTATAAGACCGATCCATATTTTTGCTGGTAATAACTAAAAGGCTTACGAAGACGAATGAGTGCGACACCACATTCGTGTTTTATTTCATCGCTCATGATGGTGAAATGCAAAGTACATTTTTGCACAACAGCATCAAATAAAATCCCGGCATTTAGCCGGGATAACATATAAAAATTTTGAAAAAATTATAGTCCGCTAATGGTAAGGCCTATCTGCAATAGCTTCATATCAGGCCCTGCTCCATCTTTAAGCAATGTTGTAATTTGATAAGCACCAAAGAGTGAAAAATTTCCATAACCTATTCTTCCTGTTGCCATCAGACGTGTTGTATTAAAAAAGATTGTCTTTGATTCTTTCTCAGTAAAATCATCGATCACAGTTCCGTTTTTATCTGTTTCATTTTTTCCTTTAGTATGAGCATCTAACATGAATCCGACTTTGGCACCTAAAGCAAACTTGAGGCTTTTGCTCTCTTTCTCAGGATGGGCTGTAAATCTTAATTCAACAGGAGCTTCAAGGAAAGCAGTAGTTAGTTTATATTTTTTAAAAAAACTATTACCGCTGGTATCAAATCGTAAAGTTGTGGTCGGTTCAGTAATGCGAACATTCACTTGTTTAAAGAAAATATTACTGCTTCCGATTCCTAGTCCGAATGCAACACTCCATTTTGGATTTGTTTTAAAGGGTTTGTCAAACATGAGGTAAATATTCAAACCTCTTGAAAATCCTTTTTGATGACTGCTGATACTATCGGGTTCATTGGTCCAATGGTCGCTGCTTAACTGGATCATAAAATGATCGCCGGCACGGTCAACAAGATTTTTACTTTGGAGGCTATTGTTTTGGGCTGAAGCAAATGATACGAAAGCTATAGCTGAGAACAGGAGAACAATTTTCTTCATAATGAAATTTGAAGTTGCAAAATAACGGCAAATAATTTAACGAAGCGTTAAATTGACTGTCTTTGATTATATTTGCAGCCTCATTCTTCTTACGAAGAAGGGCCCATAGCTCAGTTGGTTAGAGCACCTGACTCATAATCAGGGGGTCCCAGGATCGTGCCCTGGTGGGCCCACAGTAATGGGAATAAAGGTTTCAGCGGATTTCGTTGGAGCCTTTTTCATTTAAAAGAAATTGGAAAAGAAATTAGAATTATTTTGGGGTGGAGTCAGGTGCTCTAACCAACTGAGCTATGGGCCCCTTGTTTTGATTGTTCATGCTTATAAAGTGAGTATATCGGTTTAAAAATTAGATTTTTTAACAAATTAACATTTTCGATAAATTAACTACATTAGCATCCCATAAATTCCTATTTTGTGCCATCCTTTGAAAACTCAGTACATTCAATCTCCTTATATCTCTAACATTTGTCTAATTTCAAAGTATGGTTGAATCACCTTTAGCTGTTGCTAATTTCTTTATTCAAAAATCTTTTGATAGCGGTATTGAGGTTACTACAATGAAAGCTATAAAACTGGTATATATTTCACATGGTTGGCATTTGGGAATATATGAACAACCTTTAATAAGCGAAGTAATTCAGGCATGGAAATATGGTCCTGTTGTTGAAAGTGTTTATCAGGAATTTAAACAATATGGAAGTAACGAGATTACTAAATTATACGAGTCTATTAGTGATAGCGGTATAATATTTAGCCCAAAGGTAAAGTCTGACAATATTGATTTCTTAAATCAGATATGGGAGGTATATAAAAACTACAACGGTCTACAACTCTCAACTCTTACACATCAAAAAGGAACTCCTTGGGACATTGTATGGAATGAAAATGGAGGTAGAAAAAGAAATTCCGCGATTATAGGTAACGATATCATACAAGCTCATTATAAAGCTAAAATATCAGATAATGCTGCAGCCCATGCCTGATATTCATCTAATTAAAGAAGGTTCGACTCCTGTTTCTGATACTCAAGCATTAGAAGAAAGTAAAGATTTAGCTTCTCGATATAAAAGAAGCAGAAGAGAGCAAAATGCAATGCATTGGGCTTTCATTATTATTCTTTGGATAATAGTAGCTGGTTTTGGCTTCGCAATTTTAACAAGGATATCTATGATGATTCTGCCAGATAGGTATTGTTGGTTAAGTGATGAGCATCTCAAAAGTTTGAACGACTTTATTACTACCGGTGGAATAGGAGGTGTTGGAGGTGCTCTTCTTAAGAATAAGTTTCCATCTTCAGGGAATTAAAGATGTTTTAAAATAAGGTAGCATGAAAAAAATCTGCTTCAATTTTGTAAGTTTTAATTGCAAACAATGAGCGGGCTTATGTAAGTTTGGTAGGCGGAAAAAATAAAGATGCTATGTTTATTACAAATGAGTTATATCCATTTTAAAATAGCCTAGCCTGATTATATATTAACCAATTTATAGGTTTACCAAGTATGCCTAATGAATATTGAGATGTCAACCAATTGATAAATTCATCCCCTTCAGCTATCGATAATTTTTTCTGACCAACGGTAGTATGACAAATACTTTTCAGATTTGACGGTAGAGCAGGAGCATTTTGCCCGAAATAAAAAAAATAATTAGAAATCAGAACATTCTTTCCTCCTGTATCAACTTTTAAATGCCGCATATTGGGCGTTCCATCAAAATTTGAATGAGCCGAGTCTTCTTGCACCCATTTACCTTCGCTGTCTTTATGATAAAAATTATCGCCATACATCAAAATGAGTGAGCCATTAATTATTGGTTTTTTGCCTTTAAAGCGGGGGTCATTCCAATAGTTTTCCATTGCTATAATCTCACTAACCTTCATAGCATAAATTAAGTGGTGTCTATATCTTTTCTTAAAAGAATCTTCTAATGACTTGGACCCCGTACCAATAATCCAATCCCCAATCTGAAGATTTTTGCTTTTTCTAATTTGAGGTTTACAAACAGCTAAAGTACAGTACCCCCCAAAGGGATTGGGGGCTAGACCAAAATCATGCTCAACTAAATATGAATAAAAATTCATTAGCAACTGACTCTTGAAATAGGGTATATGGGAGCTGCGGTGGTTCCATCAGCATTCTCATAAGGAAAATTTTCTCCAGAGATAATGCTACCTAATTTATCAATGGAATTCCAACCAATCGCATTTGCTTCTATCTCTTTAAAAGCGTCAGGTAATGTAGCGGTATCTTTATTTCCATGAGTATAAATGCCTATTATTCTCTTTCCTTGTTGATGAGCCCATTTTATTTCGTCATTTACCCACTCCCTAGTATGAGTTCTGGGCCCAATCAAGCATATAAAAGTACTAGACCAACTTATTCTCATTTTAAGAAGACGCTCTATAACTGCATCTGAAGGCCTTCTTCCATCTCTATGATTTGTGCTATCAACAGAAAAATTTCTAACGTTATAGCCTTGACTATTTAGCCTATCTTTTAAAGATTGAACATGCTCATCATCTTTTCCATAATGACTAATAAAAATATTTCGTTGTTCTGCCATATTACTTAATTAAATTATTAATTCCCCATTTAGGCGGAAAGAAATAGTCTATAGGTTCGCTATTATGAAGAATATATTTTTGTTTAATTCTTGTTCTATGTGAAAGGCCTTTTACTTCAGGGCGTACAACTCTCAAATATTTGTCGACTTCACAAAAAACGTTCTGGCAATCTATTAGCTGCAAGGGTCTCCCCCCTAAGTTATGAAAATTCAATCCCATTTTGTCAAATTCTTCTCCCTGTTTTTCTGCCATCATTCGTATAACATCCTCAAAAGAATATTCTCCAAGCTCTACAAAACATTTCAAGATACCATCCTTCGCCCCTGGCCCTGCTTTTACAAACTCCATTTCGCTAAAACTTGTTAAGTCGCTGTAATTAATATCAGTTATATATTGATAAGCCAAAAACTCTCCAATTGTTGGATACGAACATAGAAGAGAATAGGCTTCATTCATACTTTTACAATTTTGTAGTTTATGAGGAAGTTCTTCTTCTATCATCAACTCGATTAGCTTTAAATGATTTTGATGTTTTTTTTCATATCCAAAAGCTGATTTGCCAGATGTCATTATATAGGCTGCGGAATATATTGGAGTTCCTTTCTGCATCTCTTCTGAAAGAAGCTTATTATAAATAGCAAAAGAATAATCTTCTAAATTAATTTTTCCTAATTTTTTTTCTAGATTTTCCCAAGTTGAAATCCTATTAAATATCTTGAAGAATATTAAGCGGAAAAAAACTTCTTCAAGTTTTGTACTTCCTTTATAAATTATATTTTTAATTAAATATTGACTTACTCTATCCGATGCCCTAAATACATTTGTAAACTTATAACACTTTAAAACCTCATCCTCTGTCCAAGGAAATATTTCACCATTAAGTCGTTTGAAAAAAATACTTTGTCTCTCTGAAGCAAACTTCCAATAGGTGTTATAAGCGGTACTAGGTTTTGGCTTTTTTCTTTTATTAAGAATTAAAACCGATTTATCATTGCTATTGTGTTTAAACATCTTTTCTATTATAGTTACTCCGTAAGTTTCAAATCATAATTTTCAATGCAAGTATCACTCCAAAAACAATTGGTGGCTATTTATTTTTTGCCTAGATAAATAAGGGCTCTGTTTTTTTTGCTGACCATAACTCTGCCACCATCGTTATCTCGAAGTAGGTTATAGATTTGATATGAATTTAAAATTGCTTTTTCCCATTGCTTCCCGCTACATTCATTAACCTCGGTTTTCATAACTAAACTTTTCACTTTTTTAATTATACCTGAATCAACGCTTTTGCTATACTTTAATAAATCATGGTCTAAAGCATGGTGATAAATAAAAAGAGAGACAAGCTCCTCTGTAATTTGAGACCTTGCTCCATCTTCATTTTCATCAATCGTAGGGTCGCTTTTTCTTTTCTTATTCAAGAGTTTTCTTAGAACTGGAGACCATCCTAAAACGGCTAAATAGCCATAATGAAAAATATCGTGGAATCTATATCCATCATCTTCATAAGTATTATCAGTTAACGGGTCACCAATAGGTGTTTCATCCCTCTTATCAATTATTTGTAATTTCTTTTTTCCATCCTCGGTATAACTACGAAATTCTACTTCAAATTCATCTGGAAATCTTTCGTTTTCTGGATACGATATATCAAAATCTTTGTAAGATGAAACATCATCGACCAAAAATCTATCATGAATCTTTAAGAGATTTTTTTCTGCTACTTCTTCTAATTTCAAATCATTTTGTGTCGCAATAGTTGCCAGATACCATAAAACATCTCCTAATTCCTCGCCCAATTTTTCTTTGAATGCTACATAAGCATTCCCATCTCTAAATTTTATTTTTAATTGTGTAACAACCGAACCTATTTCGCCTATTATTCCTAAAAATGGAACAATTTCAGAAAGTTTATCTTCTGAGTTAGTCGGTTGAATCGTTTTTTTTGCTAATTCCTGATATTCGTTAAATTCCATAGATTTTTTATTTTCACCGATGCTAGTGCGTTTTACAAATAGTACTTACTCTTATTATTTTAATTAAAAATGATTTTGTAAAATCCCTATTGATTTCAGTATCTGATTAATTAATTCGTCATCAGCCAATGATTTGTCGCCTATTGATTTTATTGCTTCCAATAAATCATTATTCGCAGGATAATAATCGTCTGGTTTAGACATTACCTTATTCCAAAGTTCCTCAGCAGCAAATCCTGTTGCTCCAACCGGCAAAGGAACAACACCTTGTTGTATTGCCACTTCAAATTCTTCAGTCATTCCATTTGAAATTTGCCAGTCCCCTTTTCCATCATCCTTGTTTCCGAAAATAAAGAGTGCGATACCTGCATGACTCATCATTTCATATCTATATTCTAGATTTCTTTCTTCTTTTGTTTTGGTTCCTGTAACCACCTGTGGAAATGGTCTTAAAATAAGGGCATCGTCAAGATGCCTATATTTAGTTGAGAATACAAATTCTGTTGCTCCGTTAATTACAGCACTCCCAATTCCGTAGCCAACACCTGAAACGATTTTATATCCTTTTGCAGAAATTTTATAGCTAAGTTTATGAACAAATTCCAAAGCCTCTTTGTCACTTTTGGGTTCATAAATTTTAGCTGCTCCTGAAATAAAAACATTAGAACGCAAAACTTTTTTCTGAATGGCAGTGAGGACTTCAGTTATTTGAGAATAGTTGTCAATTAAAAGTGCGTTTATTGAATACCGTCTTAAATCTTTTATTTTAAGTTGATGTTGAATTTCTGCGTAATTATAATCAGCATCCGTTTTAAAGTCCTTTCGATTTATCTTTTTAAAAAAACAATAGTGGTCTCTCTGATTTTGGCCAAGTAAAATTCTTATGCGACTAAGTATATATTCAAGGTTAGGGTCGTCAAAACTAAAACCAATAAATAAAAAAGTTTTTGAAACTAAATCCCCTTGTAATGCTGTTGTGAAAAGTGGTCTTTTCTCATTGTATCCTTCATAATCGTCTTTGGTTAAAATTGCTTGGTCAGGCATTGAAATGTCACCATGCATTTTATAAACAATTGCATCTCTTTTTGAAATGTTAGTTGATAAATTTTCCTGTGTAATTTTTACATCCGGAGTTTTCCCTGCTTCTTCAATGGATTTTTCAATAAGTTTATCATAATTTGTCGTCCAATATGTTTGAATGGGCAGTGCTGCAAGTAATTTATGATTTGTTGTAACTGATGTACCCTGTGTAAATTCGTCAATTAGAAGTTGATTTAACTTGTGTCTATTGTTCCCTTTTTCGTTATAATGGTATTGAGCAATAGCAATAAGGTCGTTCTCTTTATCAATGTCGAGGTTAAGCTCACCAGCAATATCTTTTAACAAATTTTTCCAATTCACAAACCCAGCTGGAATTGAAAGCCCCGCACCTGCGAAAATAGCTGCATTATTTTCTTTTATAGCTTTTGAATAAGTGTCAATAAAACGATTTAAGTGTTGTTCCATTTTAATATTTCGGGTTATGCCTCAAACTGCCGCTGGTGCCAAATGTGCTTGAAGTCTCGTCTCAATAATGTTTAAAGGAGAAGCAATTGCATTTACATATTGAAAGTTACCCTCCCTATTGTTATTAATTGAGAGTTGAACAGGGCAAGCTTCGCTTTGAACAGCATTTACTTTAAATTGGTCAGTTTCATTGTCGTAATAAACATAAGGTGCACCAGATGAACCAAAGCGAAAATAACCTTTGATTAAATATCTTAAACCTTCAAAAGTATAGTTGCCACCAAATCGGTCACCAAAGGTTCCGTGATGGTCTAAATATCCTTCAATTTGAGCCTTATTTAAAAGCTTTCCTAAAAATCCACCAGGTGAACTTTGCAAACAATAATAAGTGGATTGGCTGTCGGGCAAAACGGAATAGTCAGGAGTTATACTTGGTAATCTATTAATAACGTTTTGATGTGTGTTAACTATTCTATAAAGTGCGATATCTTCACTGTAAAAAGCCTCTACAAGTTCAACTTCAATTAAAAAAGTATGTCTGTTAAGAGCTGGTTCATGGAAATATGTATTTCCATTGAAATGTTGAGTTAATGCTGGGTCATTATAAAACTGATTGTTCTTAAACTGGATAATTAAAAATGGGGTACAAAAATTTCTTTGTGTCATGGTCAGCCACCTCGTATCGAAATTTATTTGTCTCAACGTATCAACCAAAGTTTGAGCATCTGCTTGGTTAACAATATTTATGTATCGTTTATTTGTTTGCGAGTCTAATAGATAGCATTGATTAAATAGCTGTGTCTGTGTAGCATTTAAATGAGGTAGAATTTCTGCTGTAAATATTGCGTTATCAATTGATTTAAAAACTAAAGCTTCTGTCTTTATATTATGAGCAACTGAGAGAATAAAACCATTTCCTATATGAAAGGCGCAGATATTATTGTCAAAATGTCGCCGGGCTGGTTCACCTACATTGTGTATCCACATAAGTCTAAATAGGGGTGAAGTCTGTTCGTTTGTCAATTCTAATTGTCTCGTTAGCATTTTGTTGTCGTTTTAAAAAAGACGTAGAACTCAAATATTTATGAGATAAGTGCTATTTATTTTTTATTTAAACATTGAGAAAAAATTCGTCACCGCTCTCACTCACAGTACAGAATAATCGATACTACGGTCAGTGGGATTGTTTAGAATGAAGTAAATCTAAACATATTTTGAAATAAATCAAAGTATGGGCTGTTTGATTGAAAAAATAGATTTAATGCAATAAAGGTTAAAAATAACCTTGCAAGATTATTTGGCTGCCAGCGTAGCAGCTAGCCTCATGTTAGCAGAAGAGCTTCTTCTATCAACCGTTAAGTTGTCTTTCATATTCGTCATATAATTCATAGCAAACTGATTGGTCTGATAAATACCGCCTACTACCAAGTTGGCTTTTAAAATACATGTAGTAGTTGTCGTAAGCGTTTCCAAATAGTTCACTCCAGGCGTTGTCTTGAAGTTCCGTCACAGTTATATTTTTAACATTCATTAAAATCAGAATATGCTGTCCTGGCTTATCGTCAATTCCATCTTTCCAAACAACCAAGCCAATCTCTATTTTGTCTTTGTCAATTGAGATTACTTGCTCATAAAGATATTCGTTGATTGTTGTTACTTGAATGCTTTTAATGTTACCATCTTCATCAACCGTATTATATGTCAAATTAGTTGTCTCGAACTCAAGCTGAATTGGAAAAATAAGTTTGTCGTGGTCAATATTTAATTTTTTCTTGTCAACTATTACATCTGAAAAAACGTGAGTTGTAAAGTCGTTGAGAATAACTGAGAATTTATCAGCCGTAATATTTGTCTTTATAAACCAACTATCATGAAGACGCCCTAAATACTTATAAAAAAGCCCAAGTCTTTGTTCATTGGCGGTAACTAATTTGTTGTTCTTTTTCAAAACCGTTGCGTTAGTTTCAACGTCCACAAAATGGTCCGCCAACAACGGTGCAATATCTTGAATGTTCCTTGTCATATAGTCGTTAGTTCTTTGTTGTCATAGACTCGTTGATAACATTTAGTGCCGGCTTGTAATGGAATTTAATTGCTCTAGTAGACAATTACTGTGGATTGTTTCTGCCTTAATGAACTTTTTCAAATAAGATAATATCCTCCTGATTTGTTCCTATCCACTTGCTCGCAATAAAAGCATAGCCGTTAGGAAATTCATTTAAATTTATGTGTTCTGGATTATCTGCTATATATTTTTCCAGTTCGCTTTTCCAGATACGATAACAATCTGAAAGTTTTATCCATTCTAGTGGTTTACCAATGTCTGCTAAAACAAAAGCTATGGCATGTTTTTTTAAAATATTTTTAATATCTGCTTTTGTGAGATAAGATGCGCGTTTGACATAAAGTAAAGTTTCATCAATCCATAATTGATTTAAGGGAAATTCTATGACAATTCTATCGGTGAAGCTCATATGTCCTCTATTAATTTATAAATAGGTCTAAATGCAAGATAGTAGAATAAGCTATATAGATTAGAACATAATTAAATCTTCATTCATATTCAATACAAAAAGTAATACTGTAGATAGAACATAGATTACATAAAGAATGGGTGGAATATTTGCAAAAAATAAATTTTTGTTGATTAATGAAATATTAGAAAATATTAAAAATGTCAGAAAAATATAATAAGCGAAATTCCAGAAATGACTTTGAGAAATTATTGTAAAAAGTCTTGTATTAAATACATTGTCAATTACATAAAGCATTAAGCAAATAAAAACTCCATAATATATTATTCCATTAAATCTTTTTATTTTTTGAATATAATTCATATCAAAATATTAAAAAGTATGTTAGTGATTTTTTAATGTTGGTAGCCTATTATTCGTAAACTGATTAGTTGTTATTCATAAATTTTTTTGCAAGCTTAGGATATTGCTTCATCACAGTTTCTTCGTCAAACGGTTTACCTTTTAACTCAAATTTTGGTTGGAATGTTTTAGGGATTTCTTTTCCAGTCTTTTGCTTGTAAGCTTCCATTGCAGGATATTGAAGTCCTTCCCAATTATCTTCTTCATCTGATTTTATCCAATTAACACAGCTTTCAGGGTTTTTAATAGTCTGGTAGAATTTTATTTTTCCGTGCCCAATTAAATACTGTCGAAAATAATCAAAACAGTCATCTGAACAACCACCATTAATTACATAAGATGCTCCCCAAAGTTTATAGTCGTAAGAAAATGCCATTAAAGATGTAAAAGTGTTGTCAAATTTTACTATATCTTTTGGTTGAAGCGTTAACAAATTTTTTTTAAACAGATAATTTCTGTTTGATAATTGTTTTTAGCAGCTGCTCTTGATTTATCAATTAAATTCCAAAATTCATTCTCATTCATTAATTGATTTGTCGAATCCGTAGAAGCAAGCTTAATAGCTGTATTCTTTCTTATCGAAGATTGAGTGTTGCTTTTATTGTTTTGTGCCTTACAACTTAATGTAATTGAAAAAACAAACAACGTCAAAATAATAGTTTTTAGAGCCATAAAAAAATGCTGTGATTAGAACTTTTGTAAAGATATTCTTCAAAGTTATTCCTGTGAAATTATTTCAATTTTGGCTATCTCTAATATCTATCTTTCTCTGAGTGCTGATTTCTACATAGATTAAAAAAAATGGAATTATTAAGGCAGGAATTGTAATAGGAGCTTTTATAATTAGATATATTAAAACGCCCAAGGCTCCTATTATAAGCGGAATTATAACAAATAAGCTTTTTTTTGTAGCATAAAAATTAGAAATAAAAATGATTTTGTCTTCCATTGCTTTGGATAGATTATACTCTCGAACATATTTTCTTATTAAAAAATGGATATTAGGAGTTTTATCAGAGCTATACTGGTTAGAGAAAGTGTAAATTTTTTGACTATGATTTTTAAGCAATAACTTTAAATTGGTAAAATCATTTCTAAATCCTTTAACTGCTTTTATGGCTTTAATTTCATCAAATCTATGAGTGTCCTCCGTTATAAACCTATCTGTTGAAATATCTTTAAGAACAAGCGAAATACTGTCATTAAAAAATTTGACTGTTGCTTTTTGAGAAAATCCTCTTCTAAATTGTTTTTGGAATATTAATGGTGAAAAAGAGATTGCTAAAAAACCACAAAAGAGAATTGCTATGTTATTTGTTTCAAAAAACAGATATGCTATAATAGAAAAACCCAAGACAATATACAAAAGGATGAATAAAGAATATTTTCTTGGCTTATTCAGAATTATTGTTTCTACTGTTTCTAGGAGTTCCGCCATTTTTAATAATTATTAGGGTTAAAATTAACCCTGCATAAGTATGGTTACACCAGCAAATTAGCTACATAGTAATAATACAATGTAGGATAGATATTTGCAATTATTCATCATGTTGTCAAATGTCCTAGTTGCTTTAAAGCTTTCAATGCTTCGTCCGCCTTATTTGTACCAATAAGAATTTTTAAACCATCTTTAGTTACAAGTTGTATTCCCATGTCACCTGATATATTTAATGCTCTATTTTTTCCAAGCCCACGAATACCCCAACCACCATATTCACCAACTGGATTATATTGCCTAACGTATGATTTAGTTATTTTATCCCATGAATAGTATTTAAATCTCAATTGAAATGGTAAGAATCGGACATAGATTCCATCTGCTTTGATGACTGTCTCAAGTTTAAGATTTAGGAAAAGAAAAGAAAGTAAAATAGTCGCTATAGTAATTACAATAAGAACGCTATTAGAAGCGGGTTTACTTCCAAATTGATAACCCAAAATTACTTGTTTTGTTAAACCAAAAATAAAAAGCCCGTTTAATCCAAGTAGAATTATCCAAAGCCAGATTTGTTTAAAACGTTGTGTTTCTGAAAATAATACATTGTTATCCATAGAATGTAGTTAAAGAATTAAGTCGGAAATTGCTGCCATGCAAAAATATTATCATTAAACCCCACGTGCAGTAATATGCGACGTATTTATTTCCATTTAACGAAGTTACTCCCAAACCAATGACTATCGAAGATATTGCTAACTTAGTGATTGAGGCTCCAAAGAAACGCAGCTCTTATAAGAAGGTCTTAAATATTAATATTGATTAAGATGGCTGAAGAAATTCAACAGTATGCAATAACTGTCAGAAAACAAATCCCATATATCTCTGAGTTTTTTTTAGGAACTCTTTCTGTTTGCCTAATTACTCTAGCAATAATTTTCTTCTTTTTCGGAGCACCTCTTCTTTCATCTAATGAAATGAAAGTTGTTGCTGCTGCTAACTACATAAGCCCAAATGTTATATGGATTACTTTTTGGTCGGGCGTTGGCTTCTTATTATTTAGGTATTTATATAAGCATATTATAATAAAGCAGCCTGCTATATTAACCTTTAGTCCTACTTCAATTATTATAAAAACAAAGAAATTTATTTATCAAATTCCTATTCTTAATATTGAGGATATTAAACTTATCGACCCTACCGATTTGGACGACTTTCCTAAAGGAGAATTTTTTGTTATTATTTACCAAGTAAAATCTAAATCCTACCAATTTCAACTCAATGATTATAGTGATTCAGATAGCTTTATCGATAATTTGCTAAAATATGATACATTAAAAAATCATATTAAAAACCCTGAACGGTTAAAAGCTCCAGACATTATAACAGAGGATAATTAATTTAATAAATTTCAAACTGAGTCACTATTATTTTAGTCTTAATGGCAACGAAGCAAGCTGTCTGATTATATTGTCTTTTGCTACCACTTTAATATTGTCAAAAATAATATACTCCCCAGGCTCAGACCTTTCAATCATTTGTTTCATTTCTTTTGTTAAGGTGCAATTTGAGCTTTTCATCTCTTTTTCAGCTACAAATAAATTGAACGATACTACTCTAAATTCTTTGTCCGTGAGAGATAAACTGTCAATATTCAATAATTCCTTTTTATCAATTAGTCCATCGCTGATACCGCTAATTTTCAGTTCTATTACAGATTGGCTTCTTAATCTTTCAAGTTCCTTGTTATAGTCAATGTCAGGCAACTCGTTAGAAAGTTTCAGTCGCCAACCCGCTTCCATAAACTCCTTTACTGTCCATCCTATGACCACGTCTGCACCTTTACTTGTAAATTTTACTGTATCATCTTTATGCCTGTCTAATATTTTTAAAATCTTATCCTTACTTATTTCCTTTCGAAGCAAGCCTGCAAATACATATGAGCGAACAAAAGGATTGCTATCGTTAGTATATTTTATCAAGTCTGAAACTGAACAACTACTAACCAATAAATAATAAGAAATCGTCGTTTCATCGTCCATAGCAACTACACCTCCCTGCTCACTTTGCTCAATTTCAATGTCTTTTTTAAAATTGTTGAGCAAAGAGTCTGCGTTGGTAAGTTGGCTGTAACAAGTCTGAGCCTTTAACAATAGTAATATGGTAAAAAGTCTGATAATAGACACTGAATATTGCTTACAATGTTCGAGTATTTGAAGGCAGGGAATTCATTGATTATCCAGCCCGGTACAAATGCCCAATTGAAAATATGTTGTTGAAGTTAAGAACTAAAGCTGAACATTTAACGTCGAGCCCGAACCGCTGCTTATGCTTGTATATAGCTGATGTTACAATGTCCAGCCCTGCTTTTGCAAATACTTTTGTTGCTTGCTGGCTTTCGTCAAGGTATATCGTCAGCAGTTATTGTTGTTAATGTTTCTTTGTCTAATGAAGCAACACTTGCAATTCTATTAGCTTGTCTTTCCAATGATTTTTCAAAAATATTTCTTACAAATCTGCCATTGCCGAAAGTATTATTTCTGTCGTTGTATGCTTCTTCAAAAACACCTTTAAGTTTTAGTTTAGCATCATCAGTCAATTTGTAATCCAATTTTGAACACAGTGATTGGTATATGTCAAAAAGTTCTTGTGGCGAATAGTCTGTAAACTCAACATACCGATTAAAACGAGATTTAAGACCCGGATTGGTTTCAATAAATGTGTTCATTTCGTTTGTGTAGCCAGCTACAACAACAATTAATTTATCTCTATCGTCCTCCATTCTTTTTATAAGTGTCGCAATAGCTTCTTTGCCAAAATCATTTTGTGTTTCACCTGCGATTGAATAAGCCTCGTCTATAAATAAGACACCATTAATTGCAGAATCTACAGTTTTATTCACTTTCACGGCAGTTTGTCCAACATATTCAGCTATTAATCCCGAACGGTCGGTTTCAACAAGTTGACCTTGTGTTAAAATACCCAATGCTTTGTAAATTTTAGCGACAATCCTTGCTACTGTAGTTTTACCAGTTCCTGGGTTTCCTGTAAAGACAATATGGTAAGAAACACTTGAAGATTTTAATCCAGATGCTTCTCTTGCTTTTTGAACTTTGATAAAATTAATTAGTGTTTTAATTTCTTGTTTAACACCGTTTAATCCAATAAGTGAATCTAACTCTTTCAAAATGTCATCAATGGATTCATTTGAATTGGAAACCGTCAAAGATTTATTAACCTGTTCAGGTATAGGGTTATGTATTGCTTGGTAAATTTCTTTTAGCCTTTTTTCTTCATCCTTGCTGATATGATTGTCTGCCTTTGCGATAATATTTGCAAACCGATAAAGCATCGAAGCATATTCATCAAAGAAAGGATGGTCAACAACTTTCAATGCTTGAGGTAACGCAAATTTGCCTTGAAGTTTAGTTCGTGATGAAACTTCATTATTTTCCAAATGCGAAATATCTATTTTCAATGGGTTGTCATTATTACCGATGCCAATAATAACATCAGCAACTCCTTTGTATAAGCCTTTAGAATGAGAAAGAGCTACAGTTTCGTATTCAGATTCTAAGAAATTGGCTTCGCTATTTCCGAATATTTGATTTGTTGATAATATCAAACCACTTGTTTCTAATTCGTCATTGTCGTAATTGCCGTCATTTAATGCTTTTGCAACTTGGCAAAGGTCATAAGTAACACAATAAGAAATAAAAGTCGGCATCTCATCTAAGATGTCTCTTAATTTTTCCTTGAGTATAGCGTCTTTTGAAAGTTTTTTGGTTGTGCTTTTTAGTTCAGAAGCAAAATCTACAAGTAAGTCATAATACTGCTTTGTAAATTCATAATTTTCATTTGTAATACTTGGAGAGTATGAATAGCCATTTGAACCTGAACTTGATTTTACTATTTTTTGAAAATTGTTGGCAAAATTTTCAGCTACTTCATAGTTGCTAATATGATATACTGTGTTTACGTCGTTTGAATTTGAAAATTCAAACAAACCATATCTTACAACCGGCGTTTGGAAATTCCCTCTGAATCTCAAATCTGGGCTACCATCTTTGTTTACCCTTTCCCATACGCTATCTATAATTTTTGAATCAGAAGGAATTGAAATTTTAGGCTCAATAAAACGTTGTTGTCTAAAGTTAAACGACAACTCTTTCATATCTGTCAGTAAAATGTCGCCCCCGCTTGTAAATTGCAAAAGAAATGTAGGATAAAGAAAAAGGTCGGGACCATTTAAGTTTTTAAGATAAAGAGCCTTAAATTTTGAGCTAAGTGCGGCAATATTTGTTGTTGAAAAGGAAACTTCTTTTCTATCAACTTGGTTACTTGCAGAAGATTTGGTTTCTGTATTTTGTCTGGTTGAAACAATATTCCAAATTTTATTGCTCCGGCTAACTTGTTCAAATAAGCTGATTAAATTTTTATACTGTGTTTCATCTATGTCGGAATGAAGGCTGTCAATATTTACAGTTAGTGAATTTAATAAGTCTTGCTGCTTATTTAACTCTGCTCGTGTATCTTCTATTTCAATGCCCAAATTGTCAACTGTCTCCTTTTTTGTAAATAGTTTGTTTAAAAAACCTGATTGTTTTTTGAAGTAAGTATTCTCTAAAGTTGAAAGATTATTTTGCAGATTGACTATGCTTTCCGACAAAGCCTTTCTTTTACTGATAGTTTCTCTGATTTGCTGTTGAGTCTGAAGAATGTTATTTGGTTCTGCAGTTATCTGTGAGTTATTGGTCATACTGTCAAATGTAGCAAAAGAGTAAAATATTTATATGAATTTGAACTTTCTTGTCAAGCTTTACAAAGTATTAGGGTGTGTCCAATAATCTTGCAGGCAACGAACAGGGCTTGCTGCTATGCTGGAATTTATATTTTTCCAGCCGAGAAACTGAAGCCGAATAGAGCTACTGATGATGAAGTTAAAGAATAAAAGTTTTTATATTGTCTATAGTTTTTCATCGTGTTCCAAGTTTTGACATTAGCTTTTCAAAATTGTCTGTCGGGTCTAAATCATTTGTCTTATATGAAAGGTCAAGCCGCTTATTTTTAGATAAAAGAATTAAATTTTCTGCAGGTAATCCTGATGTTGAAGCAAAGTATGTATAATATTCAGGAAGCTCTGTTATATATCTTTTCCTATGAACTAATGCTAAGGTCGGCAAGAAAAGAAAAATGTCATTATTTGTTAACCCAAACGTGGAGAAGTATTTATTGAGTTGATTTTTTGAATTGCTAATTAAATGGTCTGGGTCGAAATGTGACTTACCAATAGCAAGTTTGTTCTTGTCGTATTGATACCGTTCAGGTGAAAGAAAAGGTTGAATCCAACCAGCTTTTGCTTTTACTTCAATAATTGCAAACGTTTTGTCACCCTTTAAAAGCCGTATGTCTGGAGCTGTTTTACTTTCTTGCCGTCTCAAATAAATTTTCCATTTTTTGTTATTGAAGCTGGAATAATGAAATAAAATTCTTGCAACAAAAAACTCTAACTCACCTGTAATTGGAGAATGATATGCGGTTTCAAAATAATCGTCCTTAAAACTCTGCTCAACTTTGGCTGATTGGTAAAGGTCAATAATTGTGTTAAGAAGTCGTTCTGTGATTTTCTGTCCGGCAGTAAATTCTTCAGCGATTGATTTGGCAGTTTTATCTATATCGCTAAGATAGGCTAATCGTTTTTGAAACATGATGTCTGTCTAACGTTGGATTAGTAAAATTCGCAATAATTTACAGACAATGGTAGCTATTGCTACAGGTAGGATATTTATATCGTCCAGCCCGGAACTGCCGCCCCCCATTGAAAGTTGAAGTTAACAACTAAAACCTGAATAATAAACGTTGAATCTAACTTCTAAACATATTTTAAAACTATTTTTTGGAACGATATTTCATATAAAACCCGAAAATTAATGCCATTAAGGCAACTATGAATATAGTTAGCCCAGGTTGAGATTTGGGATGCGCTATCATATTCAGATATATAGCCAAACCTTCTATTATAATAATAAGTACAACTGTTAATGCAAGATTAGGTTTTTTCATCATTATATTTTTTGATAGCATTAATATATACTAATGTTCACTTTCTACTACATTTTCCTACATTCTGTTGCACAGGCCTTGCAAGCTTCAGCGCATTCTTTGCAATGCTCATTTTCATGTTTAGAACATTCCAATGCACAAGTATCACAAATTTCTGCACAAATTTTACAAACGTCTTTTGCCTTAATGCTTCCAAGACTCATTAACTGTGCAGAAGCATAACATATGGCGGAGCATTCCATATCTAGACGAATACATAAAGCCATCATTTTTACATCTTCCTCCATCGTACAAGATGATGCACAATGGTTACATATTGCAGCACATTTTAAACATGCTTCAATACAAATTTTATAATCGTGGTATCCTTTCATGGTGTTTTTTTATTTAAATCACAACACATGTGCCAAGATTTGCAGTATTGATTTATGAGTTGGAAAATGCGAAGGCAATTCTTCTTTTATAACATAAAAGGTTTTTAAGGAGTTACCCTTAATATTTAAAGGGAAATATATTGCCTAATGGACATTGAAACAAAGAAATTTCTTTTAGAAACTGCCGTTAAAATAGCTCAGAAGAATATTGAACAAAAGATTACAAGAACCTATGATGTGAAAAATGTTTCTGATATATATTATGGCCTCTGTGCAATATTTATAGCACAGGATAGGGTAGACGAACAGGAGAGATTGGAAAAGTTGAAAAATATTAATAATAATTAAAAATCAACTTTAGGACAGAATAAAAGACAAATCCATCCAAATATAAAAGCAAAAATAAAAATTATAATTATCCAAGCTTTTACCTTTTGTCGTTTTTCTTCTGGCATTTCTTTCCAGCTTTTTAGCAGTTTAGCAGAAATAAAGAATGAAACAAGAATAATCACTAACGAAACAAAAGCATCATCTCTTGCTTTTTTATCTTTTGAATTTTCCATCTTGTTTTTTTATTGTACGATAAATTGAACTGTTTGTTCTTTTTCTGTAATAATATTTTTTCCGTTTTTTATTGCAGGCGACCATCGTGGACCATTTTTAATAACTCTTATCAATTCTTCCTCCATCCCATAACCATAACTAGTTAAATTCTGTATATCAGTAATAGTTCCATCTTCTTTAATTGAAAATTTTACTTTTACAGTATATGAACCTTTGGGAGCATGATTAATAGTTCCTGCATTAGGATTAATATTTTTTTGAAGATACCTTTTTAGACTAGCTGCCCCACCGGGGAAAGAGGCATCTATAATTTGATTTTGAAGTGATTCGTTAACTTCACTAGCGGCTATTGCTTCTTCTACAGCAGTAGGCTCAGGTTTGACATCTGCAGAGTCTAAGAATATTTCAGCGGCCTTAATTTTAAATTCATTATCGTTATAAAAAGTAATAGACTTTACTCTGCCATTTTGAACATAACTATCTTTATAAAGAGATTGCCCAAGTTGTTTTTCTTGTACTTTCTGTATATCGTTATCTGATAAGTCATAAGTGTAAATAAAATATAGTCTTCGCTCTAATTTTCTTTCTTTGTAATATTTAATTAATGTCTCAGCCGAATCCTCATTTAAATGAATAAATAATTCAGTAGGAACGTTGGTAAAATTTAAAAAAGCTTCATCGTTTTTTTGAAGTTTCAAAGCAAATGCTTTTTCCGTAGGAAGTTTTTCCAGCAAAAATCCTTTTTTTGAAAAATCATATTCAGGAAGTTCTACTGAAGAAAAGAATAATAAGTCTGTATTTTTTATTGACCTATTTAAAAGTGTATCACAAGTTTTGTGAGCACTTTCAATTAATCTATGTTTTTCGAATTCATCAATATTATCCTTAACGTACTTAAATGAATTAATATAGCAAATCGCTGTATTATCAGTAATATCAGTTTGGCTTTTGAGATAATTTATAAAAAGTGTAAACCTAGATAGCATTTTCTTTCCTTCAAGCGAAATTTCATTGGCGACCAAGGCATCGTATAAATCAATGTAAAAGATATTTTCACTGGTCAAATCTCTTACTGATAACATAAGGACACTGCTGCCTGGCAATTTAAAAATTTTATTTATTCTGGCTTTGCATGAATAAGATAAAGGCACCGTTCCAGTCCGGTAATAGCCCGGTTGTATTTGATATAAATCGCTATAAACATGAGTATAAAGCGAACTGGAATTATATCTTCCCTCAACTGAAATAGTGTCTCCTAAATTCACCGCTAAGCGATTATTCAAAATTTGAACACTGGTATATGTGAGCATTTCATTTTTTTGCCCAAAAGATATTCCCGGCGCAAGTAGGAGAACTATTATAACCTGAATAACAATGAATTTTTGAAATGAACTTTTAACTGTCATAGTTTGATGTTTCACAAATCTATGAATTTACACGTACATGCACGTATGAAATATTTTTTAATTGAATGATTCTTTGTGGCCTAACACCAAAGCCATGGCCAAATCTCTTCATACATCAATTGAAAAATATGTTATAAATGTTGTGAAGCAAAAAAGAATTGAGAAAGGATATTCCCAGAAGGAGTTAGCATATCAGCTTGATTTGTCTATTGGATTTATCGGGGATGTAGAAAACCCAAAATATAGAGCAAAATATAATCTTAATCACATTAATGAGCTGGCTAAAATATTTGATTGTTCACCAAAAGATTTTCTGCCTGAAAAACCACTCTAATATTATAGGAACTGTATTAATCTTCCCAATATTCTATCCCTTCTTTACTGATAAAATGTCCACAACCATTTATATTAACTTGCGCTAATCCATTTCTAAAATGAAATGCATTTTCGTATTTGAATGGAATTATAATTTTATCATATTCATTAATAAAGCCCCATTTATTTCTATACTGAACTGCTGCAAGACCTTCTGAGAAATTCCTTGCATTTTCATAGTTACAAATAATAACTTCTTCACTATAATGATTGATGAATCCTGCTTTACTATTTTCTACAACTTTGGCAAAACCATTTTGATAGCTATATATCTTATCATAATCACTTAGTATCGTGCAAAATCCGTCATTTATAAAACCATATTTGCCATTCATTTTAACCAAAGTTTGACCTTCGAAATCATCACCTATATAATCAAATAAATACGGTTCAATCTGTCTACCTAGAGCATCTATTAAACCCCAATAACCATTAACCTTAACTTTTGCCTTTCCATCACTGAAATCTTGTGCTTGTTCAAATCTGCATGGAATGACATTTTCACCATACTTGTTTATATAGCCATATTTATTGTCCTGTTTGATAATTGCTCTGCCTTCGACAAAACCTTTTGCTTCATCATATAAAAACGGAATTTTTTCTTTGCCTTGAGTATCTATATAACCGTATTTTCCTTCTAATCTTACTTTGGCAAGCTCTTCATAAAAGGCAGGCATTGAAAAGTTTTTGTCTTCATAAATAAAAGATGTAACCGCATTGCCTAAACTATCAATGATTCCCCATTTACCATTAAACTTAACTACTGCCACGCCATTGTTGAATGAATAGCTACAGAAAGGGAATATCTCATTATGCATATTAGAATATCCTTCTTCATAAATGCATGGAATAATTTGTATGCCTGAAGCATCGACAAAGCCCCACTTATTATTTCGTTTAACAGCAGCACGGTTTTCGGAGAACTCAATTGCTGATTGGTAAATGCATGGAACGATTTCTTTGCCTGCCCAATTGATAAATCCTTGTTTGCCTTCTTTAATTACCCAAAGTAGATTTGAGGATGGATACTCAATGTAATCATATCTGCAAGGAACTAAGAGATTGCCTAACCTATCAATCAGGCCATGCTTACCATTTATCACTACTACTGCTAAGCCCTTATTTGAGAATTCGGTAACCCTATCAAAAAGGCAGGCGATTAAAATCTTTTTATCAGGTGAACTAAACCCCCATTTGTTCTTCTTTCTAAAAGGAATAAGCTTGGACATATCTACTTAGGTTTGTTTTAAATCTAAGTAGAGTTAAGTAAACTAATTCGGTCTTTAATTTTAACTATTAAACCATAAACAAAAAAATTAAGCATGATTTAATCTTCAAACCCTACATTGCCAGACCCGACATGCCACTCAATTCCATGTTTTTGGCAATAATCATAATCTGGATTATTAAGAATTTCTTCAAGCCCTTCATCTATTTTTAATAAAGCTCCTAATTCTGCTCTCAGAAAATTTCTAGGGTTTCGTAAAAAATCCAAATCTTCACTTCCTTCATAAAAACACCAACCAGAATCAGATTTTCTCAGAAGTTTATTTTCTTTTAATGGTTCGTATTTCTTCATATAACCAATCTTCCAGTTATCTATAGCAAGAGATGAAACCCAGCATTCCTTGTAGAACCATTTAGGCTTTGTGGCAGATTTATCGATAATGCACTTAATATGGTTTTGGGTAAATTCTATAGCGTCCAACTCTTTAAAAAAAGCAGGAATCAGTGGAGATTCTAAATATTCATCGTCATCGAGAAAACCAGTGTAGGTATTATCAGAAATTGAAGTAATTGTTGCCCATACTTGCCAAACCTTTGAAGGATTTGAGGTGTTAAATATTTCGACTAAACAGGAATCTTCTTTTTCAAGCATTTGAATTTCTTTATTATAACAACTTTGTTGAAAGAATCTTTCCCTGTTAGTTAATTTAGAAAAGTCATTTAATTGCCATTCTTTTTGCATAATTAATTTATTTTAAGTTTTTGCGAATAATTTTTAATTATCATTTTTGCTTTAGTTTAACGATATAGCCTTGCACCTTATATTACAGGACGCCATTCTGAATTTATTTTTTTGTAACTATCGAAACCTTCATCATTAAGTACGCAAGCAATTGATTCATCTATTTTTAACAAATAACCCAAATCAGCTTTCTCAAAAGTTTTGTGATTTTTTTCGAAACTTTCATCCTCACTTCCTTCATAAATACACCATCCTGAATCAAATTTCTCTGTATTCCGATTGTATGATAATGATGCAATTTTTTTGATATAACCAATCTTAAAGTTTTCAATAACCTTAGAGGATACAAGGCATTCATTGTGAAACCATAATGGCTTCTTGATTGTTTTACCAAGAACATAGAGAATATGCTCACCCTTAAATGTTAAGGAATTCTTTTGATTAAGAAACTTCGGCAGATTGGGGTACTTTTTGGGCACTGGAATGCGCCCGGTAAATTCATCTTTATGAATAGATGTAACTTCAAACCAACCAGACCATAATTTAGGTGGATTATAAGTGTCAATTAACACCAGTTTGCATATATCACCTTTGCTAATCATTTTAATTTCACTGTCATAAGTTCTTATTGCAAAAAAGTTATCTCGATTAGTTCTCATTGTTCGTTCATCCAAGTACCATCTAGGTTGCATAGTTTATTTTTTAATAATTATTAATAAAATCGATAGGTAGTTGCTAGCAGAAATATATTTTATTCATTATTACTATTAAGCAGGGTCATTTTTGCTACTCTTTTAATTATAAGTGCTTTTACTTCTTTATTGCCCTTCATAAGCTGAACGAGCAGGATTACACAACATTCTTCATCATCAACGTCAATTTGTAATAGGGTTATTATCACTCTGCCATCATCGGCCTTGTATTTAAGGAAGTCGCTTTGTGTATAAACCTCATACCTCGTTCTCTCATCAGATTCTGGCAAGCTGCAAAAGATATTTTCCAAATAGTCTAGCTTTTGGAGAATAGGAGTGTCATCATTTTGGAGATTTTCATAATATTCTAGTGCAGATATTTTTTTAGCGACTGGAACTGGTATTGTTTTCTGTAAATCGGATTTGATGAAAGACTCATTTTTTGATTGTTTGGTTTTGTTTTTTAAATGTTTGTTTGTCATGTTTTTTAATTTTTAAGAGTGAATAATAGTATTATAGTACACGTATTTTTAAGTATATTATATAGTTAAAAGCGAGTGATATCTGATTTCCGGAAGCGCTACGGTGATAGTTGAGGGCGGTGAGATTTACCTTTATAATATACCTTAAAACATATATACTATAATACTCCCAACCCATAATCCAACACTCCAATTTGCCTTACATTATTACACCTACCATCATCTCAAGAATTAAGTAATTCACACATCTTTTTCTGAATAAGCTTACCATCATTCTCAGCATCCATTTGTGCTTGCTTAATTATTTTATTATAGATATTCCTGTCACATTTATATGTATCAGGATGATTCTCTTTCATAATTGATGAAATATCAGCATTACCAATTCTACCTAATGCAGTTATTTGCTTTAGTGATAATCCATTTAGATTAGGAGAACAAACCTTAATTGAATCATTATACTTAGATACAACATCGTCACACAGATATTGCATCTTTTCAATATCAATTAAGTCCCGCACTTTATAAATTGGAATTGGAGTTTTGCGGTTATGCAGAGCAGCCAGTCTTCTGTAGATTACTTCCCACCTAATTATATTTTCAGGTAAAGGAAATGCACCTATTTCTTGTTTCGTTTTCTTTGTTTCTACAGATTTGTTATAAATTTTTGAGGTATACTGTTTATGAAAACAGGAAGCTCCATAAGGCAAACCATAAGAAACTATAGCCTTAAAGGGGTTTGCTTTATATGATGCAAGCCTTTTCCAAGAAGCGTTAGCATCGGGGACTATAATATTGCATCCAATCTCAAAACTTTTAACATCACCTTCAAACAAATTTTCATGAAAGAAGTCGGATAGTTCTTCAATGGTATTTTTAAATTCAGATAGTTTAAAATCCGTATAATTGCAACCGTGGGCATACTTATGCAATGAGTTAGTTATACGAAGCTTATTGCTTATAGGAAAGAAATAAATCCTAAGATTTCTTAATTCCCCTTGAAAGCATTTTAATGCACCTGCCTTAGTAAAATGCGGAATAAGCAAAATATCTTGATATATGAACGGCTCAATGTTATTCCTTACAATTTTTGCAACATTTGTATCAATTAAAAATTTTGCACAATCAATTGGCATAAAAAATATCTCTTTTCTTTGAGCCATTACCATTTATAAGCTCAGCTCGGTAACGGGCCCAAGAAACTTTTAATAATTTTGAATTTTTTTAATTCAGTGAGTTTGAAAACTTGGAATTATAAATAAATGCAGATAACTCTCCATTTTCATCAATACTTTCTTCTGTGTCGTAGAAATATTCGATTAAACATTGGCCTGCTAGAACTTCGTGGATTCTTATTAATGACTCTGCTACATTTATTATAAAAAGATAATTAGGGCAATCGTTAATGTCGCTAATCGACTCTTCGGTGGAATTAGGCAATTGTTTTATAATAGGATGTTGAAGAACTATAGGTAAGCTCAAAACGATTGTTATTTTAGTCTTATATAGTACTCCGTCTTTTTCACGAAAATTCACCGGTATAATAGCAGTTTGGGAATCTAGAATGGTTATTGGCTCTTGAGGGCAGTCTATTGACATACTATGATTAATAGTCTGTCTGATTGCACCATATAGTTTTTTTGTTTCCATGTTTTTATTTTAAAGAGTAGAAAGAGTTTTTTCCTTTTCTTGTTAAATAATTTTTATTGATATTTTTTAGTCGCTTTAATTTTGAAAACATATCACGACAGATTTTCTACAATTCTTGGAGTACTTATTTCATAATAATTGCGAATGGTCTTATTACTTATGCCAAATCTTTTTTTACCTTCTTTTATAAGTTCTTTTGCAACTCCTTTTCTACGCATATCAGGCCTCACAAATACGACGAAGTCGCCTTTTTTTATTTCCAAATCTGGTCTTTCAAACGGATAGTGATTTAAAATTGCTATTAGCTCCTCTTTTTCATTATAACGCAGAAGACAATTCACTTCATTTTTATCGCTTAAAATGCCTTTGAAATAATTATAACCCTCCTTGTCTTTTTGAGGATACTGTTTTGCCTGATTATCCCAGGAAAACAAATTGTCATAATACATGCCCTCTAAAAAACTTCTGAAATAACCAGCATAATCTCCGGCTATAGCGTCATCTACAAGTTGGCAAATTGATGCATGTATCATTTGGTCTTTGGAAACATTAGGCTCGTTATTAAATAATTTGTACATAATTTTTTGTTTTTAAATTTTAGGCAAAGGATTACCATAAGCAATACTTTCAATTTTTTTATTGCTTCAAGTATGTATCATTTTCTGACACATTACCTTAATAAATTTTTGATGAAACGAGCGTCAAACAAGCGAGAGTAAAAAGGCCTTAAACGACAATGACGTCAATTGTGTTTATTTACCACGCGGAACTTTGTTGCTATTTCGAATACAAACATCTGAAAGTTTTTTTTCCGATTCAAATGGTTGTTTACAACATGATTTTTGAAAATTAGGTTGTAATATATTATTTGGAATTTAAAAATTAACTCCCTTGTAATTTTGCGTGATTATAAGATTCTATACCAATTTCGTAATTGAAGGTTTTTTTTATAGAGCTTATTAATATCTCTGCAGTTATATTAATATCAGTTCTCAGAGCTTTATTTTTTAATAATGTTTTTAACTCTTTGCTAAAAGCCTCTTGGCTAAACTTTACTATTAAATCCTTATTCTTTCTTTCTAAATATCTCTTTTTTAGCCATCCGTTAATTACTGAGGAATATAAATTTTGATTGATAAAAAGCTCGTGAAAAGTTATTTCATATAATGGCTTTACTCTGTAAGTTGGAATTTCTTCCGGTTTAATTTTTTGGATTTCTTTCAACCATGAATCACAACATTTGTAAAAAGGACTGGCTTTAAAATCAAAAATTGTTGACTTAAAATAATCATCAATGGTATCTAATAACCCGTTGCAATGAAAAACAAAATTTTTAGATATTATATCCTTTTCAGAGGCCCTAATTTTTTTATAATTATCGAAATAATAACTAAATATGACGTCAATAAATTCAAAGGCTTCAACAGCGAAATCATTAGAAACTTTATCGTAAGAATAAATATTGTCCCAATCTTGAAATGACAGCATTGGTTCTATTAGAGCTTTTATTAACTCTACTTCAGCAATAAGCATATTTTCTTTTGTTGTATGCATTGAATCAAAGTAGTCTTTTCTTTTTTTGCTTAAAAAAGCAGTTCTGGATGATATTAATTTATCTATATCTTTTTCAGAGAAAGAACGTGAAAAATTAAAATACTTTGATACAAACTTTTCAATTCCACTTTCTTGAATTTCTTTAATAAACCTAGCTGTTGTTTTGTTTTGCATGAATTGATGTGTTTGATTCGATAATAAGTAAGCATATGCTATATTTCAGCGAGTAAATTATGTAATTAGTTATACATCTACCTGTTACTAAATATTTTTATAATGGATTCTGATAAAGCAGGCTTATTAATAGTGAAAGTAAGAATTATCCTACTATCATTATCAGAAGAAGCGTAATTGACAGTGTCAGGAATAGCATTTGGGAATAATAAAACAACGCGACTATTATCGGGATAGCCTAAAAGCGTATATCTATGTCCTTCAATTGTTTTATTTGGCGTTACCGTATAATCAGTTAATTCAATACTATCTCCTTCAGGGAACCTTGACCAATAACTATATTGTGAATGTGGTTCAAAAACTGTATCATAATTTGATGTTGTGTAAGGATTTGTACTGGAATCAACCCAAGTAATGTGCAATTCTGTGTAATCTGATAATTTGGGAAACCATCTTGGTGGGATGGGGGGACGTTTTGGACATCCTAACAAACTGATGAGACAAAATAATATTGAAAGGGTAAATAAAGGCTTTTTCATTGAGTAATAAGATAATGCCAAATTTAATATGAAATCACAACCATTCAATAGTTTGAGTTTTTTTTCTTAAATGCTACTGTTGACCAGTAATCATTCATTTTTATTAACTTGAATAGAATCATTATCATATTTAAAACTTTTGTATGAACAAATTAATTCAGGCTGTAGCTATGCTACTCTTAATTGCAGGACTTTCTTGCATACCATTGGACAATACTAAGCTTGTCGGACGTTGGTCAATTCCCGGTACTGGCGAGTTTGTGGACTTTTTTAAAAATGGCACTTATGATGTTGTTTTACCAAATGGGAATATTGGTGAAAGAGGTAATTATAAACTCGAAGATTCTATTTTTTCAATTAAGAATGCTAAAGCCTATGTTTGTGGTGCTGATTATTGGGGCAAATATCAATTAACTTTTCAAGGTGATGATTCTCTCACTTTTAAATTAATTGAAGATTCCTGTACTGATAGAAGAAATGACATTGTGGGTTATAATCCAGGCTTAAAGAGATATAAAGAGAAGTAATATTAATTCCTACACTAAAAATTGGGGAAAAGAACAAAGTATGACTACGATTTAAAGCAAGCTGTCATTTGATTCTTTTAGTTTGCCTTTTCTCATTATTTACTAAAATGCCTGCTGTGCAAAGATTTTCAGCTAATGGGTATGTTATTGATACCTCGCAAAACAAAAGGCTGCCCAATTCAAAGGTTTATCTGTTGGCTTGCAATTCGGATGAGTGGTATGTGCCAATATACAAAATAAAAAAAATTATAGGTATATCATTTTACTTGAAATAAATCTTAATTATATTTATTGAGAACAAGTTTTTGAAATGAATATTTGTAATTCAGTAATTTAGCAAAAGTGATTTTTAGGCCTTATGAATAGAGTTTTTTTAAAAAGGATAATACAATATTTTTATTATTGTATCATAATTTTTGATTAAGAATTACCAAATACTATATTGACTTTTTTAACGTTTGTTGATATTCTAATCTCATACTATGAAAGATGAATCAAAAAACAAAGATAGGCTTGCAATATTTTTTGTTTTGATATTCATTATATCTATAATTTTTGCTTTATCCTTTATTGCATTCTTTGTTTGGAAAGTATACCATTAACTCCATTAATATTAAATAACCCTTTTAGTTTTGCTAATCTGCGTCTATGCGAGAATGGTGCATTAAGCACAAAAGCTATTTTACCATTGATTAATCGACATCTTCAGTAATGACAGGCAAATTAAATAAGGCGACATTTACCAATATTATTCTTTCTATACTTTCATATTTTTCCTGCGGGCAAGAATTATTTATGTTATAGAATATTTCATTTGCATCAGTAATGGTTAATACTACATGTTTGTTATAATCAGGAACAACTTTAGTAATCTCTTGTTGTATATGCTTAATGATTTGTGTAGTTGTGGCTATCTTACTTTCCTTTGCTGCTTTCTTTTTTAATGCTTTTGCCATATTCCTTAAAACAAATTGATTAACATTCGGTAAGTGATTATAAGCCTCACTTAGAAAAGCGAGGCTTAAAGTTTTACTTATCTACGCACTGCGTAGACTATTTAGACAAATCAAAATATAGACCAAAAAGCCTCACTTAGAAAAGCGAGGCTTGCTTGAATGTTATTTTAATTTTGAGAACCGATTTAAAAATAAATAAAATTGATTTAAAGGTTATTTTATTTCATGCACAAGTGTCTCAATATCCCTTATTCTAATACAAATAAAAATTGAGTTAGGCGCAAAGAAAAGCTTAGAGCCCAAATAAGCTGAATATATCATTACTTATTACAGTGGAATTTATTCCACACTCATGATAGAAGAATTTATAATTTGATGAATCATTTGCAATGATTAGGAGAATTTACTTTAAAAATTAGGAAAAGAATTTTGGTATTTCTTTTGGTTTATCTAAAATTGTTCGGCCTTGCTTATGAAACAATAACAATAGTTATTTCTGAATTCTCATTCAGGTACCCTTAACTACCTAAAATCAGAAATTCTTTAACCACAATAAAAACTATGAAGCCATTATTAACTATTTTGTTTTTTTTATTTGTTTTTCATTTTAAAAGTTTTACTCAGGTAGGAATTGGTACAACTACACCTAATTCTTCGAGTATACTTGACCTTGTGTCAACAAATAAAGGATTTTTGCCTCCTCGAATGACAACTGCTCAAAGAAATCTTATAAATGCACCGGTTGCAGGGATGATGATTTTTAATACAGACTCTTTTTGTATTGAAATATGCAGAGGTGAAGTATGGTTTGATATATGTTCGAAAAAAAGCTCTGCCATTCCTGCAATTATTTTACCCAGCGTAACAATTTGTAACAAAGATTGGACGACAAACAACCTTGATGTCAGTACTTATAGAAATGGAGACGCAATACCACAGGTAACGGATTCTGCCCAATGGGCTAATTTAACTACCGGAGCATGGTGCTGGTATAATAATGATTCAGCTACTTACGCCGCTATCTATGGTAAATTATATAATTGGTATGCAATAAATGATTCAAGAGGACTAGCACCGATTGGCTGGCATATTCCAACAGATGCAGAGTGGAATTCATTAGCCACATGCCTTGACCCGTCTTCCGATACAACTTGTCTTGATTGCGGCCAGAGTAGTATTGCCGGTGGTGCAATGAAAGATACAGGAACTACTTATTGGCTAAGTCCGAATACCGGAGCTACTAATACAAGCAAATTCAGAGGATTGCCTGGTGGGCTGCGTTTTGATTATGGTTCGTTTAGCAATGTTGGCGAGATGGCAGCATGGTGGAGTTCTTCATCAACCCAACCGTATAAGGCATTATATCATTTTCTGAGTTATTATAATAGTTCTTTAGGAAGAAATAGTTTTGGCTGGAACAATGGATTTTCTGTTCGTTGTGTCAAGAATTAATTGTTATGTATTAAAATAGCTTAAGTTTCATTTATTGATTATAAAACTTATTTATGATAAGTGAATTAAAAACCGAGTGTTGTATTATCGGTGGAGGCCCGGCAGGAATGATGTTGGGCTTTTTATTAGCCCGTGCAGGAATAGAAGTTATAGTATTAGAAAAACACTCGGATTTTTTTCGTGATTTCAGAGGTGATACAATTCATCCATCTACGTTTAATATAATGAATGAACTGGGTTTGTTAGAACCCTTTCTACACATTCAACATCATGAACAAAAAGAGATAAAAATTGCAATAGGTAAAAAACTTTATCACATTGCTGATTTTTCTCACTTAACAGTTGCCCATAGAGCGCTTGGATTTATGCCACAATGGGACTTTTTAAATTTTTTACTGGAACGTTCAAAAAACTATCCATCATTTAAGTTGATGTTTGATGCAGAAGGAATCAATGTTATAGAAGATAAAGGCCGAATAGTAGGAGTAAACGCAATTTGTAAAAATAGAAATACGGTTATTTACTCTTCACTTATTGTAGCTGCAGATGGCAGAAGTTCAGTAATACGCAAAAATGCTGGCTTAATCCCTGAAGAGTTGGGTGCACCTATGGATGTTTTATGGTTTAAGATATCTAAAAACAATGATGACCCTGCATTGCCCTTATTACATCTTAATAGTAACAATATTTTCGTTTGTATTGACAGGATAAGTTATTATCAATGTGGTTACATAATAAAAAAAGGACGTTTTAATGAGTTAAAGACCGAAGGACTGGATAATTTTAAAAATAAAGTTTCATTTTCATTGCCATTTGCAAAGACAAGAATAAATGAATTAAAAAGTTGGGATGATATAAAATTGCTTACTGTGTCAGTGAATCGCCTTAAGAAGTGGTATAAAGAAGGATTTTTATGTATTGGAGATGCAGCACATGCCATGTCACCTATCGGAGGTGTTGGAATTAATCTTGCAATTCAGGACGCAGTTGCTGCTGCAAATATTTTATATCCTGCATTTCTAAACAATACACTGGATATTTCAGTTTTAAAAAAAGTTCAAAAAAAGCGTCAGTTTGCAACGAAGCTGATACAGGGAATGCAGGTATTAATTCAAGACATGACGATTAGTTCTATATTGCAGGGAGGAAACAGAAAAATAAGAGTTCCTATATTCATTAAACTCATTCAATGGTTCCCAATATTAAAACGGATACCAGCCTGGCTTATAGGAACAGGCGTGACAATGGAACATGTTGGCACGCCTGAGAAATCAGTAAGATTATAGAATATATAACTAACAGCATAATATCTCACTTCTTGCATTTATTATATTCAGTGCAGATTTGGCTTTATTTGCATTCTTTCAACATACCAATTTTGCAGTACAAGTTGATTGAGTGGAAATCTCCTGATGGAATTACCTATTAACTCTTTTGCTTTTAAGCCGAATTTATCAATAGATTGAACAATGAATTTCTTTTCTGTTCCGGCATATTTCAAAATGACTATATCGTTTTCCTGAATTTCATTTGGTTGTAAAATGCGTTCAATTCTTTTCATATAATTTTTATTTTCAGAGAGAAAGAATCATGCCGTTAGAATGCTTCAACAGATATAAAATCATCGTTGAATACAGCTTCGTCTAAATCAAGTGTTTATTGCTTTACTTGAAAAAGACAAAACTTGATTGACACATTTTTGTAGAAAAAAATGCACATAAAATTTTGCCTTATTATAATAAACCGGGATTTTTTAGCAAGAACATATTTGTATAATTATGATAAATTGTTATACTATTGCTTTATAAAATGACATTTGCATTCAAACGTAAAAGCATATCCCTACTTACAGCTAAAACAAAAGAAAGCCTGTTTCTTCAATTAGAAAGAGTTATACCTGATATTTTATTTATTGATATAATATTTGGTACTGAAGATGGCATGGAAATTTGTAAAGACATAAAGCAGCATAAGGTATACAAGGATATTCCAGTTATTCTAATGTCAGGTAATCCAGTACAATTACAAAAATTTAGAGATTGCTTTGCAAATGATATTTTAGCTAAGCCTTTTTTATTTACTGAATTGGTGTCTAAAATTGAAGAACATACCAAAAACTAAAAAAACGTTATTGCGGGTTTTGTTAAATAATATCCATTAAAAAACTTTGTCAATTAAACAAAAAGAAAGGACGGCTTGACCTCTCCAAATTACTCCTGATTTTAATCAAATAATCGTTGTTCTAACATTGAATTTTTACTATTGGTCAGTATCTTGTTGCGACTATTCCAATAAATTCTTTTTTTAGTCGTTATATAAATATGAAAAAAGTTTTAGTTGTTGATGATGAGTCTGATATCTGTTATTTGTTAACCCAAATTCTAAAGACTCAGAACGTAGAAACGCATACAGTCTCCAACCTACATGATGCGATGGATTTGGTTAAATCAGGGAATTACGATGGTGTTTTTCTTGATAATCATCTTCCTGATGGTTATGGTGTAGAATTTATTGCTGAAATAAAAGGAAAACAGCCTCGAGCGAAGATTATTTTAATATCTGCCTTTAATAACGATGAGACAAAAGCCAAGGCAATGAAAAATGGAGCCGATGATGTTATCTGGAAACCATTTGGTAAGGACAATATTCTAAGCAAGGTTGCAAATTTTTAAAAGCATTCTATAAATAACTCCCTCACAGTAAGCATTTAGAACTCTCATCAGTTGGTCTGCGGATTTTTATTAAAATCTCATTAATTAAACATTTTCATGTGCAGTTCCTTCACTGTAGCTTCATCACATTCCTTATCTCCTGGATGAATTGATAAGACGTACTCGCCATGTACTTTATCTTTTCCTTTAATAATCAATGCTAAAGTTTTTCTGTAAAAAAACTGTTCGATACCTTCTATGTACATATCAGGTATATGATGGGTATCAATTTCAGGGTTTAAAAGATATATAATATTTAAGTTTCCTGCTGCAATAGTCACAATCTGTACCTCAGTTGATAATTGAATTAAAATTTGATTGGTTGAGAAATAAATAATTGCATCAAAGCAAATAACATCATTTGCCTGATTAATACCAAAGTCGGTAATGAAGTTATATAATATGGACGAAGTGGTTTTAATTTTACTTTATCTCAGGAGTTTAAAAGCCTGTTTATATGCAAAGAAATTCAGAAAGCATGCCAGACCAATATAATTACTTTAATTTAAATGGCAACTCTCTGTCTCTGCTGATATTAACGCAAAATTTTCATGAAATTTTTTCTTTTTTCTTGTCATTTTTTCTCATTAGGGGAGTATACAAGATTTGGCATATCAGTTGATATCGAGGTTTAAAAAAGGAGGCATTATGAACAACCTAATCAAAAGAAAACAGGATAGTCAAAAAGAATCTTTTGGAAGTGTTATTGATGATATCTTCCAAAACAATCTGAGCCGTTTTTTTCAGGATGATTATTGGGGATTTGACGGTCGCAATACATCCATGATTCCGGTCAATATTGAAGAAACAGATAAAGCTTATTTATTGGAATTGATTGCTCCGGGTTTAGAAAAGAAGGATTTTCAAATCAGTCTGGCTGATGACTTGCTGACTATTTCATTCAAACAAAATGAAGAAAGTAGTCAGGAGAACAAAAAATGGCTTACCCGGCAATATAAGCTTCAGGAATTTTCCAGAACATTTACATTAGACAAATCTGTTAACACTGAAAAAATTTCAGCAAATTATGAGAACGGCATTCTTAAAGTTATTATCCCAAAAAATGAGCAGGCTCAGAAACTTAATCGCTCTATTGAAATCCAATAAGGACGACAATCATCCTTTTTTGGTGTATTAGTTAATCACATTATAGGAAAGGATGCAACAGGCATCCTTTCCTATATCAATTAAAATTGTTGTGGAGACAAGATATTATATAAAGTTTACGCTCAAAACAGCAAATGGATTTGAAAGTTTTGGGCAGATGTTTATTGGTAATGATAAAACAACTGCTTATGATATTTTTTCACGTTTAAAAGGAAATGAAGAAGTAAACGAAACAAATATTTTACAATTGGACTTTATAGAAACTAAGGAGGGATTGCCAGTAGACCTTAAAGTACTTCATTGCACGCTTAATGAAATGTCTGAAAATTGCAAAATAATAACCAAAGAAGTATTTAAATATTTTAATTTGAGATGACTTGTCGTTACTTAATATCAGGCTACATAATATTGAGAATTTCGAAGGCGATTACCTTATCATTGAACTTTCTGAGCTTTAGTAATAATGACACCAAAATTTTCAAAGGAGGTTATCATACTAATCATAATCAAAACGCCTCGCTAAGAATAGTGAGGCGTTTCTGCTTTATAGCTAATCTTATTGTATGTGAAATACAAAAATAAGAAGCGGAAATAAAATTGTCAACACTTAAAGACCATACTTTTATAAAAAGCCTCTCTAAAAAGAGAGGCTCTGCCATACGAATCCTTTATTTAGGCATTTAATAGATGATGCCGCAAAAATAAAAATCGGGATGAAAAAAACAAATGATGCAGGTATATTTTTAGTAAGCTAAATTGAACCCAAAAATTTTGTAATTTATTGTGGAATTTTTTCCGCATTGTATAGTTATTCCCACAATATTCATCTTATAAAAAGCCTTAAAATGTTTGATTGAAAGCAAGTTACCTACTTAAATTGTTAAACATGTTTGTATAAACTTCGGGTATCCTTAGATACGTGATAATTATGAAAAAAATTTGAAAGAAAGGTATGGCATTTGGTGTACTATTTCAAACCAAAAGAACTATAAGATGCCAACAGTTCTAATTATAGATGATGCAGAGGATATTTGCACTCTATTGAAGCATCTTTTAATACAGATAGGCATTGATTCAGAGTGCATAAATACTATTGGAGAGGCAACTGAAATCTTGCAAATAAACAGCTACTCTCTAATTATATTAGATAATCATCTTCCCGACGGATTTGGTGTTGATTTTATAGACTTCATACGTAGAAAACATCCAGCTTCAAAAATAATAATGATAAGTGCGCACGATAATCATTTGGATAAAGAATTAGCTTTTTCAAAAGGCGCTCATTTATATATAGCTAAACCGTTCCCAAGAAATGTTATTTTAGAAGGAGTGGAAACTTTGCTAAATATTACAAAAGAAGAGGTAGAATCAAATGCAGGTGAAATTGGAATGAAAGAATAGAACAAAAGTTTATACTTTTTCTGACCTACTAGGATTATACCCAGAAAACCAAGCCCTTAGTGTTTGGCTTTTTATCTTTATCTCCATGATGCAATAGGTATATAGTTACCCATCATTTCTTTATTATAATTATTTATTTCATTAAATAGTTTAACGTGATGAAGTTTTACAGGAATTTATATGCATGGCACTTCTGAAATAAAATAAGTTTAAAAAAAGTCGACAATTTTCGTTTCAGTTTGTATCTTTTCTGTCCAAAATTTTGAAAAATTACTCACAGTAAAATCATTGCCTTGTAAGCAGGAAACAATTATGAAAAGTATTTTGATATTAGACAATTCTGATGATATATTAGAAATGTTAGCTCTTGTTTTTAAAAAAGGAGAATATGTTGTTTTTACCTGCAATTCAATTGACTCTTTTTTTAAATGTTTACAATCAACAATCCCAAACTTATTAATATTGGACGTCATGCATACTGAATTAAACAAGGGAATGATTTGCGATGACTTAAGAAAAAGAAATGCACTTAAAACTATCCCAATACTAATTACTTCAACGAGACCTGCTCATATAAGGAATTATAAAAATTTTTGTGCCGATGATGGGATAGAAAAACCTTTTACTTTGAATGAGTTAATGGGAAAAGTGAATTCACTTGTATCTACAGTTAAAGTTGGATAATTTTTATTTTTTTACCATAGGGCCATTAAAAAATAGCTATAGTTCTCCTTCATAAGTAAAAGAATAAAATCCTCTTTCGCTTATTATAATATGGTCATAGAGCCTAACATTAATTAATTCCAATGCCTCTTTTATATGAAATGTAACACGCTTATCCTGATTGCTGGAATTAACTCACCAAAACAAATTGACTAAAAGAAAAGGGAAAAATTGCTTTCGGAAATCCTCTTGGAATGGCACACCTTGTGGTCTATAATAAACTATAATACAGATAAATACTTATTGCCATTAATAATAAAGATTGTAATTTTTTTAATTGTAATTTTAATACATGATTTCTTGGGAAGAAATAGTAATGCGATTATCATTGGCGGCACTTTTTGGAGCAGCTGTGGGGCTGGAAAGAGAAAGAAAGGATTGGGCGGCAGGTTTGAGAACTCACATGATGGTCTGTGTGGGTTCATCTTTAATAATGGTTGTTTCAACTTTTGGTTTTACTGATATTTTGGGAGCCAATAATGTTGTACTCGACCCATCCAGAATTGCAGCTCAGGTAATCAGTGGAATTGGTTTTATCGGTGCCGGCACAATATTATTTTTAAAGCAGGGCGTTATTCGCGGGTTGACTACCGCATCAGGGCTATGGACTGTAGCAGCAATTGGCTTAGCAACAGGTAGCGGAATGTATTTTGCTGCTTTAATTGCAACTATTCTGGCAATAATTATACTTTGGGTATTGCAACCAATTGAAAAAAGGGTTTCTTCCCGATTTAAACAAAAGACACTGAAGATTACAGTACTTGATAAATCTAAATCGATGGGAATAGTAAACAAGTTATTTCAAAGTACGGATTTGGAAATTTCTGATTATATACTTGAAAAGAACGGCGATGAGTTTATTATTATGTTTAAATTCAAAACCCTTTCCAATAATGAGTTATTAACGATTATTAATACGTTCCAATCAGACAGTGATATTAAAGAGGTTTATTGGAATAATTGACGGACTAATAGAAAAACGAATAAATTTTCGCAGTAAAAATTTTGACCAAAATTTTATTTAAAAAAATTAGCTTCTATTAATAGTTGATGACTGGTTTTGCCGTAACAATTATGATTTGATTCTTATTCCTTCGGATAATTTGTAAGCCATTCAAAGCGAATATTCCCTGAATTTTTAACCAGTTCGATAAACTGCAGCAATTCTTGTTTATATGCAGATGTGGTAAACATCCAGTCATGGCAAAGCAAAACTACATTGCCAGGAACAAAGGAGTCGCTATTCTTAAAAGCCAATTGTAATTGTTTATACAAAGAATCAGGAGATTGAAGTGGACGATTAAGTGAATCGGATTCCCATTCCATATCCCAGCCTATCACATAAAATCCTTTACGCTGTAATAAATTGGCAGTTTTGTTGCCGCTAAAACCATCATCAAATTTTTTGTTGCCTAAACGCCACATGTTACGTGCTGGCATGCGGCAGATATTGGTATTAAAATGCAGTGAATCATTATTGTTTCTCATATCCTTTAATACTTTTCTAGGATGCGCATAATAAAATTCATAATTATCGTTGGCATGCGTATAGCTATGATTGTTCAATTCAAACCACTTGTTTTTTTGAAGTATTCCTAAATAGCTGGTGAATAGTGGCGCTGCTCTGGCATGCATTCCAACCAAAAAAAGGTCAGCAGGAACCTGTTCTTCATTAAATACAGTATCTAAGAAAGGAGTTCCTTCTAAAGGCCCGTCATCTATTGTGAAATATAATCTATAGATTTGAGAAGAGGTGTCTTTTGTTGGAGTTGTTTGAGTAAATGAGATATTGCTTTGACAATAGATTGTTGTCTCAAAAAAAAATGTGATAATAAATAATGTGAGTTTAATTAAAAATCTGCTCATTACTTTCTAGATTATTACTGCATCAAAACTTGCAATATTAATGTTTTAAAGGTCTTTTTTTGATTATACCACCTTTGATATCTTTAACTGCATTCATTACAACAAAGGCATTAGAATCTATCTTTGCAATTTCTGTATTTAGTTTGCTTATTTCTAGTCTTGTAATAACAGTATAAATAATATCTCTTTCTATAGTCTCACCGCTTTTACCATAACCTCGTTTACCACTATAAACAGTTATACCTCTTCCCATTTTAGAAATTATCATCTGCCTTATTTCTTCACTGCGTGCAGAAACAATAGTAACACCGATATATTCTTCAATTCCTTCAACAATAAAATCAAGTGTACGCGATGCAGCTAAATATGTAATCATAGAGTACATGGCTATTTCTATTGATAGTAAATATGCGGCTGCTGAAAATATGATAATATTTATTCCAACAATAATATCGCCAATGGTAGTTCCCAGTTTACGACTCAGGAAAATAGCAAGTATCTCAGTTCCATCAATTACTGCACCACCACGAATGGAAAGGCCAATACCTGCACCAAGAAAGAAGCCGCCAAAGACCGCTACCAGCAAATTATCATTAGTAACATCAGGAAAATTAACAGTTGCTACACATAATGCAAGACCACAAATTGCCAAGCTAGTTTTAATAGCAAATTGTTTATTAATTGTTTTATATCCTAAAAAGACAAACGGAATATTAATACAAATAAGTAGTAAATAAAGTGGTATAGTGGTAAGCTGTGAGATTAACAATGAAATTCCTGTAGCACCACCATCAATAAAGTGATTAGTTAATAAAAAGCCTTTAAATCCAAATGAGGCAGAAAAAATACCAGCGGTTAACAAAATTGCATCTTTAATATATCTCTTAGCTGAAATTATAAACCTCCTATAATCTTTCGCCCGCTGATAGTCGGATTGATACTTTCTATCTTCCAGTCGTTTCTTGTTTTGTTTTCTTATATGTATCCAAAATTCTTTCATGATTTATAACAGAGCCTTACAAGTTACAAAAATTGAAGTCAATCAGATATAGGTAAATGGTAGTCTTTGTTATAGGCGCTGGGTTGTACAAAACTCCATGAAAGGAGTATATCTTTTGGTTAACATTCTTTAGTATTCAATTATCAAGTCATTTTTCCATTTTCAACCCTCTTATCACTGTAATTATTAAAGTGAGTGCTAATTATCACGCTATGATAAATATGATAAAATAGCGCTATAATTCTCCTTCATAAGTAAATGAATAAAACCCTCTATCACTTATTATAATATGGTCATAGAGCTTAACATTAATTAATTCCAATGCTTCTCTTATATGTAATGTGACACGTTTATCCTGACTGCTTGGGATTAACTCACCACTAGGATGATTATGAGCAATAATAACGGATGTAGCCATAGTATGTAGTGCAAGACTTGCTATAAATTTTATGTCAATTAAGCAATTTGAAGAAGTGCCAGTACAAATTAACCTATATCCAATTAGCTTATTTTTTCTGGTTAAATAAAATGCCATTAACTGCTCCTGTACATTAATTAATTCTTTATCCCAGCAACTAATAACCATTGCATAAGCATCATTATGACTGATTATCTGATTATCATTTAAGACTTTATTTTTATAGCTGACTTTTATTCTTGCTGCAGTCCATTTACCTTTTAATGATTTGATGATTTCGTTATTATTATCCATTAACTAATTCTCAAAATTTAATAGTGAATTGCTTATTTGTTTATACTTCTCATCGGGTAGTGTTTTCATATAATGCTCAGTAACTGCAGAATTGCTATGTCCCATCGCCTCAGAAATAAATGAGACAGGAGTACCGGATAATTTAAGTGAGGTAGCAAAGGAATGTCTACTTATCCCTAAGCATAAATGGACAGTAAAGCCTAACTTCTTTTCAATTTTGGTTAATGTTCGGTTTATTATTCTCCTATATCGCTTTCTGGTTGATTCCATAGCAGCATATTCACTTTTACCATTAGTAATAGGAAATATATAAGTATCAGGAGAAACAGGCTTATTACCCCAACGTTCAATTATTGCTTTAGCTTCATCATGCAGATATACTTTTATTTCTTTTGATGATTTACTTGTAAGCCTTGTTTTAGACCTTACAAATCCAAGCATATCACCTTTAATGTTTGAATATTTTAGATAGGTCATATCCTTAAAATTCATTCCATTACACAGAAAACAAAAGAAGAAATAATCCTTTGCTCTTGCTTCTCTTACACCAACTGGTTTATAATCCCAGAATTTTTTAATCTCTTCCGGATAAAGAACATCTTTACTTTTAGTTGAACGACCCGCTGAGAAATTCTGGAATGGATAAATTTTAGGTGAGATATAGCCTTCTTTAATTGCTTTATTAAACATGGCCCTTAATACACGGATATACATTAATCCTGTTGTTCTGGTACGTCCCTTTTCAATAATCCAGGCGATATAGCTCTTTAAAAAGTTGGCATCAATTTCTTCAAAATATATCTGTTTCTTAAATTTTAATAAAGACACCTTAGCCATTTTATAATTATCTGCAGTACTTATTCTTTCATCAATTCTTAATTGTTTAATTGTCTCATCAAACATGAAAGAAATATCAGTTTTATTTGAAACAAATAAGTCAGTTTCCGATTTGAATAATCTGGTAAATGATTCTTTTGTAGGATTAGCCAAACGCTCTAATATATTTTCAGCTTTATTGACATAATCATTCATCTGCTTGCGCAATTCTTTTACTTCATTTGTACCGCCTTTACCACTTATTGCAGCATTAAAATCATCTTTAGTTGCATATAGTTTTAATCGCATTCTGAATTGAATGCCACCTCTTAAATTAACGGTGATATTAATTGGTGTAAGATTTGTGTCCTTAAGAATTACTTTATGCGGAAAGAATAATGAGACTGAGTAGTTTTTGCTTTTCATACCAGAATATCTAATACCTTTTTACTTCTTTAAATCTAAGATTAGGTATGTAAACTTCTGAGCAAAAGGCATTAAAAAAGATATTAAAAGCGCTGTTTTTATGCAGAAAATCAGCACTAATTATATAAAGGGTTATTTTTAACCCTGAAACATTAAAGTTGCTAATAAGGGCATAAACGTTTCTGTCTGAAAGAATTAATCAGAAGATATTAATAATTATATTGTAATAAACTGATAATCAGGCAGTTAACTCATAATCAGGGGGTCCCAGGATCGTGCCCTGGTGGGCCCACAGAAATAAAAATTGGCTTCAGTTTTCTGAGGCCATTTTTTTATTTTAAGAAGAACTAATATATCTATAGATCAGCCTAAATAATTTTTTTCAGATTTTATTTAAAATGCTATATCCTTGAAAAATGAAATACTATGAGAAAATAGATGGACTTAGATTTGTAGCAATCTTTTTCGTTTTAATTGAACATTTTGCCTACCCTGTACTTGGAAAATATATTTCAGCAGGATCCTATGGCGTCGAGTTATTTTTCGTGATCAGTGGTTTTTTGATCACTTCAATATTATTAAAGCCCAACGGAAAAACATTCCGTAAAAACTATATCAATTTTTTAGGACGTAGGACACTCAGAATTTTCCCCCTCTACTATACTACTATTTTAATTCTTTGGTTGCTTAATCTTGATATTGTAAGAGATAAGCTTTTCTGGCTCTTAACTTATACATATAATTATGCATGGGATATTTATAAAATGCCGGCTAATCCCATTAATCATTTTTGGTCATTATGTGTAGAAGAACAGTTTTATTTATTTTGGCCGCTTATTGTATTAACTCTTAAGAATAATCAGAAAGTACTGACATTTATAATTGTTTCAATCATTGTCTTCAGTTATTCACAATCTATTTTTGATATCATCCCGGCTCTCGGTAAATTTAATGACCACGGATTGATTACCCATATGGGAACCTTGGGGATGGGTGCTCTCGGAGCAGTACTTACATCTCAACAATTACTACCGGATAATTTTTTAAAAAATAAGGTAATGGAATATTTAGTGATTGTTTTCTTAATAATTAATCTTGTATCTTCATTTAAAATTAGCGGTCTTTTTATTGGACTATGTTCTCTTTATTTTGTTTTAAAATCGGCTTATTATGAATTCTCAATTAAGCCGGTCAATAATTTTTTAAAAAATAAAAAAATTATCAAGCTCGGAGTAGTAAGCTATGGTACTTACGTATTTCATATGCCTGTGGCCTATTATTTTTCGACATATATCTTTGACCCCATCTGGACAAGCATCGATTTTAGCCACTTAGGAAGTTTTGCAAAAATGCAATGGCATTCCTGGATAATAAAGTTTCCATTATATGCTTTTCTAAGTTTTAGTATTGCACTCTTTTCATTTAAGTATTTCGAAAGCCCTATTCTACGACTGAAAGGACGCTATTTTAATTATTAGTCCGTAGACACTTTAATTCCGCTTGTAAGTTTAGTAGAGAAACAGCATTAGAGTAGGCTGTTTTAAATCATTTACTTTCGCAAAGAATAGATCAATAACAAACAATTTATGGCAGGTGTAAAAAATATCATTTTTGATTTAGGTGGGGTTTTGTTGAATATTGACTACAATAAAACAACATCAGCATTTAAGGAACTTGGAATTCAGAACTTCGATGAACTATTTTCTCAGTTCAAAGCAAATGAACTTTTTGAAAAACTCGAAACCGGGCATATTTCAGAAGAGGCTTTTTATCAATCCATTCAACAATACTCTGGGAAACAGTTGGATGTCGATCAGATAAAAATAGCCTGGAACGCAATGCTGCTGGACTTTAGGCTGCCAAGCCTTTCTATTCTTGATGAGCTAAAGAAGAAATACAATATTTTTTTGCTTAGTAATACAAATAGTATTCATCATAAAGCATTTGAAAAAATATTGCTGAATGAAACAGGTAAAGAATCATTGAATGGTTATTTTATTAAAAGCTATTATTCTCATTTAATAGGAATGCGTAAGCCATATCCGGAAACATATTTGTTCGTCTTAAATGATGCAGCAATAAAACCCGGAGAAACATTATTTATCGATGATTCGATCAATAACATTGAGACCGCACTTGAACTTGGAATTACCTGTCACCACTTACTTGCAACAGAAAAAATAGAAAACCTGGGATTGTAAATTTTATTTTACCTCTTCAAACTCAATATAATCATCAGTATCAGGCTTTGGAAATTTGGGAGCTGAGTGCTGTGAAGGATTCTGATAATTGCTATTCTGCTGACGGTTAAAGCGCTCTGCTTGTTCGTGCATTTTCGTTTGCATTTCCGAGAATTGCTTTTTAACCTGCCTTGTTGTTTGTGCAGCTGGGATGATCAGGTCAAATATTAATTTATAAAGGAGATAAAAGCCTAAAAGCTCTTCAAGAATTCTAAACATAATAGTAAAGGTACGGGCTAAAATAGTGCCGACTTGTTAAAAATCACTGCTTTCTGCAAAAATGGCACGCTTGCTAATTCCCTCAAAGCATTCTTGCATTAATGCCTCCTAAACTTTTGTTTTTTATTCAACACTTTCGTATATTTGCAATGGAAAAATGATACAAATGAAGGGAACGAGGCCGTTCCCTTCTTCTTTTGGTATGACTCAAGATAATTCTATAACGGCTATTGAAACATTGATTGACCAGGTTTTGCAGGGAGATACTGATATTTTCCTCGTGGCATTGAAAATCAAGCCTACAAATAATATCAAGATCTTTTTAGATGCCGATAATGGCCTTAGTATTGAAAAATGTACCAAGATCAACCGGGCGTTATATAAGAAGATCGAAGAAAAGGGATGGTATCCGGATGGCAATTTTTCATTGGAAGTATCAAGTCCGGGAATTGATGAGCCGTTGAAACTGATGCGTCAATACAAGAAGAATATTGGCAGAAAGATAGAAGTAATGTTGAATGATAACAGCCAGCAGGAAGGAAAACTGCTGGAAGTAACAGAAGAAAATATCAGGTTAGAACAAATAGAGGGAAAAGGAAAGAAGATGGTTATCAAAAATCTGGATATTTTATGGAGTGATATTAAACAAGCAAAAGTTCTTATAACATTTTAATCATAACAAAACACCCTTACCGGCGGGGGACTAAATGTGAGGCCGGTTCGGTATATGGCACGTATTAATTTGATCGATTCCTTTCAGGAATTTAAAGATGCAGAAAACATTGATCGTCCTACATTAATGAAAGTGATGGAAGACGTATTTAAAACATTGATCCGTAAAAAATACGGAAGTGATGAGCAGTTTGACGTGATCGTAAATGACCAGAAAGGGGATCTGGAAATTTTCCGTCGTCGTACAATTGTTGATGACGGCGATATTTATAATACATTGACTGAAATTGAATACAGCGATGCAATTAAGATCGAACCTGATTACCAGGTTGGAGAAGAGTTGTATGAAGAGGTTGATATTCAGAAAGAATTTGGCCGCAGAGCGATCTTAGCCGGAAAGCAAACACTGGCAAGCCGTATCAATGATCTGAAGAAAAGCTTGTTGATTAAAAAATACGAAGATCGTGTGGGCGATATCGTTAGTGGCGAAGTTTACCAGGTTTGGAAAAAAGAAGTTTTATTGCTGGATGAAGAAGGAAATGAAATGATCCTGCCTAAATCTGAGCAAATACCTTCTGACTATTTCAAAAAAGGCGAAAACATCCGCGGCGTAGTTAAAAAGGTAGAATTAAAAAATAACCAGGCAGTTATCGTAATTTCGAGGACAAGCCCTGCTTTCCTTGAAAAATTACTCGAAATAGAAGTTCCCGAAATCTTTGATGGCTTAATTGTTGTGAAGAAGATCGTACGTGATCCGGGAGAAAGAGCAAAAATTGCTGTGGAAAGTTTTGATGACAGGATCGATCCGGTTGGTGCTTGCGTGGGTATGAAAGGAAGTCGTATACACGGTATCGTTAGAGAGTTGAAAAACGAAAATATAGACGTGATCAACTGGACAAATAATACCCAGCTGTTGATCCAGCGTTCATTAACTCCTGCCAAGATCACCAGCATGGAGCTGAATGATGAAACCAAGCATGCAACGGTATATCTTAAGCCTGACCAGGTTTCCCTGGCAATCGGCCGCAGAGGTGTTAACATTAAACTGGCCTGCGAATTGACAGGATATGAAATAGATGTTTATCGTGATAACGAGGGCGAAGAAGATTCATTTGATATTGACCTGGATGAATTTGCAGATGAGATCGAACCATGGATCATTGATGAACTGAAGCGTGTGGGTTGTGATACTGCCAGATCAGTATTAGACCTTACTTCAGAAGAGTTGGAAAGAAGAACAGACCTGGAAAAAGAAACAATAACAGATGTAAGAAGAATATTGAAAGAAGAGTTTGAAAAAGAATAAAGTTGATATAAATGCGTGACTGATGTCATGCATTTATCTTTCAACACAGAAACAAATTTATTGATTAAAGAAAAAGAATGTCAGAAGTAGCAAGTAATACACCACGGTTAATGGCAGCTGCCAAGGAATTCAACATTGGTAAGGATACGCTTATTGAATTTCTTACAGCGAAAGGGTTTAGCGGAGATGATCTGAAACCTACTGCTAAGCTTACGGAACAAATGTACCGTATGCTACAGGCAGAGTTTCAGCAAGACAAGGTAGCTAAGCAAAAAGCAGAACACGTAGAGTTGATCAAGGGAACAGGAGCCGCAGATGCGAAGAAGAAAAAAGACGAAGAAGATCTTTCCTTTAAGAAAAAAGAAGCTGCAGCAGCAGTTCCTCCGCCCATTGTTGTGGAAAAACCTGCAGAACCTGTAGTAGAAAAACCTGTAACAGAGGTAACAAATATTGAAGCACCGGAAATTGAAGCACCAAAGATCATCAACAAAATAGATCTGGATTCAATAGATTCTTCAACAAGGCCTAAAAAAGTAGTTAAAAAAGCAGCAGAAAAACCTGCAGAAACAGAAGAGCCTAAAAAAGGTAAAAAGAAAGAAGCAGTAAAAGCAGAAGAAGTTGCTCCCGTTAAGGAAGTAACTCCTGAACCGCCTGTTATAAATGAACCTCCGGTAATTGAAAACATACGTGCTGAAAAACTGGAAGGGCCTAAAATTCTTGGAAAAATAGAATTGCCTGTTGATAATGATACAAGGCCAAAAAGAGATGTAGACGATAAGCGCAAACGCAAGCGCATACCGATTGAGAAAAAAGCAGTTCCGGGTCAGGGCGGTCAGCAACAACAGCAAAGAGGACCGGGTCAAGGCCAGGGTCATGGCCATCATGATAATAGAAATAGGCCCCCTCATCATAAACCGGCAGGAAAATTTGGTCAGCGTGGGCCAAATCTTCCACGTAGAGAAGAAAAAGAAATTGATGCGAAAGAGATTCAGGATAAAATAAAAGAAACACAGGCAAAACTTGCCGGCGGTAGTGGTCGTGGTAAAAGTTTAAAAGCAAAATATCGTAGGGCAAGAAGAGAAGAACTGGCAGAACAGAGCGGTGCAGAAAATGGCGAAAGCAACAAGCTGCAGGTAACTGAATTTATTTCAGTAAGTGAATTGGCAAACCTCATGGATGTAAGCTTTGCAGATGTGATCAGCAAATGTATGGGCTTAGGTGTGATGGTTTCCATCAATCAACGCCTGGAAGCTGACGTTATAGAATTGGTTGCCGGGGAGTTTGGATTTGAAGTGGAATTTATCGGGGTAGATGATGCAGCTGAAATGGAAGTGGAAGAAATTGAAGATGATGAAGCAAGTCAAAAAGCAAGACCTCCGATCGTGACCATCATGGGACACGTAGATCATGGTAAAACATCATTGCTCGATTATATACGCCAGACAAACGTTATCGCAGGTGAAGCAGGAGGAATTACTCAGCACATTGGTGCATACGAAGTAACGTTGAAGGATGGACGAAATATTACTTTCCTCGATACGCCGGGTCACGAAGCGTTTACGGCTATGCGTGCCCGTGGTGCTAAGGTTACGGATATTGCCGTGATCGTTATTGCAGCGGATGATGCAGTGATGCCACAAACAAAAGAAGCCATTTCGCATGCGCAGGCAGCGAATGTGCCGATGATATTTGCATTGAATAAGATCGATAAGGACGGAGCGAATCCTGAAAAAATAAAGGAACAGCTTTCCGCTATGAACTTATTGGTGGAAGACTGGGGCGGTAAATATCAAAGCCAGGAAATAAGCGCCAGGAAAGGATTGAACGTCGATCTTTTAATGGAAAAAATATTGCTGGAGTCGGATCTGCTGGAATTGAAAGCAAATCCTGCAAGGCATGCAAACGGAACCATTATCGAAGCATCGCTGGATAAGGGCCGTGGATATGTAGCAACAATATTAGTACAGAACGGAACATTGAAGCAAGGTGATATGATCGTATCCGGTCAGCACTTTGGTAAAGTAAAAGCGATGTACAACGAACGCAACATGCGTATCGATGAAGCGCCGCCTTCAACACCGGTATTGATATTGGGCTTGAATGGTGCGCCGCAAGCAGGTGAAACATTCAAAGTTTACCAGGATGAAGCCGAGGCTAAAGAAATGGCATACAAACGTGGACAGATATTGAGAGAACAGGGTATGCGTGCCCGTAAGCATATTACGTTGGATGAAATTGGACGTCGTCTGGCACTCGGTAATTTCAAGGAACTGAATGTGATTATTAAAGGTGATGTGGATGGATCTGTGGAAGCATTGAGCGATTCATTGCAGAAATTAAGTACACAGGAAATCGTTGTGAAAGTAATTCACAAAGCCGTGGGTGCTATTACGGAAAGTGATGTTACACTTGCCAATGCATCAGATGCGATCATTATTGGTTTCAATGTGCGTCCTTCTTTACAGGCTGCCCGTTTAGCTGAGAATGAATCGATACAGATCAAGTTATATTCTATCATTTACAACGCTATCGAAGAGATCAAGAGTGCGATGGAAGGTATGCTTGAACCGGGCGTAGAAGAAAAAATATTGGGTAACGTTGAAATAAAAGAAGTTTACAAATTCGACAAGGTGACCGTAGCAGGTTGTTATGTGCTGGATGGAAAAGTGGCACGTAATAACAGGATAAGACTGGTAAGAGATGGTATCGTAATCTTTACCGGAGAGTTGGGAAGCCTGAAACGTTTCAAAGATGATGCAAAAGAAGTTACGTCAAGTATGGAGTGCGGATTGAGCATCAGGAATTACAATGATATTAAAGTAGGTGATATTGTAGAGGCATTTGAAGAAGTGGAAGTGAAAAGAACTTTATAAGATTGCAGATTACAAATTGCAATTCTCAATCTGAAATTTGCAATTTGTAATCTTTAATTTATCCATCTGTAATGTTTTGTTAAATAGAACTCAAACAGGCCGTAAAACCAATACCCTGTTTACTTTTGACCCTTCGGATCATTTCATATAACATCAAAAGCCGAATACAGTTGTTGTCGTACAAGTGAGTGACACAACGATGCTGATTAAAGAACCAATGCTGGTAACATGAAAATCAAATTTTCCCTTTTAGTTTCTTTCATATTTTTTATCGCTAACGTTCATGCGCAAACGCAAAAAATTATAGTCGATAAGGTAGTTGCTGTTGTAGGCGACAAAGTAGTTTTAAAAAGTGATATCGATAACAGCATCCTTGATATGCAACGTCAGGGTGTGCAAATTCCGCCGAATGCTGCATGTCTGACATTGGAGCAGGCAATGGGTGTAAAAGCATTGGTACTCCAGGCAGAAAAAGATTCATTACCGATCACAGATGAAGAAGTAGATGCAGATATTGATAACCAGATACGTTATTTTGAAAGTGTTTATGGTTCTAAAGATGAATTGGAAAAAATAGCCGGCAAGACAGTTTACCAGATGAAGGAAGATTATCGTCAAAGCTTTCGTGAAAGAAAACTGGCTGCTGCGATGCGTGATAAAATTGTTGGAGATATCCGCATAACACCAAATGAAGTTGAAAAATTCTTTGATAAAATCCCTAAAGACAGTCTTCCTTTTTATGAAAGTGAATTGCAGATCGGGCAGATAATCGTTTATCCAAAAGCAAGCCACGATGCGGAAGAATATGCTATTGAACAATTAAAAGAATTCAAGCAGCAGATAGAAAGCGGCGCTAAAAAATTTGAAACACTGGCAAGTATTTATTCCATGGACCCGGGCAGTAAAGACAACGGCGGCCAATATGAAATAAACAGAGGTGAAAAACAATGGGATCCCGTTTTCCTTGCAAAAGCGTTCAGCTTAAAAGAAGGACAGATATCAAATCCATTCAAAACAAGATTTGGCTATCACATTGTGCAAATGGTAAGTCGCAATGGTGATGATGCCGTGATCAGGCATATCTTAATTATACCACAGGTAACCGGAGGCGAAATGACTTCAGCCAGGCAAAGACTTGATTCTGTAAGAGATGAATTATTGAAAGGCCGCATGGATTTCGGAACTGCAGTTGCAAGATTCAGTGATGATGAAGCAAGTAAATTCACCGGAGGAAATCTTTCCGGTAAAGATGGAAGCAGCTTTTTGACGATCGATCAACTGGATAAAGACATGATTCCATTGCTGAAAAATCTGAAGCCGGGCGACTATTCACAGCCTACACAATACACAGATGAAAAAGGCAAGACCGGTATCAGGATCGTTTATCTTATCAGCAGATCAGAACCGCATCGTGAGAATATGAAAGATGACTACAGCAGGATTGCCCAACAAGCGCTTGAGGATAAAAAGAATGATGCATTGGACAAATGGTTCAACGAAAAAATTCCCACCTATTATATCAAAGTAGATGACCAGTACACAAGTTGTGAGGAAATGAAAAAATGGCTGAAGAAGAAAAGCTGATAAAATATTTTTGTTACCGGCATTTGTACTACTATCAACATCGTGGAGTTTACCCTGACGAAGGAAGGGTCACTCACTTGTACTTTTTCAGCGCTATTCAGCAATTTCTTTTTTGTTTCCATTTTCGGCTAACAACAATAAACCGGAAACTCAAAACAAAAAACTAAATTTATAACTTGCAGGTAGAATTAAAATAACACAGCGTTGATAGAAAAACAGCAGAAATTAAAGAAGGAAGAAAAAACAGTTCTCGTTGGACTTATAACAAAGGACCAGAGGGAAGAACAGCTGAATGAATATTTACAGGAGCTGGCATTTCTAGCAGAGACAGCCGGCGTAGTTGCAGTAAAAACATTTTCACAAAAACTTCCTCATCCCGATACCAGAACCTTTGTTGGGAAAGGCAAGCTCGAAGAAATAAAAAAATACATTCAGACAAAAGGCAATATCAACTTAGTGATCTTTGATGATGAGCTAAGCGGATCACAAATTCAGAACATTGAAAAAGAGTTGAACGTAAAAACGATCGATCGCAGCGATCTGATTCTCGACATCTTCGCCAGCCGTGCAAAAACAGCACAAGCCAAAACACAGGTGGAGCTTGCACAATATCAATACATACTACCAAGATTGAAAGGAATGTGGAAGCACTTGGAAAGATTAGGTGGTGGTATAGGTACACGTGGTCCGGGTGAAACGGAAATAGAAACCGATCGTCGTATTGTAAAAGATAAGATCAGCTTATTACGGAAACGCCTATCCGAAATTGACAAACAGGCATCTACTCAAAGAAAAGACAGAGGAGAGTTTATAAGAGTTTCATTGGTTGGTTATACGAATGTTGGAAAATCAACCATAATGAACCTATTGAGCAAGAGCCATGTTTTTGCTGAAAATAAATTATTCGCCACACTGGATACAACAACAAGAAAAGTAGTATTTGAACAAACGCCTTTTTTATTAAGTGATACAGTTGGATTCATTCGTAAGCTACCGCATCATTTAGTAGAAAGTTTTAAAAGCACATTAGATGAAGTTCGTGAAGCAGATATTTTGTTGCATGTAGTAGATGTATCTCATCCGCAATACGAAGAGCAATTAACGGTTGTAAATAAAACTTTAGCAGAGTTGGGTGCAGCAGAAAAACCAACCATCACCATTTTCAATAAGATGGATAAATACGAAGATGAAGTCTTTGATGAATGGTTGGAAGCAGGAGTAAAAAAAGAAATACTCACAGACCTGAAACAGCGCTGGCAAAATGAAACAAAGGGCAATTGCGTTTTCGTATCAGCAACAGAAAAAACAAACATCGCCGAATTAAGGCAAACCATTTTAAATAAAGTGAGAGATCTGTATCGCATACGCTATCCTTACAAAGCAGAATTCTTTTATTAAGACAAAAAGCAAATTTGAAAAAACTGACCTGGCATAAAATTGCTGATTCTCCCGAAGAACTTTCTTTTAATGAAAACAATCTGCTGGAAGTTGAGGCAGGCGAAAAAAAATTTTGCATAGCAAAGAACGAAGACTCTTTATTTGCCTGTGCACATAAATGCCCCCACGCCGGAGGCTTTATGGACGAAGGTTATCTGGATGCCTTGGGAAACATTGTTTGCCCGGTTCATCGCTACAAGTTTAGCCTGAAAAATGGACGAAATACCAGTGGTGAGGGCTATTATTTAAAAACATTTCCCATCGAAATACGCCCTGACGGGGTTTTTGTAGGAACAGAAGAAGGCGGCTTCTTCAGCTGGCTGAAATAGTTTGGTTTTATTTTCTCAGAAAAATCAAAAAGCCTTACTTTTGCCGTCCAAAAACGGAACAATCCTCCTTAGCTCAGTTGGTTAGAGCATCTGACTGTTAATCAGAGGGTCGTTGGTTCAAGTCCAACAGGGGGAGCTTCAAAATAAGGCAGTTATAAGTTAAACCTTGTAGCTGCCTTTTTATTTGCACCTTAATTAATTTTTTTAATCTTTTCAAATAGCTTCTACAAAAAGAAATGATTTAAGAATTGAATTTTCATAATTAAGGTTTTACCTACCTTTCACTTCTAATTTGTAACTAATATGAAACGCTTTTCTTTTCTTGTTTCCCTTCTATTATTTATCATTTCGCATACTACAAATGCACAATTTGTCCCATCGATCCAATGGCAAAAAACATATGGAGGGCCCCAGGAAGACCACGGAACTGATATAGCCGCAACATTTGATCATGGATATATAATGGCAGGGTATAGCCATTCCAGTACGGGTGATCTGACATCGAATCAAGCTGGTTTTGATTATTGGGTAGTGAAGCTCGACAGCGTGGGAGTTATTAAATGGCAAACCAGTATTGGAGGTGAGCGTCATGATCGGGCCTATAGTATCATTCAAACCGCTGACAGTGGTTATGTTGTTACAGGAGGTTCAGCCTCATTCAAAGGCCTTGCATATGTTGATGCGGACGTCTATACTGTAAAGCTTGATCGGAATGGAAAGATAGTATGGCAAAATATTTTCAGAGGTTCACAGGATGAAGAAGGCAATTCCGTAATTCAAACAGCGGATGGAGGCTATGCAGTTGCAGGATATACGTATTCAAGCGATGGAGATATAGTTAACAAACGGGGATCATTATTGGTTCTAAAATTAACTGCCAATGGAACGTTGCAGTGGCAAAAAACGTACGGCGGCACTGGTATTGATGTTGCAAACAGTATCATTCAAACAAAGACAGGAGAATTATTGGTGGCAGGAAAAACTTCTTCGATAGATAATGATGTTACAAATAACCACGGCAAATCTGATTATTGGCTATTAAAGCTCGATACTGCAGGAAATATGATATGGCAAAAAACTTACGGGGGCACTGAAGATGATTTTGCATACGACGTAAAACAAACCAGGGAGGGCGGATACATTCTTTCAGGATCGTCTTCTTCATTCCGGAACCCGGGGTCAGATCCGGAGTTTTATTATTGGTTGATAAAGCTTGACACCAGCGGAACGGTTCAGTGGACAACACCTGTGAATAATGAATACACCTTTCATCCTTACAGCATCGAACAGACAACTGATGATGGATATATTGTCGGTGGATCTTCCTATTCAGCCTTTCCGGAAGAACATGGTAACGGAGATTATTTTCTTGCAAAATTCAATAAGAACGGAAAATTTCAATGGCAGAAATTCCTGGGAGGTAACAACCAGGATTATGGGATGAGTGCTATCCAGACAAAAGATGAGGGTTATATAATAACAGGATATGAAGCTTCTGCAAGTATGGATGTTTCAGGAAACCACGGAGGCTTTGATGTATGGGTTGTTAAGCTGGCGCCGATAAACGATGATCTTTCTCTTTGTCCGCCTTCATCCTCTTTTACATTGACGTCGGAAACTGCAAATGCAACGAACTACCAATGGCAGGTAAATGATGGAAATGGTTACGCTGATCTTTCAGATAATAGTTATTATACCGGAACGAAAACGTCGACACTTCATTTGAACAATATTCCTTCCACCTGGTATAGTTACAGGTACCGTTGCTTTGCAGATACAACTACTTACAAAACATTTACGGCAAAGTTCAGCGATATGTGGACAGGCGCAATAGACAGAGCATGGGAAAATCCTAAAAACTGGAGCTGTAATATTCTTCCGGATGGGAATACAGATGTTATTATTAATTCAAATAATCCTCCCATTTTAAATTCCAATGCAAGCTGCAAAAGCCTTAACCTGAAATCCGGTTCAAATGCTACACTCTTGATCAATGCCGGATATAAATTGGATATTAAAGGCTTCAGGGAATATTAAATATTTTTTATTAACCCAACATTTTCATAAGTCAGGAAATATCTTAGCTTATGAAACAACATTTTATACTCCTCGTTTCAATAGCCACCATCATTTTGTCATCTTGCACAAAATTGGAATCAGGCAGTTCAGGCTCCTATACCCCAACTGCTATAGGTCCTTCATCAGGCGGAGGGAGTGGATCAGGGCAGGCAGATAGCGCAGGTGTTATCACAGCAGGCGAATGGAATGATCTTTCAAACTGGAATTTTTTTGACAGCATCATATCGCTGCAGGATTATGCACAAATGCCTGCTTATTGGAACATACATCCTGAAAATAGGATATCCGTGCTCGTTATGAATCATGATTCAGTTCCTTTATCAGGTATCACAGTAGCATTAAATAAAAATGGATCAACAGTTTTTATTTCCAAAACGGATAATCTCGGGAAAGCGGAATTATGGATTGGATTATTTGATAGCATACATGTTGCTGATCTTTCTTCATATCAGTTAATCGTAAACAATGGCACCAGGACTGTTTCGCCATTGGCATATATAAATGGCATTAATAAAATAATATTGCCCGGAACTGTGTCTGATGTCAATAAAGCAGAAATAGCTTTTGCTGTTGATGCCACAGGTTCAATGGGCGATGAACTGGAATATCTTAAAAAAGAATTGTATAACGTGATACAACGTGTAAGTAATGAAAATGCAGCATTATCAGTATCAACAGGAGCTGTGTTTTATAGAGATGTCAATGATGAATACCTCACAAGAACTTCTGACTTTTCAACAAATATTCAATCTACCATTGATTTTATCAAAGCTCAAAATGCCGATGGTGGCGGCGATTTTCCTGAATCAATGGAAGTAGGGTTAGATAAAGCTGTTAATGCATTGCAATGGTCCGCTTCATCTAAGAAGATACTTTTTTTAATTCTCGATGCGCCACCGCATCACACAGACGAAGTATTGGCAAGCCTGCAAAACTCTATAATAAAGGCCAATCAAAAAGGAATTAAGATCATTCCGGTCACGGCCAGCGGCATTGATAAAGAAACTGAATTCTTAATGCGTTTTATTGCTGTTTCAACAAATGGCACATATGTATTTATTACAGATGATAGTGGGATTGGTGATCCGCATTTAAAACCAACTGTTGGTCCTTATACAGTTGAATACCTGAATAACTTAATGGTAAGGCTTATCAATAAGTATATGGAATAATGGTATAATGATTAATTGCTTTATGTTTTGCATTTTTATTAGGCAACATTATTATTTTAGTAATACGATGGCAATCAATTGAAATACTATAAAGTGTAAAACACTGTCCCTGATTGCTCTACACAATTTTGTAAAATATTCTACACGATTTTAAAATTTTTTCTTCAACAATCCCGTTATCGATTACAAGATCTAGTACCTAAACCAAAACCGTCCTATGAGTTCGTGTAGAAACATTAACTGCTCTGGTAGAGTAAAGTTGATATCTCTTTTGCTCATCCAGATAATAACAAATACTCCGCTTGCGGCAAATGCCCAGCAGATATTGATGACCAACGGTAGCTATGTGATCGCCAATGGAAACGTATCAATAGTCGCATACAATTCATCACTCAATAATAATGGAACATTTATACCCGGTAATAGCACGGTCGTATTCGCCGGTTATACAGATACAACAGCATCTTATGTAACAGGAACCAGTACAACTACACTAAATAATATTACGGTTGATAAACATGGCTATGGCGTGGCTTTAAAGTCCGCTGTCAATGTCACGAATATTCTCACCATGACAACCGGCAAAATGTTTACAGATGATAATCTGACATTGATATCAAGTGCAGCCAATACAGCAAGAGTTGCATCCGTTCCCGTTAGTTGTACCATTTCAGGTAAAGCATATGTGCAGCGTTACATACCTGCACACAGGGCATGGAGATTGCTCACTGCTCCGGTAACAAGCTCAAATACTATTTACAATGCCTGGCAAAACGGTGGCGCATACACGCCGGGAATAGGAACTTTAATAACAAAGCCAAACCCCACTGCAGGCGATGGTATGGATGTCGGTGTAAATACGAACTACTCGATGAAGTATTTTAATATGGCTACACAGGGCTTGGTGAATGTAAGCAATACCATGACAAGTAAAATTTCAACGGGTACCAATGGAAGCGCAGATAACACAGGCTATTTTATTTTTATTCGTAGTGATAGAAACCCGGCATCGATAGGGAATCCATATTTTTCTGCATTGCCTTGTGTGAACACTACGCTAAGCAGTTTCGGAAAATTGCAGATAGGCAATCAAGCCTTTACGGCTTCATCTTCTGCACTGAAGCTTACACTGGTTGGTAATCCTTATGCTTCACCGATAGATTTTAATAACGTTACGAGAAGCAACATTATAAAACGCTTTTACGTATGGGATGCTAAGTTAAACCAGGTCGGAGGCTTCGTTGTGTTGGATGATATTTTTAATACAGGAACATACACAAAATCTCCGGCAGGAAGTAGCCAGACCAACGAGATCCAGTCGGGACAAGCTTTCTTTGTGCAGACATTAAGTGCTGGAGCCGCTTCACTCACAGTAACTGAAAGCAGCAAATCAACAACAAACAACAATCTCGTCTTCAGGCCTGCATTAGGGATGGCCTCTATAAATGTGAATTTGAATTTACTGGATGCCAACTCAACAACTTTTGCTGATGGGGCACTGGAGCAGTTCAGTGAAGTATTTGATACAGCGGTTGATTGGCAGGATGCTTCCAAATTGGGAAACATAAATGAAGGCATTGGAATATTAAGGAATGGAAAAAACCTTGCCATAGAAAGAAGGCCGGGCCTTAGCATTAAGGATACCTTGTTTCTTAATTTAACAACAACTACACCAAGAGCTTACCAATTTGAATTCAATGCAGATAATCTGCAGGCATCTGGACTGGTAGGAATATTGGTTGACAAATATCTTGGAACAACTACGCCTGTTAGTTTAAGTGGGACTACTAAAGTCAATTTCAGTGTTGTTTCCGGAGTTCCGGCTTCAACAGGTTCCGCTCGTTTTATGATAATATTTAAAATGCTCGGAGTAACGCCGGTGACATTTACTAACGTGAATGCATACCAGCTAAATTCAGGTATTGTAATAGACTGGAAAGTAGAGAACGAACGCAATATGGAGCAATATGAAATAGAAAGATCTGATGATGGAAAAAATTTCACTGAGGTAAATAGCTTGATCGCAAAAGGAAATAACAATACATCAGCTGATTACAATTGGCTGGATGCTAAACCTTTTTCAGGATATAATTACTACCGTATTAAAAGTGTAGAGAAGAATGGTACAGTTAAATACAGTGAAGTAATAAGAGTAACAACAAACAACATAGGAGATGATATCAGTGTATATCCGAATCCTGTAACAAATAATGTAATCAATATACAATTCAATAAGCAGCCATTGGGAAGATACATGCTTCACCTGATCAATGATGCTGGCCAGGTTGTATATGAAAAAGAGATTTCTGTAAACAGCAATAATTCATCACAGGCCTTGTCCCTCCAGCCTTCATTTGCTAAAGGAATTTACCAATTGAAACTGAATGGGCCGGGCGATAAAAAAACTGTGCAGAAGATAAGTATTCGATAATACGCTAACCGAAAGAATAACGCCGAGTAATATTCAGATTAAAACCACTACTAATAATCCGAACTATGAAAAAGCAAGTTATTGTTTTCTTGAACCTATTCCTATTGGTATCCGTACCAAAGGCCTTTGCCCAGAATGTTGCAATAAATGCAACAGGAAGCTATCCTGATACCAGTGCGATACTGGACATCAGCAGTACAACACGGGGCTTTTTGGCTCCACGTATGACGACTACTCAGCAAAATGCAATCGTCTTACCTGCCAATGGATTGCTCATCTTTAATACCACTGATAATGTATTCAAAGTAAATACAGGAACAACAGGAAGCCCCGTATGGACGCCGCTTTCCGGCGGAGGTGGAAGCGGTATCACGAGCTTAAACGGGCTCACAGGTACAACCCAGACATTTGCAACAGGAACATCTGGAACTGATTTCAATATTTCCTCAAGCAGTACAACACATACCTTAAACATCCCGGATGCGTCAGCAACAGCACGAGGGTTGATAACAACAGGTACGCAAACAGTTGCAGGTGCAAAAACATTCAGCAACAATGCAACATTCAGCGGAACTATAACTGCGTCTACACTTAACAGTGGTGCTTCAACGGATAGTGTTGTAACAGCATCAGCAACAGGTCTGTTAAAGAAAAGAACTGTAACCGATGTAGTAACACAGGCGGCATGGGCATTAACCGGTAATTCTGGTACAGTTGATGGAACAAATTTTATAGGAACAAAAGACAATGTCGCTTTGAGTTTTAAAGTGAACAATCAAAAAGCAGGAAGAATATCTTCAACAGGAAATACCATGTATGGTTATACAGCAGGTAACCTGAACAAAGGCACGTACAATACGGGCATTGGTTACCAGGCACTGATGGCGGATACCTCGGGTGATTTTAACACAGCCCTTGGAGTAAATGCATTGGCGGCAAATGTAACCGGTTATTACAATACAGCGCTTGGAGTGAATTCATTATACAACAATACTTCAGGTAGCTCAAACACAGCAACCGGCCTTGGATCTTTATATAGCAATACAACAGGAAGCTTCAGTACAGCAACGGGTATCAATGCACTCTATTATAATACGACCGGTAGTTTTAATATGGCAGAAGGATACTATGCATTGATCTCAAATACTACAGGCAGCTATAATGCAGCATTGGGAGCACAGGCTTTGGATAGTAATATTTCAGGTAGTTATAATACAGCTGTGGGTGTGAATTCATTGATCTCAAATAAAACAGGAAGCAATAATTCAGCCATTGGTTTTTATGCCGGGTTAAAAAATACATCCGGTTCAAATAATACTGCAATTGGTTATCAGGCTTTGAATGCAACTACAACGGGTAGTGATAATGTTGCGATCGGTTATAATACATTAATGAGTAATGCAACAGGGAGCAATAATACAGTTATCGGCGACAGTGCTGATTTATCTTCCAATAGCATAAGTAACTCTACAGCGATAGGTTTTAAATCAATAGTGAGTTGCAATCATTGTGTTGTATTAGGTGATACTACACTTGCAGGAGTTGGTATCGGTACCACTTCTCCGGGTAAAGACCTGGCATTTGGTGGCAGGGCTGCACGTACAATTTGGATGGAAAGAAATACAATCGGAGGATCTGCAGGAAATAACCTTACAATACAATCAGGTGGTGCAGCAGGTGCTTCAAGTGATAAGAATGGCGGTGATCTAAATGTATCATCAGGCATCGCTACAGGAACCGGCTCATCCAATATTTATCTGCAAACAGCGACAGCTTCATCTTCAGGAAGCACAGATAATATCCCAACAACTAAAATGTCTATTCTCGGAAATGGAAATGTAGGTGTTGGTGTTACACCAACAGCAGCGCTTCACATTAAAGCAGGAACAGCAACAGCAAATACTGCATCAATAAAAGTGGACGACGGAACATTGTTATTAACGATTGAAAAAGGAACGATTGAAAAAGATGCGAATACATTTTATATAACTCCGGACGCAACAAACAGGGGTGTATTACCATCAGTAAGCTATTCAGTATTAAGCAGTGATTTTACTTTGACAAATGGTACAAGTGCACAGAATGTATTCGCAGGAACACAGGACGCAGTGAATGTAACAACATCTACTTATGAATTTGAAGCGCAATATCTGTTATCAACAGGTACCACCACCACCAGAACTATTTCAACATTGTTTGGTGGAACAGCTACTTTGACAAATATTACTTATACTGCCGAACTATCAACTGGCGCAGCTAATACGATGACAACAACGATTTCAAAAACAAATGTGAGTGGAGCAGCTGCAAAAGTTCTGGATGCAACAAATACCAATGCAGAAGCAGTAATAACCCTTAAAGGAATTATTAGGGTAAGTGCAGCAGGCACACTAATACCACAGATACAATTTAGTGCAGCACCGGGCGCAACAAATAAATGTTTAACAAACTCATTTTTCAAACTGACACCAATAGGAAGTGGAACAATGACATCGGTAGGAAGTTGGAATTAGTTTGAATACAAAAACCTTAATAAGAGGCCGTTATATTTTATGTATAACAGCCTCTTTTCTTTTGGTTTGATTCAGGTCAATCAACGCAAATTCAACGGGAACGTTTGCGTAAATAAATGAACTTCTTAAGTTGGTTATTTCCACCCATACTTATAAATTGTATTATAATTTAACAATTGCTTGGTACAAAATCAACTTTTCTAATGGGAGAGTTGCGTTTTTATCTACTAGAATAACACCCCGTTTTAAATCCATAAGAAAAAAAATATCCTTGTTTGCAAAATCAAGTACACCTAATAAAATAAAAAGATTTTCTGTTTTTATACAGAGATTGTTTTCTGTGTAAATGCAGGCACTTCGGATTTTTTTTAAGATGGGTTAATTATTTGAATAAAACACGATTGATAAACGATTAAAAAAAGCTGTATGAAAAAAGTGTTACACTCTTCTTCTCTTGTCAATTTCCATCTCTCAATAAATAATATGAAACATAATTTTATTAAGCTAGGTAAAAGTTTATCCTTTGCCGTAATGTTGTTGTTGCTCGTAAGTAATATTACAAAAGCACAAACGATTACAGAAAATTTTGATAATACTACCACATGGGTTTCAAGTGGTGGTACTACAATTTCTACTGTGCAGATTGGAACCAGCACACAGTCAACATGGATTTATAGTGGGGGGAATGCCCAAAGTGGCTCTTTTAATTCAGGAACAAGGGGTTTTACTCTTACAAACTCCGGATCAGCTTATCTGATAACACCCGTTATTACAGGAGGCGTTGCAACAGTAAGTGTAACGTATAAAAATAGCTCTAATAATGCTACGATGGGCATTGGAATAGCCACTAACCTTGCATTTCCTGCCGCAGCAAGAGTAAGTACTGTAACTACCGGAGCGAGCCCATGGTTGGTAACTTCGCAATTTACAAATGGCTCAACAAGTACAGCTGTATGGTCTACCTGGGTTTTTTCTGTAACAGGAGTTAATTCGACAAAACCTGCTTATATAAAATTCTTCAGAGTATCTGGTACTGTTTTCATTGATGATATCACTATTACTGGTCCGGCTCTTGCTTCTCCAACATTATCTGCAAGTAGTGGTCAATCAGTAGATAATGATTTCGGTATTACATTTACAGATGACGCAACATGGAGAGGAGCAGTTACAGGTATTACAGTAGACGGTACAGCCTATACATCTTCTAGTTATACACTTAGTGCAGGTTCTTTATCGTTGAGTCATACTGCCATTACGGAATTGCATACTGCCGGAAGTCATACAATTGTTGTGTTGGCTACTGGATATACCAATGCAAGTGTTACACAAAGCAATGTCGCTGGAGCTGATAATAATCTCCAGATTACTACACAGCCTGCAGCACCTGCTTCAAATGGCGGACTATTGGCAACTCAACCAGTTGTGAAATTCAGAGATCAGTATAATAACATAACAGCAAGCACTTCAAATGTTGTTGCTACAGTTGGTTCAGGGACTTGGACAATCGGTGGAACAACAACAAAAGCAGGTGTTGCAGGTGTTGCAACATTTACAGATCTTACAGCGACAAGTGCTGCATCAGTAACAGGAGCAACGATAACATTTACATCTGGCAGTTTAACTATTACTTCAAATGGATTTAATATTCCTGCACCGGTAGGGGCTACTCCACCAACACTAGTAGCAGCAAGCCCTGCAACAGTTGATAATAATTTCAGTATTACATTCTCTCCGGATGATGCCACCTGGAGAAGTAGTATAACTTCCGTTTCTGTGGGCGGTAATGCCTTGCCCGGAACAGCTTATGATGCTACAGTTGCAGGTCAGCTCACATTAAAACCTTCTCAATCAGCATTCTTGCAAACAGCAGGTACATATAGCATTACTGTTTCTTCAACTGGTTATAGCGATGATGTGGTAAGCCAGACCATAAGCCCGGGTGCAGATAATAAACTTGCTGTTACAACACAACCAACAGCTCCGGCCACAAACGGTGGTACATTAGCAATACAACCAGTAGTTAAAGTAGAAGATCAATACGGAAATGTAACAAGTAGCTCTGCTAATGTTGTCGCAGCAGTAACAAGTCCACAAACATGGACAATTGGCGGCACAACTACAAAAGCTGCTTCATCCGGAACTGCTACATTCACAAACTTAACAGCAGGAACTTCTGATGGAAGCTCTTTCACGGGTGCTACAATTACATTTACATCAGGCGGTTTAACTGCTGCAATTTCTGGCCAATCTCCCGCTTCTCCTTTTAATATTCCGGCTTATCTATCAGCTGCAACTGATCGCTTCAGATCAGTGGCTTCTACGGATTGGAATACAGCTTCTACATGGCAAAGTTCCCCAGATGGAACTAATTGGTATGCTGCAAATGGAGCTAATGCTATTCCTGGCAATTCTGCAACAAGTATAGAATTACAAAGTCCTTTCAGTGTTACTATGAATTCAAGCAATACAATTAGTAATACTACCATTGATGCAGGAGCGACACTTACAATGGGATCTTCTGCAGTGCTTACAATAGGAGGCAGTAAGGTTCTAACGGTATTGGGTATACTAAGTAATCCCAATACGAGTTCAACAGCGATTGGTGGTGCAAGTACAACAGCACTTCTTTTTGCTACAGCTAGTGGCGCAGGTACATATAAACTAACTGGTAATGGAGGTCAGGTTCCTGCAGCTACATGGGTGAATGGTTCAAATAATGGATCCTTGAACATTACCGGCATTACTGATGGAGCTAATCTTACAAGTAATGGGCTACCAGCTGTAGGGGTGCCTGGGGCAGGAGGTTTTGGAAATATTACAATTGATTTACCAAGCTATACTGGATCAACCAATGCCTTTAAGCCTTGGAAAAACTTCCCCAATACACTGACTATTGCAGGTAATCTTACTTTAGGAAGAAGTGGTAGTGGTAGTGGTGTAAAGATTCAACTGGCTTCAGGTAGTAATGGAAATACTGTTAATGTAACAGGCAATGTAAATGTTTACGGAGGAGATTGGGAAATGAACAACTTCACTACTATTGTATGGAGTGTTACAGGCAATGTAAATATTGATGCTACAAATACAAGCTTGGGCGCAGCTGCTCCTGCTAAACTCGAAATATCTACTACTGCTAATACCACTACATTTAATATTGCAGGGAATCTAACGATGACATCGGGAGTTACTAATAAAGCTAGCTTAACTCAATCAAGTGGTACTGCCAACGTCGTTTTCAACGGTTCAAGTGCTCAAACAATCACATTTGATCCTACTAATACAACTGGTACCATTAATTATAATGTAAGCAATAGTGCAGGAGTAATTTTAGGAAGTGCTCTTACAGTAAACGGTGCACTAGCATTAACAAGTGGTAAATTAAGCATCGGTGCTAATACACTTACTCTTGCAGGTACAGTTTCAGGTATGAGCGCTACTAATTCTTTAACAGGAGGTGCTTCATCGGTTCTTTCTGTTTCAGGCACAGGTTCATTAGGATCTTTATTCTTTGATCAGACAACTCCTGGCACAACAAATGAACTTTCATCATTTACCATCAACAGAACTTCTTCCGGCGCATTGACGCTTTCAAATACTGTTGCAATAGCGAATACGCTTACAATTACAGCTGGAACAGTTACACTTACCAGCACCAGTAATACGGCAGGCAATCTTACAATTGGAGGTGCCGGTACAGATAATGGAACATGGGGTTCAGCATCTTCAAGTGCGACATTTAAAAATAGCGCCTTTGCTTCAACCGGTATAGTAACAGTAAGCAATAACACAGCTGCTACACCAACAGTAACGGTAACGGGTAACGCAACTCCTTATACATATAATGGTTCACCACAAGGACCAAACACTGCATCTAATACTGGTACAGGTTCAAGTTATACATTCAGTTATGTAGGAACTGGAGGCACTACTTATGGTCCAAGCGTTACACAACCAACCAATCCTGGCACCTATACTGTAACAGCGACTGTTGCAGTAAGTACGGATGGTTTTTATAAACAAAACAGTTCGTCTGCTTCAGCATTCACTATAAATGGTGTGGCACAATCAGTTGCTGATTTCCGCAGCAATGGCAGTGGAAACTTTAGCAGTGCTTCTAACTGGCAATATGATGCAGGTGGTGGAACCTGGACGACTGCTACACAAGCACCAAGCAATACAAATAATGTAACCGTTCGAAATGGCAATGATATCGTATTGGATGCTGATTATACAGTAGGCTCTGGTAAAACACTTACGTTAAATGCTACAAGTTCATTAACGATCAATCCTACTGTTACACTTACAATTGCAGGTACAACTGACTTCAATGGTCAACATGTTATTGTAAAATCTGATGCAACAGGTACGGGTTCAATTGGTCAAATAACAGGTACATTAAGTAATGCAAGTAATGCGACTGTAGAAAGATATATCCAATCCAATGGCGGTACAAGGGCATGGAGATTATTATCAGTACCAACACAGGGTAATCAAACGATCAATAACGCATGGCAGGAAAACCAGACAGCAGGAGCCAACAATGGTTCAGGCTTTGGTACCATTATCACTGCAGCCAACAACCTGTCAACATGGGCAGCTGAGGGCTTCGATTATCAACAGCAAGATGCTTCGATGCTGACATACAATATGGGAGCCAACACATGGGATAATGTAACAACAACCAATGGCAATACAGCAGGTAATAATCCTGCTAATGGTAAGCTGGCTACCACATCAGGTTACTTCCTGTATGTGAGGGGTAACCGCTCGGAAGCTCCAGCACCGATCGCAACCGGAACAACGATAGCAACACTTCGCTCAACAGGTGCTTTATACCAGGGCAATGTGACAACTAGTGGTATCGGTTCCGGCCAGTTCGCCCTGATCGGTAACGTGTATGCGTCACCGATAGATTTCACCGCAGTTACCAAGCCCAATATTGATGGTGTGTTCTATGTGTGGGATCCTAAACTGTTACTGGGCGGCTCACTGGGCCATTACCAGACCTTCAGTGCGACCACCACCACAGCATGGGCACCACTGATTCCGGGTGGCAGCTATACAACAGGGGTACCGAATACCCTTATTCAGACAGGCCAGGCCTTCTTTATACACTCAACAGCAGGCAGCGGTTCTATAACATTGACAGAAGCCAGCAAGCTGAACAACTACAATGATGTGTTCCGTCCGCAGACACCGACAGGTGCCGGCAGCCAGCTGACAACGAACCTGTATGAAGGCTCAACCGATGAACTCTCAGATGTTGCGGTATCCGTATTCAGCAGCAGCTATTCTGACGCAGTAGATAAAGATGATGCGATCAAGCTTGCTAGTAATGGTACCAATATGGGTATCTCCAGAGCCGGGAAAATATTATCTATCGAAGGAAGACAGGAGATCAGCAGCACCGATACGATCTTCTACAACATGTGGAACTTAAAAGCACAGTCCTATAAATTCAGCTTTGTACCAAGCGGACTCAATACAGGCTTAACGGCATACCTGCAGGACAGCTACCTGGGCACGAGCATAGCAGTAGACCTGAATAGCGGCAGCAGTGTAGCATTCACCGTAGATAACAATGCTGCATCCTCTAAATCAGACAGGTTCAGACTGGTATTCAGCGGCAGCTCACCGGTACCTGTTACCTTCAGCAGTGTTCAGGCTTACCAGCAAAGCACAGCTATTGATGTGAAGTGGAGCGTATCGGCAGAAACAGGTGTATCATCTTATGTAATAGAACGCTCTAATGATGGTATCAACTTCAGCAAAGTAGGTGTGGTATCAGCAACGAATGCAGGCGGATCAGCCAGCTATATCTATGCAGACAATGCACCCGTAGCGGGAGCCAACTACTACCGCATCCGCAGTGTGGGCATATCCGGCGACAGCCGCTATACCAGCATCGTGAAAGTGGATATAGGCTCCATGAAAGCAGGCATAGCGATCTATCCAAACCCTGTAACCAATGGCCGCCTGGGACTGCAATTGCAGAACCTGGGAGCAGGTAAATATGGATTGAGAGTATTTACAGGGGCAGGCCAGGAAGTGTACAAGAGCCAGGTGAATCATGCAGGAGGCAATGCTACACAGGTATTGACATTACCGGCAGGACTTGCAGGGGGCATGTACAGGCTTGAAATGGTATCCCCACAAGGCAGCCGTTATGTAGAAAAACTGATCATTAAATAAGTGTAGAAACCAAGTAATAAACTTAAAAAAGTGTCACATGAAAAGAGGAATCATTGCAGGAAAGTTACCAAACCAATTAAGCCGGAAGCTGATGGCACTGTTGCTGTTGATCGTTCCGGTACTGGGCTACAGCCAGCCGGCGCCGCCACCGGGATCGGGCGGAAGCGGCACTTCCCCGGACACACCGCTGGGAGTACCCTTTGATGCGGATATGAATTTAGTATTCGCAGCACTGGGAGTGGTATTCGCCCTGCTCATCCTGCGCAGGTTGAATAAAAAGAAAGCAATAGTATAAACAACTGAAAACAAATTAGGTAAAATCGTGTCTCGATTTGAGACACGATTTTTTAATTATTGAGCATCACAGATTTAATAGTGATTTTAAATTAATATATCAATACTACCTTTGTTTCAATAGATATAAAATGCTGAGTGAAAATTTACAAACAGGAAAGAAAGAGTCTTTGTTGGCTAACAATAAGCCAATACTCGTCTTCTTTTTAAAACTATTTATCCTGGTAATTATTTGGGAATGCAGCTATCATTTTATTTTAAAGCCGATCAGAATACCGGATAAATTCTTAACTGATTTTGTTACTGCAGGAACTGTCAAATTTTTAAATTTATTCCCTATTGAACAGGGTTTATATCACTGGATTACATACCCGAATCTGGAAGGCGCATATATCATGCTTAATGATAAAAAAGTTTTTCTTATCGCTGATGTATGTAATGCCTTAGACTTGATGGTGATCTATGTAGGCTTCATTGTTTTATTGCCATATAAAATTTCTAGAAAGATTGCTTTTAGTGTTGTCGGTGTCATTGTACTTGCATTAGCCAACATAGTCAGATGTGTTTTGTTATACAGAATTTATAAAACACATCCCGATATGTTCGAGCTGCATCATCATTATACATTTACCGTTCTGATGTACCTGTTGATATCAGTAGGATGGATTTTATTTACCAAAAAGAGGAAGAAGCATGAAGTCGGGTAAAGTTTTTTTCTTGCTCATGATCCTGCTGGTGTTATGCCTCTTGGCATTTGACTGGGCGAGAAATAATTATTACAAAAACATGCATGATTCTCCATTGATCAAAGCCAAAACGATTTTTATTATTGTTGCCGGAATTGTGATCATGTGGCTAAGTGTTACTAAAAGTGGATTTAAAATCTTTCTTATCGGGTATATATTATTATGGCTGATTTACTTCGCATTGGCTATGGCCGATAAGCACGCCTACCTCCACAATGTATCTCCACGCTATATAGAAATAATTCCCTTAATGACTCCATTACCTTTTATTTTTTTCTGGTTAATAGACAGAGTGTTTTTTTCTGAAAAGAAGCTTTTATAATTGAAAAACAAGTGTTTAAAAACACAACTTCATTTTGTAAAAAAATCACATGTGTGATTGACTACCATGTAGTTATTTATTGTGCTCACAATAAAGTTTCTTTTTTTCCGATTATATAGTATCCGCAGTCAATCAATCGGCTGTATATCTGAAAAACCACTAAATATGTTGAAAGTTATCCGCTACCCGGCAGCGATGCTGCATGTAATGTTTCTCCTGGGATACACTCCATCTTTTTTTGGCAAGACTGATATTATCAAACAATCATTTGAACATGTAATAAATGACTCTTCTTCTTTAAAGACGAACAGTGATAAATATGTTTCATGGAATTTGCAAAGTGCAGGTCTTTCAAAAGCAGCATTTGATTATGCTTTTAAAGGATATAATTATTTTCTTCAAAAGGGATTATTAAATAAAACCAACATTATTACTATTGTAGATTTCAGTCAGCCATCTACACAAAAAAGATTGTATGTTCTGGATATTATCAATGGAAAGATTTTGTTCAACACATTGGTAGCACATGGAAGAAATTCAGGGCATGAATATGCAACGCAGTTTTCAAACTCAAACAGGTCTCATCAAAGTAGTATAGGGTTTTATATTACCATGGGAACTTATGTAGGTGGTAATGGATATTCATTAAAATTGAATGGCTATGATAAAGGCTTTAATGATCATGCATATAAAAGAGAAATTGTATTGCATGGAGCCGATTATGTAAGTGAGAATTTTATTAACAGCAACGGTTTTCTAGGCAGAAGCTTTGGTTGTCCTGCAGTTCCGTTTGCATTTCATAAAGAAATTATTGATTGTATAAAAGATGGAAGTTGCTTATTTCTTTACTACCCATCTAAAAAATATTTAGCAGCATCAAAAATATTAAACAACAGAAACGGCTAAGAATCTACAGTAAAATCAATTTACTAACCCTATTTATTGTTAGGCACGACAGATGAACGAAGTGCTCCGGTTTTACCGGGGCATCTTCATTTTATACCACTGCTATGGATGCAAGAAATTGACAAGCTAAGCCGACTAATAAGCCACTATAGATTTCTTTGGAAGAGTGATCGCTGATGATCAATCGTGAAGTGCACACCAGTCCTGCAATCAGAAAAGCCAGGCTCAGGGGCCATGTCATCAGCATGGTATTTTGAAGCATAATAATTAAAAACAACCCGATCATCCCACCCATGCCTATTGCATGCATGCTTATTTTGAAATAAATATTAAAGATCAATGCTGCAGAGGAAGCAAGGAAGATACCTAAAATAAATTCTGTTAATATAGATGGAACAACTTCCCTGTTTCTGCAAACAAGATACATCCAGAAAAAATAAATCCCCGATGTTATATATGGAATGATGCGATCCTGCTGTGTGCGGAGGTAAAATGATTTAATAAAGCCAAGGCCCTTTAATAACAGAACCGTAATGAGAGGAAAGAAAATGGTGTTTAAAGTTATTTGTATTAAAACCCTTTTTTTATCCAGGCTGCTAAGGCCTGTAAAGTAACTTGGATGTACATACGCTAAAAAAAATGTAACATAGAGAGGAATAAATAGCGGATGAAAAATGTATGAAAAGATGTGTGCAAAGAACCGAACTATCGGAGAAGAATTGTTTTGGGCTTGTGATGAAATTTCAATGGCGGAATGCTGATTGGTCATAATTCTTTTCTTAAGCGTGCTACGGGAACATTCAGTTGCTCTCTGTATTTGGCAACTGTTCTTCTGGCAATATTATAACCTTTTTCTTGAAGTAATTCAGTCAGGCGTTCGTCACTAAGCGGATGTTTTTTACTTTCTCCTTCAATAAGATCACTTAAGATCTTTTTTACTTCACGTGTACTTACTTCTTCGCCGCTGTCCGTTTGCAGACTCTCACTGAAGAAAAATTTAAGCCTATATGTTCCAAATTCTGTTTGAACAAATTTGCTGTTGGCAACACGGCTTACTGTGCTAATATCGAGGCCGGTTTTTTCTGCAATATCTTTTAATATCATTGGTCGAAGTTCGGTTTCATCACCCGTCAGGAAAAACTCATGCTGATAATTCATGATGGCAGTCATGGTACTCAGCAAAGTGTGCTGACGTTGCTTGATCGCATCAATGAACCATTTAGCAGCATCTATTTTTTGTTTGATAAATAATACAGCTTCTTTTTGACGCTTATCTTTTTTGCTGCCACGATCATAATCTTTTAACATATCACGATAACCCTCGCTGATACGAAGATCGGGTGCATTCTTGCTGTTAAGCGTCAGTTCAAGCTTTCCGGCATTATTAAAAATGAAAAAATCAGGAATAATATAACTTTCTGCTTTACTTGATTCAGTTCCAATATTTCCGGCCGGCTTTGGGTTTAATTTAATGATCTGGTTGATCACTTCTTTTAATTGCTCATCCGATAAATTTAATCCACGCTGAATTTTTTCATAATGTTTCTTGGTAAACTCATCAAAGTATTTTTCCAATACTCTCAATGCCATTTCAATATGTTTTCCTTCTGAAAGTTTTCTTTCTAATTGAATAAGTAAACATTCCTGTAAATTCCTGGCACCAACACCCGGAGGATCGAATTGTTGTATTTTTAAAAGAAGGTCACCAATTTCTTCATCTGTTGTTTGAATATTTTGCCTGAATGCAAGATCATCTGTTATAGCAGAAATATCTCTGCGTAAATAACCATCATCATCCAAATTACCGATGATCTGCTCAGCGATCTTTTGCTGATGATCATTTAAATTAAGCATCCCCAATTGCTCCAACATCAATTCATTAAAGCCTGTTTCAACTTTGTGCGGCAAAACTTTATTTTCATCAGCATCGGGATAATTATCATCACGTAATTTATAATCAGCAATATCATCATCACCGTCCTGCACATAATCACTGATATCTATTTGATCATACTCTGTTTCGCTTCCGTCGGGATCAAACTCATCATCTGTCTCTCCTTCAAATTCTTCGGCTGTATTTTCAAACTCTTCTTTTTCTTCTTCACCTTCTTCGCCTGTTTCAAGTGCAGGATTTTCCTCGAGTTCTTCCTTGATTCTTTCTTCTAAAATGGCAGTAGGAATCTGAAGCAACTTCATTAATTGAATTTGCTGAGGAGATAGCTTTTGTAAAAGCTTTTGATGTAAACCTTGACTAAGTGCCATTTTTTGATAAGGCTTTTATAAAATACAAGACGTACTTTATTACGTAAATTTACACACAAAGAAGTAGTAAAGTGAAACAAAAAGCAGTTTTTTTATTTTGTTGCACGATTTTTGTGGCAAAAGTCGTTTTTTCTCAGAAAAGCATTGATTATCATGATAAATCGAATGTTTTTCAGCTGAGAAAAATACCCATTCCACTACTATCTGAGGCATATAAGCCATCTTTTTTAACATTTTCTAAAACATTTTTGCCTGCAGATTTTTACAGTAACCATTTAGGATTTTTCTGCAAACAGGAAATTAAAATGGATAAACTTACCAAAGTCCCTCTTCGTTTCAGGTTAGGATCAGTGCAGGAATGCGATCGTATGGAAGGAAAAAACAAGTTGACAAATGAGATCAACTTTTAAAAGGAAAGAGGATCAACTGCCAGAAACAGCCTAAGAATAAAATAATTGAAAAGATAATATCCCATTTTATAATTACTCTATGATCATTTCGCTTGATTCTGTATCGAATGATCAAAAAAATTCTCCAAAGAAATTGTAAAAAGAAAAAAGCAAAGAGTTTTATTGAAAGCGGATTAAGTTGTTTTGCTGAAGAAAAATTGCCCAACAAAATATTGTGAAAAGCTCTTGTCAATCCACAGGTAGGACAATCGAGGCCGGTAGCTTGCTTGTAGACACAATGCAATGCATGACTACTATACGCAAAGAAGCCGGCATAAACAAAAAGTAAAATGATTATGCCGGCTAATATTAAGTTGAAATAAAAATAAGATCTTCTATTCAAACATAAATTGTTTAGAAATTATTTCAAGCTGTCCAATGCCTTGTCAGTTGCTTTGGTCATTGAATCCAATGCTTTATCATTTGCTTTGGTCAATGAATCCATTGATTTACTCATTGAATCAAGTGATTTATTCAGATCCTTCATTGAAGAGTCCATTTGTTTAATACCATTTTTGATCGTTTTATATTGCCATACAGCAACCGCAGTACCAAGAATAGATAATACTATACCGGCAATAACCATTCCTTTAGGGGCATTGATTTTTCCAGCTTGAACAAAGCCGATCAAGCCAAATATGATACCCAGGATGCCCGGGAACATAGCATACATACCAAGACAAGGAACAAATGAAAAAATAAAAGCAAGGATTCCAAGAATGAGGCTGATCAAGCCAAATGTTTTGTACGAATTAGATACAGGTTTTGTTGATTGGTCCATACGACAAGTTTTAAGGTTTAAAGATGCCGCAATGATATATAAAAAACCTCAATTATCATAACAACCAATTAACTAAAATTAATTGTTAATAATTATCAAATCGCTTATGCCGTACTGTTTAATGAGAACCTCTTATTTTATCCAGAAGAGTATTCAATGATTTTGCTTCAGCGTGTGAGAGATTGCTGATGATACTATCCATTTCTTCTTCTTTTTTATCAATCTTTTGAAGGAGCTTTTTTCCTTTATCCGTTATCGTTATGTCAACTAATCTTTTATCTGCTTTACAGGCAACTTTTTTTGCAAGGCCTTTAATGATAAGTCTATCTACGATCCTGCTGGTATCACTCATCTTATCGAGCATTCGTTCACGGATCTGCAAAGTTGATACAGGAGTTTGACTTCCACGAAGTATCCGGAGAATATTGAATTGCTGCATCGTAAGATCTTCCTTTTCGAGATGATCCTTTATTTTTTCTGTCATCCAGTTATACGTGAATATAACATTGATAATAGCCTTTTGATGATCATTTCTGAATTTAGGCTGGTTAATATCTTTTTCAATACTCATAGGTGGTAGCTGAGTTTATTTATTTACTAAAGTAAGAAAGGGAATGATCAAATGAAAGTAATTATTTTTTATTTCCAGACAGAGGCTCCCTCACTGCAATTAGCGCAAATATCAATGTTTCTGCGGCTTTTCATTAATTCACTTCTGAACTGACGATAGTTATCATTCTTCCATATTTCTTTAAATGACTGATTCTTTAAATTACCAAGTTGATGCATGGCGTCTTTATCAAAACAACAAGGCACCACCAATCCATCCCAGGTAATAACATTGGCATGCTGCAGTTTCCAGCAATGATTGGCTAATTTATTTTTCGGAGTATAAGAACCATCCTTATTTTTTTTATACCTGCTGAACTTATCCGTTTCAGGAATCAAATGATTGGGATCATTTTCAAAATCATACACCTGTGCCGTTTTAAAACGAACTTCATCCACACCAATTTCTTTCGCAAGTTTTTTTATTTCTTCAACCTGATGTTCATTTGGCTTTACAACTAAAAATTGAAAAAATACAAACGGAGTTTTACTGTTCAATTCTTTTTTCCACTTCACAATATTTTTAGCCCCTTGCAAAACCTTTTCAAGATTACCGCCAACTCTGTATTGCTGATAAACATCCTGCGTTGTTCCGTCAATAGAAATAATTAGCCTGTCCAATCCACTTTCAACTGTTCTCTTTGCAGCATCATCCGTTAAATAATGAGCATTGGTTGAAGTAGCCGTATATATTTTTTTAGACGAAGCATATTTTACCATATCCAGAAAATCAGGATTCAGATAAGGTTCACCCTGGAAATAAAAGATCAGGTAAAGTAATTCCTTATGTATCTCATCAATGGTTTGGCTGAAGAAATCTTTTTTAAGCATTCCGGTTGGCCTGGTAAAAGCCCTTAAACCACTGGGGCATTCAGGACAGCGAAGATTGCAGCTGGTTGTAGGCTCAAAAGAGATCGAAACAGGATAACCCCACTGAACGGGCTTCTTCAAAAGCCTGCTTGCATAAAAACTGCCGAACACCTTGGCGGCATTCCAAACCCTTTTAGGGGTAAGCTTTTTAGCAAAATTGATACTATCGTTCAGGTTAAACTGTGTCATTTTTAGCGAACTGTAAAGGTATGCCAATTAGAGATGGTATCAGTTCTCAAGCCTGACTATGGTCATAAAAATTTTAGGAAATAAATAAGAAGCTTTTATGCATATTTACAGTGATTCCCTGACATGATAAAACCTAACCAAAAAAATTCTACAGCTGTTTATATCAGTTCGTTGTTGTTACTTATAACAATAACAGAGTTGTTTTATTATCCTATCCGTGCATTATACCGTCCAAAGGTTTATCGTTATGTTGGCTTTGGTATCAATCTTCCATCTGGTTTCTCCATTCATGGCATTGATGTTAGCCATTATCAATCTACTATCAACTGGCAGGATGTAAAACAAATGGAATATCAGCATGCAAAAATTGGTTTTAGTTTTATCAAAGCAACTGAAGGGATAGACATTGTTGATGAAAATTATCTTCGTAATTGGAATGAGGCAAAAACCGCAGGCATTATTACAGGAGCATATCATTTTTTTCGTGCCGGCACAAGCGGCAAAGCACAAGCTTTGAATTTTATCGGAGCAGTTGATCTTTCAAGAAATGATCTTCCACCTGTTTTAGATATTGAAGAAACAAATGAAACTGATGTCGACTCTCTAAAAACTGAGATCAAAGATTGGTTAGTTGCAGTAGAAGAGGCTTATCATATGAAGCCGATCATTTATACTTATGTGGATTTTTATGAAGATTGCCTGAAAGATGATTTTGACGATTATCCTCTTTGGATCGCAAACTATGTTCCTGAAGATAAACCTGAAATAGAACGTAACTGGATCTTTTGGCAACACAGCGAAAGAGGCCATGTGAACGGTATTGGTGGCTTTGTCGACTTTAATGTATTCAATGGCGATTCAGCTGCATTCATGAATTTGCTGAGAAAATAACATCCTTTCTTTGCTGATTAATTTCCGAACTTCATAGTTTCAATTCTTCGCTTATGGGCATGGAGCCGGAAGTGCAACAATTCCTTATTCGGATCATACAAACTCTTTCTATGGGTTTACTGTGGTTGCTTATCAATATGACAGCAGGAATTTATTACGGCTTAGCATTCTTTGACAAATCACCCACACTAGCCAATTACATTTATTATGCATGCTTTCTCCTCAGTTTTGGATTGCTGATCTATTATTTTGTAAAAAAGTGGAAAGGAAAATTTTGAATCAATGCTTATGATTCGGAGAAGCGCATTTGCTTTGCTGGCAAAGCCTGTAATTATAAAAATGTGCTGAAACAATACAAACAACTGCAATGGCTAAAAACCAATGTTCCAACACAGGGTAAAATTGTTTCAATACTAAAAAAATAAAACCAAATGAAAAGATCATAACCGGTAACCACGAACGATGATGCTTAATATATCCATGAAACAAAGAAAATGAACCAACACAAAAGGCCAACGAGATCATTCCCCATTCAAAAGCAGAATTATGAATAATGTTCACACCAAAAACAGGAAGTGTAGACATAATCACAGGCAGCAATGCACAATGAATAGCACAAGCGATCGAAGTCGCTATTCCCATCACATCCCAATTAATTTTTAAAGGCATATTCATTTGCAAAAAGCAAATATACCATTTTTGCAATAATGTTGCAAACAGTTTCAGCCAATAAAATGAGAAATTTTTCCGGGACGGGCATAAGTACTACTATTAAGCATTGTTGTGTCACTCACTTGTACTTTTTCAGCTCTATTCACCCAAATTTCAAGGAACATAACCCCAATTCCAAAATTCCCCAATTCTCAATTTCAAAATTTCAAAGGTAACTTTGCAAAAATTTGAAGAATGAAAAAATGGTGGTGGGTATATGTAGGCTTTTTTGTGTTGCTATTAGGAGGCTTTTATTTTTTTCTTTTCAGAGATACAGATCTTTCTCAATCCAATTTACCTGTCATTAATAATACTCAGCCATTCTCTTTCACAAACCAGGATGGAAAAACAATCACCGAAAAAAGTGTAGCTGGTGATGTGTATGTAACAGAATATTTTTTCACAACCTGCAGAGGCATTTGTCCAAAGCTCAACACAAACATGCGCCGCATCTTCGATGAGTTTAAAGATGAAAAAAATTTCATGATCATTTCTCACACCTGCATGCCCGAAATTGATTCAGTGGCGATATTAAAAAAGTATGAACAAAAAATGCTGAATGGAAATCTTATAAAAAAAGACGACGGCTCATATGCATTTTATTACGACACAACAATGAACAGAGGCATACAAAACACCTGTTGGAATTTTGTTACAGGCAGTAAAGCAGATCTATATTCCATGGCTCGTCACAGTTATTTATTAGACGATGAAAAATTCGACACCACTCAAAAAATATCAGATCAATTCATTCACACGCAATTGTTTGCACTAGTTGACAAACAGCGTCGCCTTCGTGGTATTTATGATGGGCTAAACGAAAAGGAAATTCAGAAATTAATGGGAGACATTAAGTCTTTGTTAAAAGAGCGCCAGCCCAATGCTAACATGGCCAATGGCTTCAGCAACACACCCAATTAATGCCGAAATCTAAGTAACTTTACATCATGGAAAACGAGATTCTTTCCATATTAAAAAAGAACCAGCTGAGCGTAACTGACGGCCGGAGAAAGATACTGAACTTGTTTCTGACAAGCCCGGGTGCATTAGCACATGCGGATATTGAAAAGGAAACTGATGCTGCATTTGACAGGGTAACGGTATATCGCACACTGCAAACATTTGTTGACAAAGGCATCATTCATCACATTCCTACTACAGACAACTCTATTCTATACGCTTTGTGCAAAGACAATTGCGAAGCAGGTCACCATCACGACAATCATGTTCATTTTATTTGTGAGCAATGCAACAAAACCATTTGCTTAGATGATGTGATTGTTCCAACTGTAAAACTGCCAAAGGGCTTTAGTCCAAACCATGCAGAAATGGTCGTCACCGGTATTTGCGATGATTGCAAATAATTCCATTGTAAATTTTCTTTCAACTACTGCTAATGAGAACATTCATACTCTTTGCTTTTATTATTACATCTTCACGAACAATAGCACAACCTCTTATTGATTCTTCAAATAGTAACTGGAGCACTCATTATCAGTTAACAGTCATATCACAGAGCCATCCTGCTTTTCATGCTGCTTATAGCGGACAAAACAGTCTTACTAATAGCGCTGAAAATGCCAGCAGCGTTACCTCTACGTTATATCTTGGAAGAAGGTTATGGAAAGGCGCTGCATTTTATTTTAATCCGGAGATCGCTGGTGGCGAAGGAATTGGCGGCACGAAAGGAATAGCAGGCTTTACCAATGGTGAAACATTTCGCATCGGAGATCCGGCGCCGTCTTTGTATGTGGCACGAGCTTATTTAAAACAAATAATTCCATTACGGGGAAGTATGTACGAGGAAGTCGAAAATGATGTCAATCAACTTAAAGATAAATTGCCCTCATCACGACTAGCGATCAGTGCAGGAAAATTTTCCATAAGTGATTTTTTTGATAATAATAAATACAGTCATGATCCTCGAACACAATTTTTAAACTGGAGTTTGATGAGCAATGGGGCGTGGGATTATCCAGCTAATACAAGAGGATATACTGTTGGGCTTGTTGTAGAATTGATTAAACCAACATGGGCTCTCCGTGCAGCAGCAGTACAGGTTCCAAAGGTAGCGAATGGACCAACGATGGACCCTGAAATATTTAAGGCAAATAGTGAAACTGTTGAATTTGAAAAATCAGTTTTAATAAATAAAAGAGCAGGAACTATTCGTTTATTAGCATTTCATAATATTTCTCAAGCCCCTTCTTATAAAGATGCTATTGCAGCAGCTGCGATCGGCGATAGCTCTTCTCTTCCTGTTTTTTCAGGCAATTATGAATGGAAAAAATATGGCGGAGAAAAATATGGTTTCGGCATCAGTATTAACCAGGATCTTTCTGAAAATGTTGGAGCATTTTTTCGGACAAGCTGGAATAATGGCAAAACGGCCACATGGGCATTTACAGAAATAGATAAAAGCATCAGCGCAGGAATAAATATCAATGGAAAATCATGGAAACGCAGTGATGATAATATCGGAATTGCTTTTGTAATGAATGGCTTGTCAAGCGATCATCGTGATTTTCTCAAAGCAGGATTTAACGGATTCATCATTGGTGACGGAAACCTAAACTATGGCGCAGAAAGTATTGCCGAAGTATATTATTGCACAAGAATATTCAACAATATTTTTCTAACCGGCGATTATCAGTTTGTAAATAATCCTGCTTACAATAAGGACAGAGGCCCCGTTAATGTTTTTAGTGTACGCTGCCACATTAGTTTCTAGATCTTATCCATTTCACTTTTTACAAAATCCATCAACGTTTTTATTGTCGCCGTGCTAAAATCAAATTTCAAACCAGCTGTTTCAAATAATTGTGGAAGAGTTTTAGTGCCACCTAAGCTTAATGCATTACAATAATTATCGAGTGCTTTTTCTTTGTTCTGCTTGTATTGCATCCACATGCCGATTGCACCCAGTTGTGCAATACCGTATTCGATATAATAAAAAGGAACTTCAAATAAATGCAATTGACGTTGCCATGCATTGCTGCGATAAGCATCTAAGCCGCTGTAATCGATCACATTATCTTTGAATTCGTCAATGATTTTATTCCAGGCTGTAGTTCTTTCTTCAATTGTATGCGATGGATTTTCATAGATCCAATGCTGGTATTTATCGATCACAGCTATCCATGGAAAGATTGTAATGACTCTTTCAAGTTGTTGTTCTTTTGCTCTTTTTAATTCTTCTTCATTGCTGAAAAACATTTTCCAATGATCCATACTGAAGAGTTCCATTGACATGCTGGCAACTTCAGCAATTTCCATTGGATATTCTTTAAAGCCTGTAAGTTCTAAATGATGTGCTAAAAATGAATGAACAGCGTGCCCACCTTCGTGAACCATGGTTGTTACATCGTGCATTTGGCCGGCTGCATTCATAAATATAAATGGGGCACCGCTTTCTGCCAGCGGACAATTATATCCTCCGGGAGCCTTACCCATCCTGCTTTCCAGGTCAAGGTGTTTTATTTCGTTCATCTTTTTCAGGCAATCGCCGAAGAAGGGACGAAGCTGGTTGAAGCATTCAATCGATTTATTCGTTAGCTCATTTCCTGTTTCAAATGGACGTAGTGGTTCAGTTCCTGTTGGCTCTGCTTCCACATCCCATGGACGTAGATTATCGAGTTGTAATTTTTCTTTTTTCTTTTGGTAAATGATATTCACTAATGGCAGCACATATTTTTTTACTGCTTCGTGAAATTGAAAACAATCTTCTTTGGTATAATCAAAACGTCCAAGTTCTTTAAAACGAAAATCACGGTAATTTGAGAAATCGGCATTCAACGCTTCCTGGTTGCGTTTTTGAACGAGTTGATTGAAAAGATTGTTCAATGTTTCTTTATCCTGCAATCTTCTTTCATTCACTTTGCGATAAACTTCTTCTCGTAAATTTCTGTCGTGGCTTTGTAAGAATTTCATTGCTTGTTGCAGCGTATATTCCTTACCGTTAACATTGACAGTCATCTTACCGTTGATCACTCCGTATTGTTGTTGCAATACTGCAAGCTCAGCCTGGATAGGAATATTTTCTTCACGGAAAAGCTCGATGCTTTTGCGAAGTGAGCGCATGTAAGTAAAATATTTATCCTTGTCCAATTCATTTGCTAATGGATGATTTACCAGCTTTTTATTTAAAGCATCTGTGTATGGCTGAATCTTGGGTTGAAGTTCTAAGCAAAAGAAATTAAATGCTTCTTCCAGCGATTTATTTTCTGTGTCGCATGTCATCTTGATCTGGCGCCAGCAGGCATCTTCGCTTACTATGGCTTCGAGTTCACTTACATCTTTCAGCCATTGTTCCAGATCTTTTTTTGTTTCAATATTTCTGTCCAGCAGATTTTTGAAGAAAGGTTCTAAGCCTTCCCATGTTGTTACAACAAAATCTTTCGGAACAAAATGACGTTCGATTTTTTTAATGTCGGCTGTGTAATTCATAATCTACGCTTTAATAAAAGCTTAATAGTAGTACAAAAGATGAACGGATTGCGACGCAACGATGATGCTATGAAAAACTGAAGCTGGTATCACAAATTAAATTCCAAAAAACAAATTCCAAATTCCAATAAGTGAAATCAATTCCAAAATTGACAATTCAAAATTTCAAAATGATTAAACCATCTTTCTCGGTGCATTCACTTTCTTAGCCGGAGCATTTTTTACGGCGCCTTGATTTATGATTGCTTTGGATGAATTGCTTTTCAATTCTGCACCGCCTTCTTCATGTTCAGGTGCTTCTGATAATTTTATTTCGATGTTGTTTGCAGTTAGTATTTCAAACCATTTGATCATCTTTTTCATATCGCTTGCATACACTCTTTCAAAGTCCATATCGGGATACACTTTTTTGAAATATCCTTGCAAAACTTTTAGGTCTGCTTTGCTGTCGGGCATTTTTTCTTTGCTGTCTTTCATGGCATTGAAAATATCTACCAGGTTTGCATTGTCTTTTGTAGTAAAGATTTCGATGCTTTCGAGGTGAGAAAAATTATGTACACGTGTACTTACAAATTTGGTCGTTTTATCTTCGAGGGAACGCACAACGCCGCCATCCGCTTTGGATGACATTAACTCAAAAAGTCCGCTCATGCCCGATATTGAAACTAGTTTGCTGTATTCCATTTTATTACATTTTGTGGGCAGCAAAGATAAAATAATGTAATCATTGGCTGCACTGTTAACTAAAATATTTATGGTTCAAGGGTTTATGAACAAGTTACGGCTATATGAGCAACTGATTCTTAAAAAAGACTTAAAAGATAAGAATACGACTGTTTTTCTTTAGGGGAACGTCTAATTTCTTCAGACAATATCAGACTATGTTACGATTTATACCAGCATTATTATTGTGTATGTTCTTGACAGGAATTGCAAAGGGGCAAGTTGCAGCGACGCTTTCAGGAAAAGTGGTGAAGCAGACTAATAATAAACCTGTTGCAAATGCTACGGTTCAGATCATTAATTTGAAAGATTCTTCCATTATTCAAACAAAAGGGTCTAATGATTCAGGCGCTTTTTCTTTTGTACTTGATTCGGGAATTTATCAATTGAAGGTTACTTATATAGGATACAATGATTTTTCTGAACGCATTATTTTCGGAGATAGCAGTTTTGAGTTAGCACCTATCGCTATTGTTAAAGTAACAAAGCAATTGGAAGATGTGGTGGTGACTGCTAAGATACCTCCTGTTACACAAAAAGATGATACGCTTAATTTCAGTGCCAGTCAGTATAAAGTAAATCCGGATGCGACTGCAGAAGACCTGATCAAGAAAATGCCGGGCATTACGGTTGATAAAACAGGAACTGTTACAGCACAAGGCGACCAGGTAAAAAAGGTTACCGTTGATGGAAGAGATTTTTTTGGTGATGATGCTACGGCTGCGTTGAGAAATCTTCCATCGGAAGTTATTGATAAGATACAGGTGTTTGATAAGCTGAGCGACCAGGCTGCATTTACCGGGTTTGATGATGGCAATAGTGTGAAGGCGATCAACATTGTTACTAAATCAAATATGCGTAATGGACAATTTGGTAGAGTGTATGCAGGTTATGGATCTGATGGACGTTATTCATTGGGTGGTAATCTTAGTTTCTTTAATAATAATCGCCGCATTTCTTTGATAGGCATGGCGAATAATATTAACCAGCAGAATTTTTCATCGCAGGATATTTTGGGGGTGACGAGTAGTGGCGGTGGTAGAAGCGGATTTGGTGGCGGAGGTGCACGTGGCGGTGGCGGAAATCGTGGTGGAGGCGGAAACTCAAGTAATTTTTTAGTTGGGCAACAAAGCGGTATCAGTACAACGAATTCGATTGGCATCAATTATTCTGATATGTGGGGAAAGAAGGTAACGGTTACGGGCAGCTATTTTTTCAATAATAGTAATCTTGTTAATGATCAGTTGTCGAATACGCAATATTTTATTTCAGCAGATTCAAGTCAGTTCAATACAGAGGATACGAAGACGAATAGTAAAAACTATAATCATCGTGCCAATTTAAGAATTGAATATAAGATAGATTCTTCGAACTCGTTATTAATTACACCAGCCATAAGCTTTCAGAATAATAACTCATTTACAGGAATTAATGGGTTGAATTATGTAGCTGCAGGCGATACAGTTAGTTTGTCAAACGGAACTACGAGCAGCAATACTTCAGGATATAATTTCACGAATAATATTTTATTCAGACATGCATTCGCAAAAAAAGGAAGAACGTTTTCGATAAATCTTGGAACAAATTATAATAATAAAACAGGTGGAAGCTATCTGGAATCCATTAACAAGTATTATCAAAGCAATGATGTGGATGATTCGGTAAAACAATTTACCGATCAAAAAGTAAACGGGTATCAGCTATCAGCAAATTTAGTTTATACCGAGCCGCTAGGAAAGCAAAGTCAATTGCAATTCAATTATAACCCTTCTTATTCTGATAATAAATCTGATCAGGAAGTTAATCATTACGATTATACATTCGATAAGTATTCTGATTTTGATAGCAGTCTTTCTAATAAGTTTGACAATACGGTTACCTCTCAGAATGCAGGCGTGACCTATCGTTTGGGCAATAAGGACAATAATTTTTCGGCAGGAGTTTCTTATCAGTATACTAATCTACATAGCGATGAAGTCTTTCCTTTTAGAACAACGGTAGATAAAACATTCAGCAATGTATTGCCGAATTTAATGTGGCGTAAAAAGTTGTCTGCAAAAAGTTCTTTCAGATTATTGTACCGGGCTAATTTGACAGCGCCATCTATCAATCAATTGCAGAATGTCATCAATAATTCAAATCCATTGTTTCTTACAACAGGTAATCCTGATCTGAAACAGCAAACAGGCAATAGTTTGAGCGCACGTTATATTTATACGAACACGGATAAAGGAACAAGTTTCTTTGCTAATCTTTTTCTTCAGCAAAATGATAATTATATCGGCAATGCGTCTTACGTAGCAACGCAGGATTCTGTTTTGACAAATACAGTTACATTATTCAAAGGGTCACAACTTTCAAAACCGGTGAATTTAGACGGATATGTGAATCTTCGTTCGTTGCTTACGTATGGATTTCCAGTTAAGTTCATTAAATCTAACTTAAATGTAAATGCAGGATTTAATTGGGTTAAAACACCCGGCATTGTAAATAACCTTAGTGGTATTTCAAACACGTATGGTTATACTACAGGCGCAGTGGTAGCAAGTAATATCAGTGAATATGTAGACTTCAACATTTCTTACAATGCTAATTTTAATGTTGTGAAAAATACATTGCAACCTTCTTTGAATAATAATTACATAAATCAAACAGCAGGTGTACAATTAAATCTATTAAGTAAAACGGGATGGTTTATAAACAACGATGTTTCCAATTCATCTTATACCGGGCTAACAAATGGATTCAATCAAAGCTATTGGTTATGGAATATTGCATTGGGTAAAAAATTCCTGAAGAATCAAAATGGAGAATTGCGTTTTTCTGTATTTGATCTATTAAACCAAAATAAAAATATTACACGGACTGTAACAGAAACATATATTGAAGATGTACAGAATCAGGTATTGCAGCAATATTTCATGCTGACGTTTTCTTATAAGTTGAGAAATTTTGGAACACCACCTAAACAGCCAAACGGAGGAAACAGAAATGGAGGAAGATTTCAAGGACAAGGAGGAAATACTCCTTCGTTTTAACTAATTTTAAATAGAGCAAAATGAAATGTTTTGAATCAACAGGAATTAATTATAAAGCTGCAGCAGGGGGACGAAGAAGCCTTTAAGGCAATAGTAGAGCTATGGCAGTCCATGGTTTATAATACAGCTTTGGGAATTGTACAAAACGCAGAGGACGCAGAGGATATAGCGCAGGAAGCATTTATACAGGTTTATCAGTCGGTACAGAATTTCAGAGGGGAATCAAAATTTTCGACATGGCTTTATCGAATTGTAGTTACGAAAGCATTGGATCATGAGCGAAGAAAGAAACGGAAAAAACGATTTGCTTTTTTACAGCATTTTTTTATAGAGAATGAAGAAATACATCCGGCGGATTTTTATCATCCCGGAGTTGTGATTGAAAGAAAAGAACAGGCCAATGAATTATTCAAAGCATTAAAGCAAATCCCCGAAAAACAACAGATAGCTTTTACGCTTCATAAGCTGGAAGGATTGAGTTACCAGGAGATCGCTGATATCATGAACACAACATTGTATGCAGTTGAATCGTTGATGCAGCGTGCAAAAAATAATTTAAAAAAGGTTCTTGAAAAAACATATAAACATGAACACTAGAAAACCGATCGATCAGATCATCGATGAAACATTGAATAGTTTGGATGATGCTCACAGAGCAGAACCCAAGCCGTTCCTGTTTACAAGAATAAAAGGAAGAATGCTTGCCGCAAAAGAAAATTCATGGGAGAGAGCAAGTCGTTTTATAACTAAACCGTCTTTTGCTATTTCGTCTCTTGTACTTGTAATAGCATTCAATATTATAATTATAGCACATCATCACAGCGGCAATTCGTCTGCTGTACAATTTACATCAGCAACAACCGATGCATTCTCTGTTTCTGATGTAGCTAATGATGATATAGAAAATACCTTACCATAATGGCACAATCAAAATATAAATGGCTGATCCTGATCATTATTGTTTTGCTGCTGGCAAACTTTGCAGAAATATTTTTCTTTACATCAAAAGCAAACCAGGAAAAAGCTGTACATGACATCAATGCAAGATCTTACATGACTGATTTTCTTCGAAATGATATCGGTTTTACTTCACAACAAATGCAGCGGTATGATTCTTTAAGCGGAAGTCACCAGGATAGAATAAAAGACATGATGACTGCTGTACGGAGCACAAAAGAGGATCTATTAAAACAAATTTCTAAAAGCGGATTTAATGATTCAACCGTAGATTCTATTTCAGGTGCAATAGCGGACTTGCGCAGGCCCGTTGAATTACAACTGCTGAAAGATTTGCAAGATGTTAGATCATTATGCACTCCTGAGCAACGGCCTAAGTTTGATTCTTTGTTGTATAAAGTTTTTGAAAGAAAGAACAGAGATCTTAAATAAGATTATTTGCCACTACTAATTTCAGTAAGTACATTTTGGATACGTTGATTCAACGTTTCATAATCAGTAAAACCTCTTGCCAGCATATAAAATTTCGATTCTTCTTTTTGCAGAAATAAACAAGGGAAGCCTGTTACCTGCAATTGTTTGCACAAAGCAAATTCGTAATAAGCCTGTTCTTTAAAATCTTCGTTGTGTAGTTTTGTATAAAATGCTTCAGGATTAATTCCATATTTTTCCAGCAAGTGACGATAAGCTTCATCATCATCCAGATCTCTTCCTTCATAGTTTAACGCATATTGAAGATCACTTGCGAACTCTAATTGTTTTTCAGGATAATATTCTTTGAACACACACAACGCAATAGCTGGCTTTTCAGAATTCATGCGCCAATCACTTTGATCTGCATGATTTATATGCCAGAGAAAGTCACTGCCGAATTTTATCCCTGTTAATTCTTCAACTCTTGGATATTGCTGTTGAATAAGCCCTGCAATTCTTTCAATGGGTTGGACTAATTCACCAACGATCATTCCGCCGCTTAATACTTCTATTTCGAATTGATCTTTATATTCTTCAGCAATTTTTTTCATTACAGGACTGAAACCATAACACCAGCCGCAGTATGCATCGTAACAATAAATTAAAGTCATTCTTTCAATCTTAACTTTTATTAATGAGCAGCCAACCAATTTTCTCCAACGCCAACCTCTGCATCAGTTGGAACTCCGTTAGGTAAAGCAAGCGCTGTTTGCATGCAATTCAAAATAACAGGCTTTATTTTTTCAACTTCACTTTTATGAGCATCAAAAACCAATTCATCATGTACCTGCAACAACATTTTTGATTTAAATTTTTTCTTTAAAAACTCTTCATGAATTTTGATCATAGCAAGTTTGATCATGTCTGCAGCAGTTCCCTGAATCGGAGAGTTGATCGCATTTCGCTCAGCAAAACCACGAACAGTAAAATTGGCGCTGTTGATATCACGCAGCCAGCGCTTGCGTCCCATCAGCGTTTGCACGTACCCGGTTTCTCTTGCAAAGTTGATGGTATCATCCATGTATTTCTGAATGTTTGGAAATTGTTTTTTGTAATTATCAATGATCTCTTTTGCTTCTGTTCTTGAAATGCCGAGATTTTCTGCAAGCCCGAAAGCGCCCTGTCCATAAATGATTCCGAAGTTTACGCTCTTGGCTTTGTAGCGCATTTCTTTTGTTACATCTTTTTCAGCTACATTAAAAACTTTTGCAGCAGTCGCTGTATGAATGTCTGTACCTGTTTTAAATGCTTCACACATATTTACATCACCGCTGATGCCTGCAACAATGCGTAATTCAATCTGGGAATAGTCAGCACTAATCAAAACATGATCACTGTCTCTTGGAACAAATGCTTTACGTATCTCCCTTCCTTTTTCAGTACGGATAGGAATGTTTTGCAGATTCGGATTGTTGCTGCTCAATCTTCCTGTTACAGCAACAGCTTGTGCATAGCTTGTATGTATTCTTCCTGTTTTTTTATTGATCATTTCCGGCAATGCATCTACATAAGTAGATTTTAATTTCGTCAGCTCACGGAAATTTAAAATGTCATCACATATTTGTTGGCCTTTTGCTGCAAGCTTTAATAAAATATCTTCGCCTGTTTGATATTGGCCTGTCTTTGTTTTTTTTGCAGAAGGATCAAGTTTAAGTTTTTCAAATAATACTTCTCCTAATTGTTTTGGTGATGCAAGATTAAAGCGAACGCCTGCCAGTTTGTAAACATTCTCTTCGCTTTTCTTAGCTTCTTTTTCCAGTTCTTTAGAATAATCTCTTAAAAATGTTTCATCAATGCGAATGCCCTCAAACTCCATGGCGGTAAGCACTTTCACCAATGGATTTTCTACTTCATAAAAAACTTTTTCTACTTTTTTCTGTGATAGCTGTGGTAATAAAATATGTTTTAACTGCAAAGTGATATCAGCATCTTCAGCAGCATAGTCTTTTATTTTTTCAACTTCAACATCTCTCATATTTCCCTGGTTCTTTCCTTTCTTGCCGATCAGTTCTTCAATATGAACAGGTTCATAGCCAAGATATTTTTCACTTAAAACATCCATACCTCTTTTGCTGTCGGGCTCAACAACATAATGTGCCAGCATGGTGTCAAATGTATTCCCTTTCAATTCTATTCCATACCATTTCAACACAAGCATATCGTATTTTAAATTCTGGCCTATCCATGTAATCTTTTCATTTGAAAACAGAGTTTCAAATTGCTTGAGTATTTTTTTTGTCTCAGCCTGATCAGCAGGACAAGGAATATAATATGCTTCACCTGCTTCGTATGAAAAGCTTAATCCGACAAGCTCTGCATCGTTTGCATCAATGCCGGTTGTTTCTGTATCAAAACAAACTTCTGTAAGCTTATTCAGTTTTGTAACCAATTCTTTAATCAACTTCTCATTGTTGATCAGAATATAATTATGTTGTGTATTGTGAATGTTTTTTCCTGCTGTAACCGTTGGAGTATCTGAATCATCTTCAATGATAATATCATCATCATTGCCTTGTTTGGGTTTCGGCTGTTCAACAATGTTTCCAAAAAGATCAACTTGTACAGCCTGTGGTTGTGCTTTATCAACCGTAACCTTTTTATCTAAAACGCTAAAATCCTCTCCAAGAATTCTTTTACCCAAAGTTTTAAATTCCAGCTCAGCAAAAATCTCTTTCAGTACTTCTTTATTTTTTTCTTTTACACAAAAATTTTCTTCATGAAATTCTACAGGAACGTTGGTGATAATAGTAGCAAGTTTTTTACTTAGTATAGCAAGATCTTTTCCCTTTCTTACTTTTTCACCCAAAGCACCTTTTATATTATCTGCATTTTCAATTACTTTTTCTAACGTTCCATATTCCTTTAATAATTTAGCGGCAGTCTTTTCACCAACACCGGGAATGCCGGGAATGTTGTCAACGGAATCTCCCATCAATCCAAGGATATCAATTACCTGGCTTACTTCTTTGATATCCCATTTGGCACAAACTTCATCCGGGCCTAATATTTCAAAATCACTTCCTTGATATGGAGGCTTATATATTTTTATATGTTTAGAAACAAGCTGTCCATAATCTTTATCAGGTGTAACCATAAAAACTTCATAGCCAGCTTTTTCAGCCTGCTTGGCCAATGCACCGATTACATCATCTGCCTCATATCCATCCATAGCAATAACCGGAATATTAAATCCTTCAATGATCTTTTGAATATCAGGAATAGAAGAACGGATATCTTCAGGAGTCTCCTGCCTGTTTGCTTTATAATCTGCAAAATCTGTATGACGTTCAGTCGGCGCATGTGTATCAAAACAAACAGCCATGTGTGTTGGCTTTTGATTGTTGAGCAGATCGATCAATGTATTGGTAAAACCAAACTGTGCATTAGTATTACGTCCCTGGCTCTTTCCAGCACAGTGGGATCCGAAGCTTGGAATTCACGTGACTTGAAGTCGCGGCCGCACTGACCCTATAGTGAGTCGTATTAATTTAAATCATACCAACATGGTCAAATAAAACGAAAGGCTCAGTCGAAAGACTGGGCCTTTCGT